>PR_CR_10_Liq_3_inCRDRAFT_1000004_pt1 | contig 78346 bp, 67 predicted proteins | sample PRCRCaboRojoPR_2_FD_10240 | JGI IMG/M metagenome (IMG submission 10240)
TGCATATCCTAAGGGATTGCTTGTTTATGATTTCCTCTGCTCTGAGGCTTTACTAATCTATCATTTTCATTGAACTTTGCTTTACATTACAAACATACGAGTTTATTAACGTAAATTTTGTATGTCTCTGAATGGTCTTTTTCACCAGCTCTGCATCTCGTCCTCACCTTCGTAGCTTAGGCTACGAAGGTGAGGACGAGATGCAGAGCTGGCAAAAGATACTCATCCATATCCTATACAAAACCTACCTTAATAAACTCTATTGGTCAAAAAGAAAAAACGTACGCTGCTGATGCAGCTGCTGAACCCGCATTTTAGCTCTAAGGTGAAAATCTACCATGCCCCATTTGCTAAAGAGACTACATCATTAGGCGTTGGTAGTTTGACCATGGTAGGTGGGGATGAAAAGTCTTATTATGTACAGTTTGGAGAGGATACCGCTTTTAAACTGGAGAAAAAACACTACCGCAAGCGCTTTGAAGACCTCTACAAAGATTGCCCTGAGGTAGTGAGCAAGTACGGTGAAAGCGTTCAGTGGGGTAGCCTGGTAGAGCATGTTATTGCCTACACTAAATGCTCCGGCTCCTAAACTTGTCCTCTTAAAAGGCGGGCATTTTAAATCATCCCGAATCGAGGTGTCCACCTGATTCGGGATGATCGTTTCACGGGGGGCTTTAATTCAACTGCATTGGTACCTCCATCAACAGTACCCGTGCATCGCTATCGGCTGTAAGCATCAGCTCATCCACTTCCCATACACCCAGGCCGTCTCTTTGGTGCAGGGCCTGCCCGTTGAGGGTCACATCGCCTTTGATAACGAAAGCGTAGACGCCGTTGGCTGTATCTTTAAGCTTGTAGGTGGTTTCAAAACCAGCCTCCAGCTCACCCATATGGAACCAGGCGTTTTGGTGCACCCATACGCCATCGTCTTCCGCGTTGGGCGAGAGCACCTGTGAAAGTTGATTGTGCAGTTTGTCCGGGTCGAGGGTGATCTGATCGTAGCGGGGCGTTACGTCCTTTTGATTAGGAAAGACCCAAATCTGCAGGAACTTCACGGGCTGATCGGCATTTTTGTTGTATTCGCTGTGGTAGATGCCGGTGCCTGCGCTCATCACCTGCACGTCGCCCTGCCGGATGACGGTCGTGTTGCCCATGCTGTCCTTATGCTCCAGGTCCCCTTCCAGCGGGATAGAAATGATCTCCATATTATCGTGCGGGTGGGTGCCGAAGCCCCGGCCTTCGCTGACCACGTCATCGTTCAGCACGCGCAGCACCCCAAAGTTCATGCGGTCCGGGTTGTAGTAGCCGGCGAAGCTGAAGGTATGATGGGAGTCGAGCCAGCCATGATTGGCGTGGCCGCGGGTATTGGCTCTGTGGATTACGGTTTTCATGATCTTTGAATGTTTGATTTACTGCAAAAATCAGGGTTATGAACACCTGATGCGATGTAGAAACCGAAGGGATACCTATAAAAAGTTCGGATTCCAATGGTTAAACACCAGATGCAGGCCGGTGTTGTCAGCACGCCTCCTAATCATGCGGTAACGTTTGAGCGAGCCGCCGATTTTAAACTTCCCCGGATACCAAAGGCTCCAGTTGAAGCAGGTGGTTGCGCAGGAGTGCTTCCAGGGAATCCTCCTGCTCTATTTGTAAGGCAGACCTAAGGCGGTAACGGGCCATCTCTACCGCTTTGACGCTTACCGACAGGATTTCTGCGATTTCTTTATTGCTTAAGCCGAGCGCGATAAGCATGGCATAGCGCAGCTGTTTGTCTGTGATGTTGGGTATGTCCCGGATCAAGGAGCGGGAGAAGTCAGGGTAGAATAGCTGGAATTCTTTTTCAAACTGTGGAAGGATGTCTTCTTCCATAAATATTTGGTGGATTTTGCGTTCCAGGTAGTCCGGGCGTTTGTGATATCTGGCAATGGCTTTGCTGACTTTTGGCTTGAGCCGGGCGGCCCAGAGGCTTTTGTCCAGCACCGCCGTTTTCTGATACTCCAGCTGCTGCCGGGTTTGCTGCTGTTCCTGAGCGAGGCGTTTGTTGCGTTCCCGTATGGCTTCCTGCTTTGATTTGGATCGTTGCCGGTACTGCCAGTAGTTGAAGCCCAATAATAGCAGGGTAAGAATACTAAGGGCTACTGCCCAGGTGAAGTAAAATGCTTTGCGCTCTGCCAGTTCTGCCCGCACCAATGAAAGTTTTTCCCGGGCAGTGGCTTCTTCGGCACGGGTCCGATACTCTTTTACTTCGTAAGCCACGGCTATATCCTCTGCGGCACGGTTTTGGTCATGCTCCTGTTGTTCGAGCAAGGCATTAACATGCTGCGTTTGATATTGGTAGGCGTTTTCCCATTGCCCAGTGTTCTGGTAGAGTGCTGCCAGGGCTTCGTAAAACCGCGCCCGGTTGGCGGGAAAGGAGTCTTCAGGTATATGACTAAGCCCTTCTCTGTAAAGGGCTTCTGCCTGGGCACCCTGTTTGGAAAGTTCATAGTAGCGCCCCGACCAATAGAAGTGCTCAAATAAAGGCGGTATACCGAGCTCCTGATAGTGCGTGGAGACTGTATCAAGAATCGGCTTCATTTTTTGGGTCGCATTTTGCTGCGCATACAATTCCAGTAAGTAATAGTAGAGCTCTTCCTGGTTAACATCAAAATTCATCTCTTCACCAAGCAGTGTCTTCAGGTGCTGTTCTGCCAGCTCCAGTTCTCCGGTCTCAAGATAAGCATAGCCAATACTGCTATGTAGTAGCCTTTCAAGGTATGGATAGTCGATTTGCTCAAGAGAGTCAACCAATGGTTCAAGGATATTAAGGGCTCGCCGATACTGCTCCCGTATATTATGCACCACGCCTATATTGTGGCGGATCATAAGCCGTCTGCCGGTGGAGTTTGGAGTGGTGTCCCGGATACTGTATTCGAGGGCGGTAGAAAAATGGGAAAGGGCATTGCCCGGCATTTCCAGCTCCACGTAGCAAACGCCCATAATAGAAAAGATGTTGGCAATGACATGGGGGCGCCCGTTCCAGTCTACCGCATCAAGGGCTTGCTTGTAGTATTTCAAAGCTTCCCGGTAATTCCTTTGGAATAACTCGGTATTGCCCAACGTGGCCAGGTCTGCCGGCAATGCCTCTGGATTGTCGGTTAATAAACTATCCTGCCCGATGGCAAGAAGGATGTAGGCACGGGCGGAGTCAAACTTTCCTATATTGTTATTGTATTGCCCCATGAAATTGTAGAAGAGCTGTTTGTACTCCGGGGTTGTCAGGTGGTTGTTCCGGTAGTAGTCGATCAGGCAAAGGAGGCGGTCATTCTCTTCGCGCATGAGGTCATAGAGCTGAACGATGAGTTTTTTTGGGGGCTTTTCTGAAATATTTTCTTTTTCCAGCCAGTTTGCGCAGTCCTCAGCAGCCCAAAGATTAATAGAAAAGAGCAGCGTTAATAGCGTTAGGTGTAATGGGGAATTCAAGGGTTTCATGTTCACCGGGGTTTGTGGATTTTGGGGTAAATGTCTGTTTTACAAAGGTTTAGGTTGTGGTGTAGAGGAGCTGTATCGTCAGGTAAGAAAAGAAATTGTTGATATTCCAAACATACCTTCTTAACATTCGTAAAAGTTTTTCAACAGCTACCTCAAACAAAATATGGTATCTTTTTTAAAGGCGCAAGCATTGACTTTAGAAGTCTGCTCAGTACAGTCAGCTTTCACTTTCTACATACCTTAAACCGGATAAGAATTTTTGTGCATTTATCAGTACGGGTACCTGCTGTTTAACGCGGGTATCTTTTTTGAACACTATGAACTCATGACCTCAGGGTTCCCCCTGATTGTTTTCTTCTGGTCTTTTGCTTGTTTTTTCTGAATCAGGCGAATAAACACATTTGTGACCCGGAGTAAATGTCTGAGTTTCTTAAATAGGTTCTCCCTTTGCCTAAAATGACAGCCCACTTCTTTTCATGTAGGAGTGGGTTGTTCATTTTTCCTTGTCTCGTTTTAATATTATTATTACCTTTGCCGGGCAATTTTACAGACCTGCTACGCAGAGCTGTGGTTTTACCAATTGATTTGATTATTTTTTCACCAAACGGGCCGTATGTTTTCGCCCTCAATTTTATAGTTCGTACATGATCATCATCAACGTAAAAGAAGGAGAGTCTATTGACCGGGCGCTGAAGCGCTACAAGCGTAAGCACCGTAATGTTGGCGTAATTAAGGAATTGCGTAAGCGTAAGCAATTCACAAAGCCTTCTGTTGAGCGTCGGCACGAAGTGCTCAAGGCTCGCTACAAGCTGGAAAAGCAGAGAGACCTGGGATAAATTATCGCAGGCAGCCTGCCGTCTTTTGATGTTATCTCTTCTGTTCTTCTTCGGTCTGGAAAAGAACGGAATCTTACATATACCTTAGCATAAGAAAAGGTTTCAGGAGAACTTATCACCTGAAACCCTTTCGTGTTTTATAAAGCCTGGGTTATTTTTTAACCTTACCTTACGACTTGTATGTCGCCTTCAAAAAGGACGACGATACCATCAATGAATTCCACTTTCGCATAGTAGGCATATACGCCAATCTGAGCGGGCTCTCCCCTGAAAGTGCCGTCCCATCCAAATTCGGGTGCATTAGGCGGGAAGTTTTGCCCATCGTACACCATGCCACCCCAGCGGTTGAATATCTTTAGCTCCTGCACCCGGCGTGCCCCGGGGCCTGCGTACACGGTAAAGGCATCGTTTCTGCCATCTGCATTCGGTGAAAAGGCGTTGGGAATAAATACCGGGCGGTTCTTAATCACACGGACCGTAACAGAATCAACGGCCAGGCAGCCATTCTCATCGGTCACCGTGAGCGTGTATAAAGTGGTGTTGACCGGATTGGACTCCGGGTCTTCACAATCGATGCAGGAGAGCGAATCGGGCGGCATCCAACTATAGAATACATCGGGGTTGGAGACGCTGGCATCTATTTGCCCGCTGTAGCCCAGCTCAATCCGGATGTCTTCTCCTGCATCCACGATGAGCTCCGGGGGCTGGGATACGCTGCCCTGAATGCTGGCGAGGCACCCATTGGCGTCCATGACTGCAAAGGTGTAATTGCCGGCAGCCAGGTTTTCAAAAGTTGGGGCTAACTGAAAGATTTGCCCGTCTGAACTGAACTCATAAGGCGGTACCCCTCCCGTGCCTTCCAGTACAACGATGCCCGTCGTGTCGCCAAAGCAGAGGACGTCCTGAATGTCTAGTATGGAAAGTTCAAGCAGTGGGGGCTGAGTGATCGTCGTATCAGCAGAAGCCACACACCCATTAGCATCGGTAACGGTATAGCTGTAGGTGCCTTCGTCCAGTCCTCTGATGGTGGCTTCGCCCGAACCCGTGCTCCATTGTATATCGTAACCTCCGGTGCCGCCTCCCGGAGTAGCCGTAATTATGGCATCTGCTTCTCCAAAACAGCTGATGCCCTGCACGTCCAAACCAGCAATCAGCGGTGGCGGGTCTTCCAGGACAATCGTGAAGGTGCCTTCGCAAAGATTGGCGTCAAGCGCATCAACAGTATAGGTGCCGGCACTAAGGCCTCCTATCGAGTTGGTGGTTACAAAGCCATTTCCATCGTTGAAGTTGTACTGATAGGGTGGCTGCCCATTGGCTATATTGATGGTGATGGCCCCATCGGAGAAGCCTGTACAGGACGGATTGACGATTCCAGGCTGTGCGGGGTCAAGCATAAGCTCCAGTTCTCTAACCGGAATGGTGAGTGCTGTGATACAGCCGTTGGCATCGCGGATGACCACCTCGTAGTCGCCTACAGGCAAATCGGTGAGCGTATTGTCATTGCCGAAAGGCTGCCCTTCCCAGCTGTACTCATAGGGGGGCGTGCCGCCGGTCAGTTGCAGCTCAATGCCGCCATCAGTGCCACCATTGCAGGTGGGCATGGTGATGAGGGTATCTACGTCGAGCGTTGGCGGACTGTTGACTGTATAGGTCAGAACGGAATCACAAGTAAAGTCGTCAGTAATAGTTACGGTATAGTTCCCGGGGGAAAGGCCACTGATCCCCGGGGTGTCTTCGCCATTACTCCAGTTGAAAACATAAGGTGGGTTGCCATTGGCAACCGTAAGGAAAATAGCACCGGTGCTATCGTCAGGGCAGAGCACATCGGATATTGCATCGTCGATGGTAAAACTGCTCTCGCAGCACTTAACGTAGATCGTTTCCACATGCGATACAATACACCCATCACTGGTCAGCACCCGAAGCAGGATACTCTTCAGACCCGGGCTGCTATAGGTAACCTCGTGCGGCCCCTGCCCGGTAGCTGTTGCCGGGTTGGCATCTTCACCAAAGGTCCATTCCCAGCCACTTAGGCCACCGATGAAGCTGGACTCGTCCACAAAAGTGATGCTGTTTTCCAGGCAGAGGGTGTCGAGCTCAGGCTCGGTCCTGAATTCTGCCTCCGGGCCGAGGAAGGTGCCTGTGCCACCAAATTCTACGGTAAACCCATTACCGGACTGACTGAAGTTATTCACGACAAGCGCGTAACTTACTCCTGCCTCCATTTCAATCGGAGCGACAAAATTGTCATCTCCCGGGTCACAGCCACAGTTTTCGCTCGTGTCCTCCTCTCCGTCTGCCAGGCCAGTCGCACCGGTACAGGGCTCCCAGATATCAAAAGCAGCACCCACCACTTCACCGGAGGCCATGCACCGCAGGTCGAACTTTTCATCACAGTTGTTAATGCCATTAGGCAATTGGTAAAGAATGAAATCAAGATCATCCGCCGGATTAAGCGGAGTAAGGGAAAAGGTAAGCGAGCCAGGCTCGTCACAAGTCCATTTATACCAGGCGGAGCCACTTTCGCTCAGCGGGCAGGAAAAGGTGGAACAGGCCACATCGCCGATTTCATTGGGATTGCTGCCAACTCCGGTGACCTGTTCAACAGTGAAAGGGGATTTATCGCATAGGATCACTCCGGTATTGCAATCGCTGGAAGGGTCGGGGATGTCATTGTAGTTGTTCACACAAAGCTGGAAGGTGCCCTGATTGCCACCTCTGGCCCCAACCTGTATATAGTAAGTCTGCCCAATCTCCAACGGCCCGGCAAAGAGCTGTCCGCTGCCTACGCCAATGGCATCCGAAAAGCAGCCAATCTCCGTGAGCGCGCCGCATTCGCCACTGTAAACGGCAAACTGCGGGTTCTGCAGCGTACCGCCATTGCTCTGCCCGGTAGCACCCGCCACGCTAACATTCACAGTAGTGGCTTCGGCCACAAAGGAGAACCAGACATCAAAGTTGGCTTGGTTATTCGGAAAACAGCCGGTAGTGAAGCCGGAGTCTTCGAAGCCTACATTGGTATAGGCCCCGCCTTCCGAGCACCAGCTGCTTACGTTGGGCAGGTTGGTAGCTGAATCGCAATCCTCGCCCTGTGCGAGCACAGACAAAGGCAGCAGTATGATAAAACAGAACAGGCTATGTATTCTCATCACTTAGGTTTGTGTTATCGGGTAAGGAGGACATCCGATTGAAACTGCCTCACTGTACCATCAATAAATTGCCCTTCAACAATACAGGTATATACACCAACGGGCGCAGGCTGGTTCTTCGCTCGGCCATCCCATTCTAAAACGGCATTTTGACCGTTTGGATTTTGCATCTCAAAAATCAGCCCGCCCCAGCGGTCGTAAACCTGCATATAAAGCCACCGCTCCAGCGCCGGGCCACCCTGAGGCGCCCAGGTATCATTAATACCGTCGTTATTGGGGGAAAAAGCGTTGGGCAGATAGGCCGGATACCTTAATAATATCTCCAAATTTATGGAATTTGTTATACTACAACCTTTGTCATCAGTAATTTCCACCTGGTAGGTCATGGATTGTGTGGGCTGCGAAACTTCAGGGGTTGCACAATCGGTGCAGGACAAGAAGTCGGGCGGTGACCAAAGAATGAAGGGCTCTGTTACGTTGGTGATAGCCTGAAGCCGGGCATTATCTCCCAAAACGATGGGACCATTGGAGGTAAGGTTCAGGGTAAGGCGTTCGGGTTCGGGGACATTTACATTGGTTGTAGTGCTGCAATCGCGGCTATCGGTCACCGTGATGCTATAGGAGCCTGCGGCAAGATTAGGGAAAGCCGGAGCGCCCTGAGGGTTTGAACCCTCGATTTGGTAAAGGTAGGGCGGTTGCCCCCCGGTGACGGCTACGGAGAGGTAACCATTTTGATCGCCGAAGCACAAGGGGCCTGCTATGGAGTCGATGGAGGCAATAACCGGCTCAGGGTCTGCCATTTCGTAGGAGGTAACGGCAGTGCACCCATTGAGATCGGTAAGGGTCAGGTTGTAAATGCCGGGCGGCAGAGCTTCCCGTTGTGGAGCATCGCTGCCATTCTCCCATGCATAGCTGTAGGGCGGTGTGCCTCCGGAGGGCGCAGCCAAAAGCAGGCCATCGGCGTCCCCTGTGCAGGAAATGGTGGTGGGTTGCAGCCCGGCTTCAAGTTGGGGCGGGTCTGTCAGCTCGATGATGAACTGCCCCTCGCAGAGGTTTGCGTCCAGCACATTGACGGTATAGGTACCGGAGGCGAGCTGGCTCAGCGCATTGGATGGCACGTAGCCATTGCCATCATTGAAATCAAATTGATAGGGTGGGAGCCCATTGGCGATGACCAGTGTGATTTGGCCGTCGCTCCGCCCAAAGCAGGTGGGTGGGGTAATATCGGTCACTTGCGGGTCTAGTACAAGTTGTAACTCCTGGAGGTTGATCTCGAGCGTATCCATGCAGCCCAGGCTGTCCTGAATGGCTACGGTGTAAAGCCCCGCGCTTAAGTTGCTAAGCGTATTGTTATCGCTAAAGGGCATGCCCTCCCAGGCGTAGGAAAAAGGCGGGGCGCTACCGGAGACTTCGATCGTGATGCTGCCATCCACTCCGGCATCGCAACTGGGCAAACTCAGCAGCGTATCCACCTCAAACGGTTGGGCTAGCGGTACTTCAAAGGTGCGGATAGCCTGGCATTCAGAAGTATCGGAAAGGGTCACGCTGTACAGGCCAGCGGCGAGCCCTGTTCTGGGGTTGCTGCTTGAGCCGTCTTCCCACGTGATGAAAAAGGGCGGTCCGTTTGGGCTTTCAATATCCAGCGCAATGCTTCCGTCGCTATCGCCCGGGCAGGAGGGAGGCACCGGGGTGGCGGTGACCTGGAAGTTATCGGTGCAACAAAGCACTTCTATGGGGAGGATTTCAGTGGAGGTACAGCCCTGCGCTGTGGTGGCGCGCAGGAGCACCAGTTGTGTGCCGGAATTGCTAAATGCTACATCGTGTGGCCCCGGGCCCGAAGCAAAGGCAGGGGTGGCACCATTGCCAAATTCCCATTGCCAGTCTACTACATTGGCGCTGCCTGGCGGGTTCAGCCCCACGAAAGTCAGCAGGCTGTCCTGACAAACTTCATCAGCTTCCGCTGCGAGGCGTTCTTCACCACCCACAAAGCTGGCCGTGCCCCCAAATTCCACTTCGAAACCGATGGTCGTCTGCGAAAAGTTATTGACCATCAGCCCATAGGTGACGCCTTCCTCCATCTGGACCGCAGCCAGAAAATTATCATCCCCCGGACCGCAGCCCGGAGCTTCAGAAATGTCAAGCGCGGTATCGTTTAGCCCGGTGGGGCCAATGCAAGAGGAGGCCATGCAGCGCAACACGGTCTTCCCGGAGCAGTCGCCAGGCCCGTTCGGGAATTCGTAGAGGACAAAATCGAGGTCGTCGGTCTCATTGATGGGCGTAAGCGCGAAAGTCAGGCTGCCCGATTCCGCAGCGGTCCAGACAAACCAGGTAGAAAAGGTCTCTACTGGCGTGCTGGCAATATTCAGGCATGCTGCATCATCAGCTTCATTGGGGTTGTTGCCGCCATCGGTAACTTGTGGTATGACAAAAGGGGCCTGATTGCAGAGCACTGCGGCCTGTGGGCAGTCAGAGGTGGCTGCGATTGCTCCTGAGTAGTTATTGAGACACAGGGAGAAATTGCCAATCGCCAGGCCCTGTACCTGTAGGAAATAGGTCTGTCCGAGCTGCAGGCCTGTTTCGATGATTTGCAGAGACAACCCGCTGCTTGACTGGCAGGTGACTTCCGTCAAATCCGTACAACTGCCTGTGTACAGGGCAACCTGCGGCTGGGAAAGCTGGTTGCTAAAAAAGCCACCGAGTACAGAAATACTGACCGAGGGGGCTACCGCAGTGAAGCTAAACCAAACATCCCCTTCTGCTGTAAAACAGGAAGGGGATTGATCCGGGTCAGCGGAAGCTTCAAAGGTGGTGAACTGCCCATCTGAAGCGCACCAGTTGACGGGGTCTTCGATTAGGAAGGCATTGACGCAGTCGTCGTTGGCGGGTTGTGCGGCGGCCCAAAGTACCGACAACAGGCAAGGCACTGCAATCAGGAAAGATTTTCTTGTTTTCATAGCGTCGGATGTGATTCCCCCGAAAGTTAAGCAATAAAACTAAACCCTGCCCAATAGCCTTGGTCGGCAGCTTTCCTCAACCTTTGGTTTTTCGTACCTTCGCGCTCATGGTAAAAAAGCAAATTCCAAACGCGATTACGCTGCTCAACCTGGTCTTCGGGGGTTGTGCGCTGGTGAGTGTACTGCATGGGCAGTACGTGGCCGGGTTTGGGTTCATAGTGGCGGCGGTTGCGGCCGATTATGCGGATGGGCTGGTGGCTCGGTTGCTGGGTGTGCACTCGGAGCTGGGCAAAGAACTGGACTCCATTGCCGATACGGTCTCCTTTGGAGTGGTGCCCGGCGCTATCTACTACCAATTGCTGCTGATTGCCCTGGGGCAAGAGGGTGCAGATGCGCTGGTGTATGCCGCCGTGCCTGGTTTTGTCCTTTCGGCTTTCTCCGGTTTGCGGCTGGCCAAGTTCAACCTCGATACCCGGCAGACAGATGGGTTTATCGGGCTGCCAACGCCATCGAGTACGATGTTTGCGACCGGGCTGATGCTGATTTACGCCCTGGACAGCTACGGTATGGGAGCGTGGGTGGTCAGCAGCCCTGTACTGCTTTACGTGTTGATCGCGTTGCAGTCCTACCTGCTGGTGAGTGAAATCCCCATGTTTGCCCTCAAATTCAAATCCCTGGCATGGACAGGCAATGAGATTAAGTTTATCTTTGCCGGCATTGCGTTGCTGTTGCTGGTACTGACCCGGGAGGTCGCTTTTTCAGCAGTAGTCGTGCTTTATGTTCTTTTTTCTGCTTTCCAGTATTTCACGAAGTCGGAGCACTGACTTTAACAGAATCGACAACTGCATGCTTTACCTCATCCCCACGCCTATTGGCAACCTGGAAGATATCACTCTGCGGGCGCTCCGTTTGCTGAAAGAGGTGGACCTCATTCTGGCAGAAGATACCCGCACCTCCAAAAAGCTGCTGGGCCACTACGAAATTACCACGCCGCTTCGCGCTTATCACGCCCATAACGAGCACAACATTACCGAAAACCTGGTCGAACAACTCAAAGGCGGTGCCCGGATGGCTCTGATCTCCGATGCGGGCATGCCAGGTATTTCTGATCCTGGCTTCCTGCTGACCCGAGCCTGTGTACAGGAAGGTGTGAAGGTGGAATGCCTGCCCGGTGCTACTGCTTTTGTGCCCGCGCTTGTGGCCTCTGGCATCCCCTGCGATAAGTTCCATTTTGAAGGTTTTTTGCCTCATAAGAAAGGCCGCCAAACCCGCCTGAGCTATCTGGCAGAGCTACCGGTCACTTTCGTGCTGTATGAATCGCCTTACCGACTGGTCAAATGCCTGGAACAGTTGGCCGAGCACTGTGGTACAGACCGCCTCGCCTGCGTGGCCCGCGAACTGACCAAAATGCACGAAGAAGTCAGAACGGCATCGCTTGAAGAACTGATCGCTTACTATGGGCAGCAGGCAAAAGTGAAAGGTGAAATTGTGGTGGTGGTTAGCGGGCAACCTGCGTAAACCCAACTTTTGGCTTAGGCTTCCTGGGGTGGCTCCTGTTCATCTCCCTGTGCGGATGCCGAACCCGGTGAGTCAGGAGTTTGGAACTCACTCTGGCGGAATGGAGAAAGGGGCATATTGGAGGAGCTATCGGCGGAGGTCGGTGCGCGATCTGATGGTTCATCAGACTGATAGGGCAGTTGGTCTGCCTGTTCCTGTGCTTTTCGGATATTAGCCATGGTATTAGCTGCTACGAGCCTCATTAGACTGGCTACGCCAACATCTGCGTCCGTTGCAGCCTGTTCCTGTTCCCCGCGAAACCAGGCTATCACAGCTTTTAAATCGCTCCACATCATGCGTTTGGCATCATTTTATTTTGACAAAACAGCCGTAGCGGCTGATAGTTGATGTGACCTCCGGGGAAAACGCCGTCTATAAAAAGCACACCCCGGAAGCAAGCATGTTTTGCTACCCGAAAAACAATACGTATTTTAATACCATAATTAACAACCATAAAAAACAATATGGAAGCTAACTTGATGAACCTCTTGCAGGGCTCCCTTTCTGAGGGTATGATTGATCAACTGAGCCAGCAAATCGGAGGTGCCGATAAACAAAAAACCGCCGCCGCGGCTTCTGGTATCGTGAATACCCTGATGGGCGCACTGGCCAAGAATGCCGAATCCACCGAAGGAGCGCAGTCGCTGAACAACGCACTGGAGCGGGATCATGATGGCAGTATCCTGAATGATGTTGTGGGTATGCTAAGCGGCCAGCAGGCACAAGCACAGAATTCAAGCATGCTCAATGGCTCGGGCATTCTGAAGCATGTCTTGGGCAACAAGCAGGGCGGCGCAGTACAGATGATCAGTCAGCTCAGCGGGCTGGACTCTGACAAAACCGGCAGTTTGATGACGATGCTGGCACCGGTAGTGATGGGCGCCCTGGGCAAGACCAAGCGCGAGCAGGGACTGGATATGGCAGGTATTGCTTCCCTGCTTTCCGGTACGGTTTCTGCCGAGCGGGCGAATACCAACAACCCGGCGATTGATATGGCCATGAAGTTTCTGGACAGCGATGGCGATGGAAGCGTAGTGGATGACGTAGCGAGCATCGGCATGAAAATGCTGGGCGGGCTGTTTGGCCGGAAATAATTCAGCCTTCGGGCACGAAAGAAAAAAGCCATCCGGGATACTCCCTGGATGGCTTTTATGTTGTGTGCACAGAATGGCGAAGTTATGCGTTGCTGTTTTCTTTCTTTTTCGCTTCCTCGCGTTCAGCCGCATCCATGCCCTCTTTCAGTTCGCTTTCGAGGGAAGAGCGGGCTGTGTTGAACTCGCGGATGCCTTTGCCAATGCCGCGCATCAGCTCAGGGATTTTCTTGCCGCCGAAAAGCAGCAGAATTGCGAAGAGTACAACCAGCATTTCCGGGCCGAAGAAGTTGAACAACAGTATAGTCTCCATAATGATCCTTTTTAATTATTGCAAAATTACAGCATTATGCTGTCCTTATCAACCTGCTTTCAGTCATCTGACCGTAATAAGAGGTTTTAGTTTAGTGAAGGTAATGTATTTTTTGGCCATCCTTATTTTTTCAGGCCGATTTCGCGCAGGCGTTCGTCGAGATATTCGCCAGCTGTGATAGGCTCGTAGTGCAGCGGGTTGTCGGCGGTGATGCACTTCGGCAGTGCGCTCAAATCCATTTCCGACTTTGGGTGAAGGAAGAAAGGGATAGAAAGCCGGGGCAGGTGCCATTCCTCACGTGGTGGGTTGACCACCCGGTGAGTGGTAGACTTCAGGTAGTTATTGGTCAGCCGCTGCAGCATATCCCCTACGTTGATGACAATCTCGTTCTCCTCCGGCATGATAGGCAGCCACTCTTCATCTTTATTGAGCAGTTGAAGCCCGCCGGCAGAAGCGCCCACAAGCAACGTGATGAGGTTGATGTCTTCATGCTGTTCGGCCCGTATTGCGGATTCCGGCTCTTTCGTGATCGGTGGATAGTGTATGGCCCGAAGTATACTGTTGCCTTTCTCAATATGCGCCTCAAAGTAATCTTCCGGCAATTCCAGGTGAATGGCAATGGCTTTGAGGAGCTCGCCGCCAGCCTTCTCAAAAGCCCGGTAAAGCTGCAAGCCCAGCTTGGTGAAATCCGGGATTTCTGCAACGTGTACATTGTCTGGGTACTGTGCTTTGCGCGGGTCGTCGGCAGGTACTTCCTGTCCGATTTGGAAAAATTCCTTCAGGTCAGCTACTTCCGACTGTTTGGCGTGTTCTTTGCCAAATGAGGTATAGCCCCGCTGTCCGGCCATGCCTGCAATCTCGTACTGTTCTTTAATAGGCGTAGATAACGCAAAAAAGGCATTAGAAGCCTTGTAGAAATCGTTGATCAGTTTTTCGGGTATGCCGTGGCCGGTTACCCCTACAAATCCAATTTCGTGAAAGGCCTTACCCAGTTCTGCTACAAAAGATTCACGGGCGGTGGCATCGCCCTTAGTAAACTGAGACAAGTCGACAACAGGAATTACTCTTTTGGTCATTGGTCGTTATGCTTGTTTGAAGAATGCGCCGCAAAGTACCGTAATTTACTGCTTTTCAGCAAGAAATTCTTTCTAAGAGATGCTATGTTAGCATCCAGACAAGTTCTAAAGCATCGTTAAACCTCCTGGTCTAGCACGTTGCCCACCACTTGTGAGGGCCTGGGCTGAGTCTGAATAATCCCGAAGGTGCCGCAGAAAAGAGCAATGCCTGCAAAAATGGCTCCATACAAATACTGATGCTCCAGAGGGCCCTCCACCTGATGCTTGATGATGTCTTCCACGTACACCATAAACCAGGCAGGCAGCATACTGATAATGAAAATGCCGAACGAAAGGGCGACGACCCTCACTTGCTTTTGGGAGAAAATCGCTGCCAGCCAGCTCATCAGCAGGGCCATCAAGCTGTAAAATTGGAAATCCTGAGCAAAGATTAGCCCGCTGAGGTGCTGAGTGTCCCCGGTAATACTGGTGCCGAAGATGATCAGCTCGCGTGGGGTGGCACCGGAAGTGTGCACTTCAATAAGCGGAGAAAACAACAGGCCTAAGGTGGCCAGGAACCCAAAAACGGGCAGGATTTGGCGGTGGAGCTTCATGGGATCGTGCTTTTAATTTGCGATAAAACCAGGGCAGCTGTAAAATGTTGAACTTCAATTGTTTTTTACCGTGGTAGCCGGGCTTTGCCATTTAGGTGCAGTCCCCTATCTTTGCGCCCACCATCAACCATACGACCTTTGAAAAAGACGCTCGTAAATATTCTTAAGTTCCTGTTGTTTTTAGGCGTGGGCCTTGGTATCCTGTACCTGGTGTACCGCAGCCAAAATGCCGCCTATCAGGAAGAATGTGCCCTAAAGGGCATATCGGCTGAGGATTGCAGCTTGTTCCAAAAAGTAGTTACGGACTTTCAGGAGGCCAACTACTTCTGGGTGCTGATGGTCCTGGTCGCTTTTATGATGAGCAATGTAAGCCGGGCGATCCGCTGGAGCATGCTGATCCGGCCGATGGGCTACACGCCGCGGTTCATCAATGCCTTTCTGACAACGGTGCTGGGATACTTTGCCAATCTGGGCCTGCCACGTATGGGGGAGGTTGTGAGGGGGGCATCCCTTGCACAGTATGAAAAAATCCCGCTGGAGAAGGTCATGGGTACCATAGTCGTAGACCGAATTATTGATGTCATCAGCATTCTGTTGGTCACCGGGCTGGCCTTCCTGCTGGAGTTCGATACGATTTGGCAGTTTGTCAATGAAAAAGCCGATCTCGGTAAGCTGGCAAATTTAGGCAACCTGATGGCTATGGCCGCTGGTGTAGGGGTATTGGGTATGTTGGTGTTATATCTCTTCCGCAAGCCGCTGTCCCGAACGGCAATTTATAAGAAAGTCCGTGACCTGGCACTCGGGTTTTGGGAAGGGCTGCAAACGGTGCGTCAGCTCGACCGCCCGTGGTGGTTCCTGTTCCACAGTATTAACATCTGGTTCATGTATTACCTGATGACTTACCTCTGTTTCTTTGCCTTTGCGCCCACTGCGGGCCTGCCAGCGGTGGCAGGGCTTACTGTATTTGTCTTTGGCGGATGGGGCGTGGTCATCCCTTCGCCCGGTGGTATGGGCACCTACCACTTCCTGGCGCAAACGGCCCTTTCCATGTATGGCATCAGTGGAGAAGATGGGTTCTCCTGGGCGAATATTGCCTTCTTTTCCATTCAGTTGGGCTGCAATGTCCTGGTTGGTATTCTCGCCTTGGTTTTGCTGCCCATTCTCAACCGCGACTATCAGCCTGGCAATGACCGGGAGCAGGTGGTTACAGCTAACGCATAAGTTATGGTAGAAGAGATAAAAGCAAAAATTAAGGACTGGGCCGGAGCTGCACAGCAGCGGGCAACCTGGCAGCAGCAGCGCCAAAAGGTGGTGTTTACCAACGGGTGCTTTGACCTCCTGCACTACGGGCATATCCACTACCTGGCACAGGCACGGGAATTGGGCGACGTACTCATCATCGGGCTTAACGCCGCAGACTCGGTACGGCGGCTGAAGGGCCCCAACCGGCCTATCAACGATGAAACCACCCGCTTGTGGCAAATGGCTGCCCTGCAATTTGTCGATCTGGTCGTACCTTTTGACGAAGACACCCCGGAGGCGCTCATCGAGCTACTGAAACCGGATGTGCTGGTCAAGGGAGGCGATTACGAAATCAGTAGCATCGTTGGTGCGGATACAGTGCTCCAAAATGGTGGAGAAGTGCGTGTATTGCCTTATATTAAAGGCTACTCGACCACCTCCATAGAAGCAAAAATCAGAAATCAGTCGTAATGAAAATACGCGATGTCATTCAGTACCTGGAACAAATAGCTCCATCATCCTATCAGGCTGGCTACGATAATGCGGGGCTGATTACGGGCGACCAAAGCGAGGAAGTGAAAGGTGTGCTTTGTTGCCTGGATTCCACGGAAGCGATTGTGGAAGAGGCGATTGAAAAAGGCTGCAACCTGATCGTTGCCCACCATCCCATCGTATTCAAAGGCCTGAAAAGCCTGACTGGGCGCAATTACGTGGAGCGCGTAGTGATACAGGCCATTAAGCACGACATTGCGATCTACGCTATTCATACCAATCTTGACAGCGTATACTATCAGGGGGTTAATACCCAAATTGCGGAAAAGCTACAGTTGGAAAATACCCGCATTCTGGCTCCGGCAGCAGTGATGAAGAAGCTCAGTGTTTACGTACCTCCGGCGCATAGCGATGTCGTTCGTAAAGCCCTCTTCGCAGCTGGCGCAGGCACACTCAGTCAGGAAATAGGGCTCAGCTATGCTTCCCTTGGTGCGGGCACGCAAGGCGGGCAAACTGGGGCTGAGGTCAAACTGGAAGTCTTCTTCGCCTCCGGTCAGCAAGCGGCTGTGCTGAGGGCACTCCGGGATAGCGTCCCGGAAGTGTCACTGCCTTATGAGCTAAGCAGTATTGAGAATAAAAGCGCACTGGTCGGCTCCGGGATGGTCGGCCAACTGGCAAAGCCGATGAAGGAGGAAGCTTTCCTCAGGCATCTGAAAAAAGCAATGGAGGCCAATGTCATCCGGCATACTGCATTATTGGGCAAGCCCGTTAAGACGGTAGCCGTTTGTGGCGGTGCGGGCGGTTTTCTGCTGGGGGCTGCCAAAGGGCAGGGCGCGGATATTTTCATTACGGCCGACTACAAATACCACGAGTTCTTCGATGCAGACAGGCAAATCATCATCGCAGATATCGGGCACTTTGAAAGCGAGCAATTTACAATACAACTGTTGCAGGAGATTATTTCTCAGAAATTTAGTAATTTTGCCGCTTATTGCACGGAAGTCACAACGAATCCCGTTCATTACTTGTAGTATAATGCAGTACTACTTCATCTGATCACTACTAAATCGATATAAAATAATGGCAGGAGAACCCACTGTTGCGGAGAAGCTGAAAAATTTATTCGAACTCCAAACCATTGATTCCAAGATTGATGAGATTGAAATCCTGAAGGGAGAGCTGCCAATAGAGGTGAGCGACCTGGAGGATGAAATTGCCGGCCTGGAAACCCGTATCAACCGACTAACGGATAATATTGCTGAGTTTGACTCAGAAATTTCCAAGCACCGCGCCAATATCAAGGAAGCGGAGGCATTGATTGAGCGGTATAATACGCAGCTCGACAATGTAAAGAATAACCGCGAGTACGATGCTCTGATGAAAGAGCTGGAAATGCAAAACCTGGAAATCCAGCTTTCTGAAAAGAAAATCCGAGGGGTGGAAAAAGACAAGGAGCGTAAGGCGGAAACCCTTGAGGCCAATCAGGAACGCCTCGACCGCAAGTCCAAGGACCTGGCCACCAAAAAGGTAGAGCTCGAGGAAATCATCAAGAAGACAGAAAAAGAAGAGCAGAAGCTGCGCAAGGAAGCTGAAAAGTGGCGCAAGAAGATTGAGGACCGCCTCCTGCGTGCTTACGACCGTACCCGTACCAACTACCGCAACGGCCTGGCCGTGGTAACCGTTGAGCGGAATGCTTGCGGTGGCTGCTTCAATATGATCCCGCCGCAGTTGCAACTGGAAATCGCGATGCAGAAGAAAATCATCGCCTGTGAGCACTGCAGCCGTATCCTGGTGGATGACGGCATTGCTGCTGAAGTGACCGGAGAGACAGAAGCGGCATAGCCAAATGTTGCTAAAAGTTAAAGAAGCCCTGATAAGCCTGTTTTGTGCTGTCGGGGCTTCTTACGTTTTCCTTCTGCCAGGCTTTTGTCCATAATGTCTGTTATCTTTGCGCCAAACCAAATGATATGCACGCCCTCCGGTTCTTCATATTCTTTTCGCTTTTCTTGTTCACCACTCTGAGTTGTGCTGCAGGTAAGTACTTCCATTTCACCGCTGATGCCAGGACAGCCTATGAAAAGGCTACCGGCCTTCGGTTTGGAGAGGCTTATGCCTTGCTGGCCAAAGTACGATTGCAGGAACCGGACAACCTCATCGTCCATCATATTGAGAATTACATCGACTTCTTCAAGTTGTACATCAATGAAAACGAAGAGGAATACAAACAGCTGAAAACAAAGCGCGACCGAAGGCTGGCTACGATCGTGGAAAAGGGCAACCCCAACTCGCCCTACTACCGTTTTGTACAGGCTGATATCCGGTTGCAGTGGGCGCTGGTGCGTTTGCGGTTCGAAGACTACCTTGGTGCATTCACAGAAGTGAGCAAGGCTTATAAATTGCTTCGGGAAAATGAAGCCCTGTACCCAGACTTTATGCCCAATAAAAAGGACCTGGGTATCCTTCACGCCATGGTAGGTACCATTCCGGACAGTTATAAATGGGGGGTGAAACTGCTGGGCGGGCTGGAAGGAACCATCGAGGAAGGGCGGCGCGAAGTGGAAGCGGTGCTAAAGTACGCCGAGACCCATGACTTCGTTTTTGAAAAGGAAACCAAGGTGCTCTACGCGCTGCTGTTGCTGCACCTCGAAAATAAGGGCGATACCGCATGGCGGGCCGTCAACAAAGCTGGCCTTTCGCCCCGGCAAAGCCCCCTGGAGTGTTTTGTGATGGCGCATGTGGCGATGCGGACCGGCCGCAATGATCAGGCCGTAGAGCTATTGCAACTGTATCCGAAGAGCGGCGCTTACTTCAGCTTCCCTTATCTGGATTACATGCTCGGGCTGGCTAAGCTGCGCCGGCTCGACCGCGATGCCGCCCCCTACTTTAAAGCCTATCTGAGCGCCTACAACGGGCGGAACTTCATTAAGGAAACCTACCAGAAACTCGGCTGGCAGTCGTTGATCAATGGGGACGAAGCGGGCTACAAAAGGCATATGCTCAACTGCATTGCCCATGGCTATTCGGTAGCCGGTGGGGACAAAAATGCACAGCAGGAAGCAGAATCCGGCATAGTGCCAAACCTCGACTTGCTGCGTGCGCGCCTCCTGTTTGACGGAGGATATTTTCAAAAAGGCTATCAATTGCTGGCCAAACAAGCTACAGATAGCTTCAAGGGTGCTCATGAGTTGGAATATTTCTACCGTCTGGGCCGGCTGTTGCATGGCATGGAGCGATATGAGGAAGCCTTACAACACTATCAGCTGACTTTGGACAAAGGCGCTGACTCTCCCTGGTTTTACGCTTGCAATGCCGCCCTGCAAATGGGCATCATCTACGAAGAACAGGGAAAGCGCACCCAGGCAAGGGCTGCCTACGAGCGCTGCCTGAGTCTCAAGCCCGAAGAATACCGCGTGGGCCTTCACCAAAAGGCTAAAGCTGGCCTTACCCGTTTGGAACAGTAAGCTTCCTACTGTTTATTCAGGCTCCAGTCGTACTCAAGGTAGGAAACTTCTGCGTCCGCGTTGACCTCTACCGGCGCATACCGATTGATGTACTCGATAATTGACATTCCACCCGCTTTGAAGTCCCCGCCATACCAGGTGAAAAGCTTGGACAAGCGCACGGCATTGGGGCTAATTTCATTCTTTCCTTCATCTGCCAGAAAGGCTTCGGCCGCCTGTGTCAGCTGGGTATCGAGTTTCTCAGCAGTGTAGGCCCGGTTGTACAGTTTGGGGCAGGACCGTGCAGCACAATTGACCGCAAAGTGGATGCGGGGCTCGTCAAATTTTGGGCGGATGATGCCATGCTCGATGTTATTGAGGTCATAAGTCTGCCCTTCGATTTTAATGAATTTGATATCCCAAACGGTATTCACGAATGGGATCCCATTTTTAATATCCTTGATGCTTTTCACTGGAAAGTGGTCGGCCACTAGTTTTACCGTAAAGGCATTATAGGCATTGATCCAGTATGCCAGGCGCTCGTCCCGGGACCAGTGCTTATCGTTGGGGTGGTGCTGCCGCAGCAGGTCAAGGTAGTTGTTCAGCCGGGCGCTGTCGGCAATAAAGCCCTGATAGTCGACCAATCCTTCTGCGGTAACGTGCTTTTGCAAAAGGCTGTCCCAGATGCGGTGGTCAACAGGCTTGGAATCAGAGGCATAGTCGCTGACTTTACAACCGCTAAGCAGAGCGGCAAATACAAACAACAGGCAATAACGCATGGACGGGTTTTATTGTCATAACACACCCTTGGGCATAAAGTTAGCGCCACGGCTGTTCTGAAATGTCCGGACTGGGACTACTCCTCCTTCAGGTCATACTCCGAAAGGATCGCCTGCCAGCGGCTGCTTTCCAAAATGCTGAGCATGATAGGGTTGATCCGGTCGGCCAGGGGGCTGCCTTTGGGCAGGCCGTAGCTATAGTACTGGGTATTGAACCGGTAGGGTAGGACCTGTAGCCCGTTGCGGTTACTGCTGAGGATGTCGTACTTCAGAATGGGCTCATCGTACACGAAAGCTTCAATAGCTCCGGACTCTAGTGCGTCCAGGCCTGCCTGTACATTTTCGTAGGGCTGAGCTGGTACATAGTTGTCTTCCAGAAACTGAAGGCTGGCAGAAGCTGCCACAGAGCCTACCTTGTGCTGCCGTAATTCCTGTAAGCTTTCAATGTCTCCGCTCAGTTGGTTCACCGTCAGGGAAGAAGCAATGCTGGCGGTAAGACCGGAAATAATGATAATGGCCGTAAACATCCATACCAGCGCAACGATCCTGCCACCAAGTGAGCGCGGAGATTTGTCGCCATAGCCCACCGTCGTCATCGTGACGGCCGACCACCATATGCCTTCCCACATGCCCTGCCAGCCATCGGGGAACTCTTCCGGGTTGGCTTTGCGCTCGAACAGCCAGGCAATAAAGCCAAAAATGAAAATGACAATAAATAGCACAAAAATGGCCTTTAGGAAATTGGCAGAGAAGAATTTTTTAACGAAAGCAAGAGCGCTTTCCAGGCCACTACTGCTGCGCGTGGCTACAGCGGAAGAAGAAACAAAAAAGGGTTGGGTAAACTCCATTCGCTCAATACGGTCGCTGGTTACCGTCAGTGGATTGATCGCGATATCCAGCTTTCCGGCTTCCAGCTGATCCAGCATATCACTAAGCGTAAGCTCCCGGAGTTCGTAAGGCTGCCCAAGCTCAGATGCTATCTGCTCCCATAACCAGGCACTGATGCCTTCGAGCTGATCTGTACTTTTTTTGAACAAAAAAGGAGGTGATTCCTTTACGCCCACATGTAAAGTTGACAAACTGTCTGGTAAAAGGGTGTTTTTTTGCCCATTTGCAACTGAAAGAAAAGTAAATGTGAATATTAAGTACGAAATAATGTGTTTGTTTGTCATTTATTTTCGATTTTTGTGCCCAAATTAAGCAATACGAGTTTCTAAGTTAAATAAAAGTAGTGTGTTTAGTGCACTGCTCGGTCTATGTTTATTCTTAATTAAACACTAGTTTTATGAATCGTACTTTACAAATGACTCGCCACTTCCTTGGGCTGGTCCTGCTGTTTGCATGCAGTAGCACCTTGCTGGCACAAGCTGGTGGGAGAACCATTACTGGTACTGTAACTGATAATGAAGGTGAGCCCCTCATTGGTGCCAACGTTTATGTTAAAAAGACGGTAAAAGGTACCGTAACGGACTTTAATGGTGCCTATGAGCTGGCTATTGCAGAAGATGCGGAAATTCTGGTCTTTTCTTATGTTGGCTTTGGTACAAAGGAGATACCCCTTGAGGCGGGCAAAGAAACCTACGATGTGGTCCTTAGTTCCGAAATCGACCTCGACGAAGTGGTCGTGACGGCCCTGGGCATTGAGCGAGAGGAGAAAGCCCTGGGTTATTCCGTTCAAAAGCTGGGTGCTGACCAAATCGCTAAGGTAAAGCCGACTAACGTCACCAACGCCCTGGCGGGTAAAGCCTCGGGTGTATATGTGACAGGTAGCTCCGCTGGCCCAACCGCTTCTTCCAATATCAATATTCGCGGTGCAGCATCACTGCTGGGTAATAATCAGCCACTCTTTGTGGTAAACGGTATCCCTATTACCAATGACCTGTACAGCTTTGATGATGGGCTGAACGGATCGACTACCATTGACTTTGGTAATGCGGCACAGATCGTCAACCCGGACGATATCGCCTCTATCAACGTTCTTAAAGGGCCGGCTGCATCCGCACTTTATGGCTCACGCGCCGCAAACGGTGTCATCCTGATTGAGACCAAGACGGGTAAAGATGCTCAGGGCTGGGGTGTGGAAATCAATTCCACAACCATGGCGCAAACCATCCTGAAGCTCCCCAATTATCAGAACGAATTTGGTTTTGGTGGCGGTGGCAAGTACAGCTACATCGATGGTACCAATTACATCGGTGATAAGGAATACTACGAAGCCTACGGTGAGAACTGGGGCCCGCGCATGAACGGGCAATTGATCAAGCAGTTCAACTCTGATGGACAGCCGGCTCCGTTTACGCCTGCTGAAGATAATATCCGCAATTTTTTCCGCACGGGTATTTCCAGTATCAACAACGTTGCGATCAACAATACCTCTGAGGCAGGCGATTTCCGCCTTTCCTATACCAATACCGCTAACCGTGGTATTGTGCCAAATACGAACCTGCAGCGTAATACTTTTCAGACGAGCATCGGGCGTCAGTTCTTTGATGACCGCCTCAATGTGCGCCTGAATGCCATGTACGTACGCTCCGGCTCAGACAACGTGCCGAACTCCGGATACGATGAGTCTTCTTCTGTGATGTACGGCTGGCTCTGGTACCCACGTCAGGTAGCTATTGACGACCTGCGCGACTACTGGGAGCCAGGACTGGAAGGCGTACAGCAGCGCTATGTGGAGGACCTGTGGGTGAATAACCCATGGTTTGTCGCCAATGAAAATACCAACAGTTTCAGCAGCAACCGGGTAATCGGTAACCTGCAGCTGTCTTATAAACTGAACGATAACTTTGATGTCCGCCTGCGCTATGGTGCAGATGTGGTGGACGACGAGCGGGCCTATCGCCGGGCGCCATCCACCAAGGCTACGCCGGGTGAGAACGGAAGCTATCGTGAAGATGAGATCTCTTTCACAGAGACTAACGCAGAAGCAATTATTGGTTACCACACCGACCGGACCAATAACTCCCTTTTTGACCTGGACGTAAAAATTGGTGGTAACATCATGCGCCAGGATGCTAACTTCCTGGTCGCTAATAACCCGGAGCTGAAGTTCGCGGGTACGAGCGAAAGCATTTACACCCTCGCCAACGCACGCTCCGGTGTGCTGGTAGAGTCTCAGAAAACGACTACCGGTATCAATAGTTTATTTGGCCTTGCGACGATTTCCTTCGATGACTTTATCTACCTGGATGCATCATTGCGTCAGGACTGGAACAGTACACTGGTCAATCCGGAGTTGGGTATTGATGGGTCAGACTACGATTTCCTGTACCCTTCTGTCTCAATGAGTGCTGTACTGAGCGAGAAGCTCAATCTGGGGGCCAACTCTGCCCTTTCCTTCCTGAAGCTGAAAGGTGCATATGCAGAAGTAGGTAACGGTGCGCCGCCCTATTCGTTCGGTAACACCTTTACGCCACAGGCGGCCTTCGGTGCTACATCGGTATTCACGACGAACCGCACCGTAGCCGACCCGAACCTGACCAATGAGCGTACACAGGCCATTGAGTTTGGGGTTGACGTACGCTTCCTGAATGATCGTTTGCGTTTGGATGCGACGTACTACAATATGCTGAGCTTTGATCAGGTGATTACCCTGCCTGTCGCGGCAACAAGTGGTTATGACTTCAGCCTCACCAACGGTGGTGAAATCCGCAACGAAGGTATTGAGCTGATGCTGAGTGCGACGCCGGTGAAGCGCCGCAACTTCAGCTGGGATGTGATGCTGAACGTAGGCCACAACCGCGCTATTGTGGAAAGCCTGCCAGACATCATTACCAGTGGGCGTTATAGCATTATTGCTGATGTATTCCCTGGTGATGAGGGTGGTGCAGACCTGGAGTACGTTGCTGAAGAAGGCGAACTGCTCGGTCAGCTCTACGGTCTCGGTTTCCAGCGGGTGGAAGGCGGTCAGTACGACGGACAGATCATCCACGAAGACGGACTGCCACTGCTCACAGAGGAGAAAGTGTCCGCCGGATCCTTCCAGCCGGATGCCCGTATCGGTATCTACAACACCCTGAACTTCGGGAATATTAGCTTCGGCTTCCTCTTTGACGGACAGATTGGCGGTAATATCTACTCCCGTACCCACGCACTGATGAATACCGGCGGTACCATTACCAACGAAGATGACCCAAATCTTGACCTGCTTACAACGGAAGGCCGGACGGTATACAGCGTAGATTATGATGCCAACGGAGACCCGGTTTATACCCTGGAGCAGGCTGGAGGTGTGATTGGGCCAGGTGTAAAGAACATCGGTACGGATGAAAACCCGGAGTATGTGCCTAACGATGTACCCGTAGAGCCAGGTGGAGCCGGATACACCGGTTACTTCTACAACTACTATGGCAACGGATTTAACCGTGATAATATCGAAGCAGCGACCTACGATGCCACTTATGTGAAGCTCCGTGAGGTGAGCCTGTCTTACCGCATTCCATCCGGTGTGCTGGAGTCAGCCGGTATCGCCAACGCCAGTATCTCACTTGTAGGGCGTAACCTGTTGCTTTTCACCAACGTGCCATCTATCGACCCGGAGACCTACTCCATCCGGAATGGCTTGTTTGTGAATGGCTTCGAAAGTACGCAGCTGCCATCTGTAAGAAGCTTCGGTTTCTCTCTTAATCTGGGCTTCTAAATAAAAAGCTTGAAACGCATTTGAGGGAGGAAAGCCTTTCCTCCCTCCCAATTTTTCAAGACAAAAAAGACATTTATGAAATTTTTCAAATCTATATCACTCCTCTTCGTGCTGGCCGGGCTGTTCCTGGTTTCCTGCGAGCAATTTGACGAGTTCAATGAAAATCCGAATGAGCCTACAACGGTTTCTCCCGATGTGCTCATGGCTTCGGCTATTCGAAACAGTGTGAATACCACTACTGAAGAGTCTTTCCTCCTGGGCAACAATATCGCCCAGCTGAGTGCCAAGACCCTCCGGAATGAGGTCGATGCTTACAACTGGAACGCTTTCCCTACTGTTTGGGAAGGGCTTTATGGCAGCCTGACTGATGTGTATGCCGTTGAGGAAATTGCAATTGAATCAGGGAATGCTCACCTCGAAGGGGCCGCAGTCGTACTGCGCAGCTGGATTTTCTCCGTGCTGACGAACACTTACGGCGATGTGCCTTACTTTGACGCCATCAGTGGCCTGCAGGATAACTTCACACCAGTGTACGATCCGCAGCCTGAAATTTACGCGGACCTGCTGAGTGAGTTGGAGCGTGCCAGCAACCTGCTGTCTTCTACGAATAGCGGTTCTATTGCTGGTGACCTGATCTTCAGCGGCGACGCTTCCAAGTGGCAGAAGTTTGCCAACTCTCTGCGTTTACAGCTCCTGATGCTGGCCAGCAACCAACTGGATAACGCAGCAGCTGATTTTGCAGCCATCGTGGACGGTGGAAACATTATGGAAAGCAATGATGACAACGCTACCCTGACGTACCTCAACGCTTTCCCGAATCAGTTCCCGCTGATCCCGCTGAAAACAGGGGACTTTGATGCGGTGGCAATTAGCTCCACCCTCGTAGCCCACCTGACAGATTACGATGACCCACGTTTGTTCCGCTACGCACGTCCGGACAACGATATGTACACTACGGAAGGCACTTTTAATGGTGCAGACAACGGAAACAATACCGAAGACTGCAGCAAAACCGGCTCCCGTCTGGGCGCTGCCTACTACGTAGATGCTGCTCAGACAACGGCTGCTGAGCTGGGTATCGACCTGGCAAAAGGCATCCTGATGACTTATGCCGAGGTAGAATTCCTATTGGCAGAAGCAGCTGCCAAAGGCTGGATATCCGGCGACGTGGAAAGCCACTACCGCAATGGTGTTGCTGCTTCTATGGAGTACCATCAGGTAGACCTGTCCTCTACGCAGTGGTCTTCTTTTGAAGACTTCTACGACAATTCTGGTGTCGCTTACGAAAAAGTAACAGACATCTGGGAGCAGAAGTGGGTCGCATTATTTTTTCACGGCTTGCAGCCCTACTTTGAGCTGCGCCGCTGGTACCATGAAAGCGGCATGAGCTGGGATGGTATCCCGTTCCTCAATCCACCCTGCGCCAATGTCAATGATGACGAACTGCCATTGCGTTTCCTCTACCCTGGTCAGGAGATCAGCTTGAACGAAACAAACTACAACGCCGCAGTAGACCGTCTAGGCGGCTCTAATTCGCAAAACGCTGCAATGTGGCTGGTGCAGTAAGCATACTCATTGCAAAGCATTGAACAAAGATGCGTGTGTGCCACCTCCGGTTATGAGAGGTGGCACACTTGTGTTTTAGGCAAGTTTTTAATCACCGCAACCAACAGGTTTATGTCTAAGAAGTATTTTGACATCCACGCCCCGGTTTTTTACCCTTCGGCTGTTATCATCCTGATTTTCATTGGGCTGACGCTGGGGATAGGGGAGCCGATGGAAGAGGTTTTTTCAGCAACCACGGCCGGGATCACCACCAATGCCGGGTGGTTGCTGGTGATGGCGGTTAATATATTCCTGGCGTTTTCGCTCTACTTCGCTTTCAGCAAGATGGGGAAGATTCGGCTTGGCGGCCCCAAAGCTAAACCTGACTTCAGCACTTTTGCCTGGTTTGCCATGCTCTTTTCGGCGGGTATGGGCATCGGGCTGCTGTTCTTTAGCGTGGCAGAGCCGATTCTTCACTACTCCAATCCTCCGCGTGGTGCGACCAATCCTGCTACTGCCGCACAGGATGCCATGAAGTTTACCTTTCTGCACTATGGGCTGCATGCCTGGGCCATTTATGCCATCGTTGGTATGTCTCTCGCCTTTTTTACCTTCAATAAGAAACTGCCTCTGACGCTGCGTTCGGTATTCTACCCCATTCTGGGTGACCGTATTCACGGGCCGATTGGCAACATTATTGATGTGGTAGCTGTGGTGGCTACGTTGTTTGGTTTAGCTACCTCTCTGGGATTTGGGGTGCAGCAGGTTTCGGCCGGCCTGGCCCACTTGTTCGGCACCCCTGATACGGTTTATATGCAGGTCTTTCTGATCGCTGCAATTACGGGTGCTGCCACGATTTCTGTTGTGTTGGGACTCGACAAGGGGGTGCGTGTACTTAGCGAGCTCAATATGAGGTTGGGGCTGGTTTTTTTGATTGGTATGCTCCTGTTAGGGCCTACTGTTTTTCTGATGGATTCCTTTATACAGAACACCGGTGCTTATTTACAGGAGCTGGTTTCCATCGGGGCATGGACGGAGTCTTATGCCGGTACCACCTGGCAGCATGACTGGTCTGTTTTCTATTGGGCCTGGTGGATTTCCTGGTCGCCATTTGTAGGCATGTTTATTGCCCGGGTCTCGAAGGGGCGCACGGTGCGGGAGTTTTTTCTGGGCGTACTGTTGGTACCGTCTCTGCTGACGTTCCTGTGGATGTCTGTTTTCGGAGGTTCCGCGCTCTTCCTCGAGTTGAATGGGATAGGAGATATAGCCACGGCTGTGAATGAAAATATAGCCACGGCATTATTTGTACTGCTGGAAGAGTACCCGTGGAGTTTTATCACCTCTATTATTGGTATCTTGCTGGTGACCAGCTTTTTTGTGACTTCTTCAGACAGCGGTTCACTGGTAATAGACAGTATTACTTCCGGTGGAAAGCTGGATGCTCCGGTGGGGCAACGTATTTTTTGGGCTCTCTCGGAGGGCGCAGTGGCAGCTACGCTGCTTTTGGGAGGTGGTTTGAAAGCCCTTCAGACCGCTGCGATCTCCACGGGGCTTCCGTTTACGCTATTGCTTTTTGTAATGTGTTACAGCCTCTACAAAGGGCTGGTTAAGGAATTTGAAGAGATGCAGCAGCAAAAACAGCTAAAGGAGCGGGAATCTTACCGGCAGGTCCTGTCTGAACTCATTGCCAAGCGGCAGAAAAAAAATAAAGTCGATTAACCTATGGTTGCCTACAAATCTATACTGATTGGTCTGGACCTGACCGATATGGACCAGGTCATGTTGCGCTACGCCCGCTTCCTGTGCGAAGCCCTTCCCGGGGTCGGGGAGGTCTATTTTCAGCACAATATCCGCTTCGACTACCCAGAAGAGGCGGAGTCGCTTCTTGAAGAACTGGAGCGGCCACTTTCAGAGCTCATTGGTGAGGAAATTGAAGAAAATATTGATACCCATTTCCTGCAGCAAAATAGTGGTAAGGTGCCTGACGTGGATTGGGAGGTTATTGTCACAGAGGGCAGTTCTACTGCTCAGGAGATTGTGAAAACCGCAAATGCCCAGGAGGTGGAGCTGATCGTGGTCGGCAAAAAACTATCCTATCAGGGTTCCGGGCAGGTAGCTGAAAAAGTGCTTCGGCAAGCCACCTTGAAGTCTGATCTGTTGGCTGTACCGGAAACAGCGCCGCACCGTATGGAGCGTATCGTTGTACCGATTGATTTCTCTCAGGCGTCCAGGCGTGCATTACTGGCGGGCAAAAGGATTGAAGATGCTGTTGGGGGGCTGCTGACGAGCCAGCATGTGTATACCATACCGATGCACTATTTCCCCTTTATCCCGGTACAAGGGTTCCGAAAATCCATGAAAGAGGAGGCTGAAGACCAATACAAGCGTTTTCGCCGGGGGCTGCCCGAGCCACTACAGAGCATATCCTGCGTATTTACGTACAGTGAAGACCGCACTACAGCCCAGGCGGTGTATGACTTCGCTATTCAAAAAAGCAAAGATCTGGTGATCATTGGATCAAAGGGGCGCAGCAATATCCCAGCTATACTGCTGGGCAGCACTGCTATACAATTACTGAACTTCGAGTTCCACATCCCAGTATTGATTGTCCGGTAAACTTAGACTATGTTTGGAGCAGGTTTGTCATGAAAATCAAGGAATTATGGTTCTGGCTAAATCTTTTTTAGCGCGTTTGGCGGGCCAAATAAGCTAAAAAAGATGACGCCAGGTTCATAAGTCCTTGGTTTGCAATAGGAGCAAGCTCCAAACATAGTCTTAGGGAGTCAGTTTTTCGCCGCAGTATTTGCAATGTATGGCATCGAGGTCGTGCCCTTCCTGCCCACAGTAACGGCAGGCCTGAGTATTGGCTTTGCCACTCTTATACTCTTTTACAAACTCAGCGGAGACGATACCAGTTGGTACCGCAATAATGGCATAGCCCAGTATCATAACGACGGCGGAGATCAGCTGACCCAGTTCCGTCCGTGGGGTGATATCGCCGTAGCCTACCGTGGTCAGGGTAACCACTGACCAGTAGACCCCACGGGGAATACTGGAGAACCCCTCGTTACTTCCCCCTTCAATGAGGTACATTATCGCACCAATGATGATCACCAGCAGGGAGACAAAGGTGAGGAAAACTGTGATTTTGGCCCGGCTGGCCCGGAGCGCCTGAATGATGATATCCCCTTCGTTGATGAAATGCGCCATCTTGAATATCCGGAAAATGCGAATAAGCCGGAAGGCGCGGATGATCAGGAAATACTGGGCTGTAGGCAGAAACAGCGCCAGGTAAGAAGGTAATACAGCCAGTAAGTCGATAATGCCGAAAAAGCTGGTCGCATACTTCACAGGGCGCAGCACACAGTAGAGGCGCAGCAGGTACTCAAGGGTGAAAAAGATCGTAAATACCCATTCCACCAAGGTGAATACGGTCGCATACTGGCGTTGGAGGGATTCTATACTCTCGAGCATCACCGTCAGGACACTGGCGGCAATAAGGATCAGCAGGATGACATCAAAAGCTTTCCCCTCGGGCGTGTCTGCTTCGAAGATGATCTCATGGAGTTTACCCCGGAATGCGGAGGATTCAGGCTGCTGCATGTAGTGGTGGCATTAATGCTTGCGGTTAAATTAGGGCTTATTGAGTGATTTTGAAAATGGAGCAGGGGTCATTTGGCTCCAATTAAGGAGCGAATGTTATTTTTTAGGCGGTCTGGTCCGGAGTAGCTGGCCAGAAATGAAGTCGGGCTGTAGGTATCGGATTCGGCAATATCCTAAAAGCGAGCAGAGAAGAACTGGCAGAGATAGTTCATATTTATAAACTTGCAATTTATATTTGCAAGCGTAATTTATTGTGTTAGCCCCCCCTTTTTTGAGGTTGATTTGCCACATTTTCAATTTGGTATAACAATTAATCGAAAATAATCGTATATTTGATATTGCATCCGGGGGCTGTTAGTACTTTAACTACCAAAATAGAATAGCCTTGTTCAAAGCTATAATAATTGAGGATGAAGCGAAAGGGCTGAATAACCTGAAAAATCTGCTTAAAGAGCATTGCCCTCAGGTGAATATTATTGGAGACGCGGGTTCGATCAGCGAAGGTGCGGTCTTACTGGAGGAAGAATCTCCGGATGTCGCATTTTTGGACATTAGCCTGCCGGACGGGCTGGTTTTTCAACTTTTGAACCAAATCCGGCCCATTGATTTTGAGGTGATTTTCGTGACAGCTTATGAAGAATATGCTGTCAAGGCTTGTGAATACAGTTCTATAGGCTACATACTCAAACCTATAGATCCTGATGCCCTCAAAGAGGCAATAGCCCGCATCAATTTGCGGCAAAACTCAGAAGTAGAAAAACGGCTGGATTTATTCAACAGCTACTACAATAATCCAAACGCCTTCACTAAGATGAGCATCTCTGCTTTGGATGGTATCTACTTTGTGAACATCGCAGATATTGTCCGTTTTGAAGCAGAAGACAACTACACTCATATTTATCTTAAAAGCGGAGAGCGCATAACAGCTTCCAAGACCATCAAGGCTTACGAAGATTTGTTGGCACCCTTCAATTTCTATCGAGTCCACAAACGCCACGTGATCAACCTGAATTTTATGCGAAAGTTCGTCAAGGGAGACGGCGGTTATCTCGTCATGGATGATGATATCCAGATCGAAGTTTCCCGCCGCCGCCGGCCAGCTTTCATGGAAAGAATGAAAAGGTTGCAAGAGGGGCTTTAAGCCTACCCTTGGCAGCGCTACTCAATAATGAGCAACAGAACAGACACCACCCAATTCAACCATTACGGTTTGTAGGGGTTAAGGTCCTTGTACTGTTGTATAGGATTCCCATAACAGATCTACACAAAACACTTAACGATTTACAAACGCATAAGCACCTGGTTTGGTCTGGTGTGAAGAGCAATCACATAGAAAAGTCGTCTATGTAAGATATAAATATATCAAGCTTGCGGCCACAATGCTTCGATGCATTGGATTGTTTTTTTACTTTTACGGACGCACAGGTAAGTGATAATGCTTATGTTATTAAAAGCCCGTGCAGAAAATCTAATTTACTATGGGAAGATCAAAGAAGAACCTCGATGACATCAAGAAGGAGCTAAAGTCGATCAAAAAAGAGGATATGAAAAAGATCGTCGGTGGTAAAAAGGGTAAAAAGAAAAATTGGAATAAAGGCTGTGGCGGCATAGTCCCGCAGTAACTTTCAAGATATTTACCCCCTTCTGGAAGTGGCTATACTTATTCATTTAGGTATAGCCATTTTTTATATTTGCCTTCTGTTGAAATTGTTCCGAAACATTCCGATCTTACGAAAATGAAGCTTCAGGCTGGTTGGCCTGTTTTTTTAGGTGACCCATTGAGAATTACCCCTTTCGGTAACCGCTCCCGATAAGGTTATCACAACCTAGCATCCTTTTACCATGTTTATCGAAGCCTCCGAACAACGTGTCGTTAATGTACAGCAACTGGAAAACAAGCTTAGTCTGCAACCGGACCCCAAACAGCGACTGATACTGTTGGATAAGCTAATTGCCCATTATGTATTTTCCAATATTGAGCGCGCCGAGGAACTTCTTGAAGAACTGTACAAGATACTCCGGGATATTGAGACGCCCGACCTGCTGCTGAATTACCACCTCTATGAAGCTACGATCAAAAATCAGATGTACGACTATGATAAGGCTGAGTTCCATTATCAGACGGCGATGACGATGTTACAGGAAAGAGGGGCGGTGAATCAACAGACAGAAGTCTACATTGACTATGCCGGGCTGTGTATCAATAAGACAGACATGGAGCGGGCGCACGACTATCTGGCCAAAGCCGAGAAAATACTTAAAACTTTCCCCAATGAGCGTCTGAAAGCTCGTCTGATATGCCGTCAGGGCTTCCTGCAACTTCACTATGGCAATTACTCTAAGGCGATTGAAATGTTATTGCAGGCCGACAAGATGATCACAATGCTTCAGTCGCCGCTGGATTTGAAGGATTATTATTTTCTCACGCTGATTCATTCTGGCCTGGGACAGATTTATGAAGGCAATGACGAGCCTGAAAAAAGCATTCGGGCACGCAGAAAGGTCGTGGACATGTGCGAGCAGATGGGGATTCGTACCCGTTTGTCGTGGCACTACCTCAGTGTTGGTAAAAGCTATATGGCACAGGGGGAACAGGAAAATGCTGAAGGCTTCTTCCGGCTTGCTTTAGAAAATGCAGATGATGCCAGCGAGGATGCCCGTGCCAATACGTACGCGAACCTCGGCTTTTGCTACATGGAACGCGATCAGTATAGAGAAGCACTGGAACTGTTTGAGCTCGCCCACCAGGTCTATTTACAAAAGCCGGAAGAAAACAATAAGAACTTCTCTAATGTAGCCCTTTGGCGGGGAGAAATCTTTCAAAAACTGAACGATGCGGAGCAGTCGCTGAAGCAGTTGGAAATGGCACTCCATTTTGCTGAAAAGACAGAGGATTACCAGCAAATCGCTAATATCTGTAAGGAACTGGCTGCCTTTCATGCCAGGCATTCGGACTATAAGCTGGCCTATGCATATCAGTGTAAGCATGATGAGTACATAGAGCGGTACCATAAAGATGTGGACCAGCGCAAGCAACGCGAAGTGGAAGCTAAGTATGAAGCGGAGAAGAAACGGCAGGAGACAGAATTACTTGAGCTGAAAGCGACCCGCCTGCAACTCAAGGCACTCCGCGCTCAGATGAACCCCCACTTCATGTACAATGCGCTGAACTCCATTCAGCATTACATCACCTCTCATGATGTTGATTCGGCTACGAAATACCTGGCTAAATTTGCCCAACTTATGCGGCGAAGTCTGGAATACTCCGACCTGGAAGTGATCTCTCTGGAAGATGAAATCGAGTTCCTGGAGCAGTATCTTGTTATCAATGAAAAACTTCGCTTCGAGCATAAACTGAGCTACGAAATCATTATCGATGAGGAAATAGAGGAGGATATCCTTTGTGTGCCTACGATGATTATTCAGCCTTATGTTGAAAATGCTATTGAACATGGACTACGCACCCGGGAAAATGGGTTGATCAAAGTGTTCTTTTTCCTTTTTGATGAGCAAACTATTTTGTGCCGGGTAGAAGATAACGGTATTGGCCGGGATAAAGCGCTGCAGCTTCAAATGAATGACCCCCGCTATCAAAACCACAAGTCCAGGGGAACAAGTATTACCGAAAACCGGCTTCGTATTCTGCATAATAATAGTGCTCAGAAAGAGGAAGTCTTTGTCCATACGCACGACTTGAAGGACCCCGAGACTGGAGAATCGCTGGGTACCCGGGTAGAGATCAAGATTCCTATCCTGGAAATTAAGGTCAGCCCTCCTTCTCACCCCAACACTTTATAAGCCACTTCCTCCGTTAGATAATTTAATCCTGCCATTAACAGGATCAAACTAACCGTACCCGGAAAAGGGGCTCCAAAGACGTAGGCAAAAACTTATCTTGCTATCAGTTTTCTCATAGTATGTTTGTTTGAACCTCCTGCACCCAACATCGGTGCAGGTTTTTTTATGCCATACCCTATCCCACCGGCACCTTAATCTCTTATAGCCTTTCCGCTTTCTAATTACCCTGCTGTTCACCTATTAGCTTTTCTTAAATTTGATCGTGTAGTTTTCTCATAGTATGTTAGTGCTCCTACATTCAGTCTCCCCTGATGTAGGAGTTTTTTTGTGGAGTTGTCCGTTGGGTGTTTTTCAGTTCGGTGAAAACCCTTCGCAGGTACCGGCTTTTTGTCGTCCTGCCCAGCGGGTGAACTTCGGAAAATTTATGTTATGGCTTCTCCACCCCTGCGTACCCGGTTGGCCCCAACCCCCAGCGGGCTGTTGCACCCTGGCAACGGGTTGTCTTTTATTATGACCTGGGCTATTGCCCGCGCCAGACAGGGGCTCGTTTTACTTCGCATTGATGACCTTGATAAAGCACGTACCCGTAAGGCTTACGTCGAAGATATCTTTCGGACACTGGAGTGGTTGGGGTTGGACTACGATGAAGGCCCGGATGGGGTGGACCACTTTTTTGCTCACTGGTCACAACATACCAGATTGGATTACTATGAAGGCTTCCTTCAGCAGCTAAGGCAAAAGGGGCAATTGTTCGCCTGTACCTGCAGCCGCAAGCAAATCCAGGCCCTTAGCCCGGATGGTAGCTATCCTGGCACCTGCCTCGCCCGGAAACTGGATTTCGATGCTCCTAAAACCGCTTGGCGTATTCGGGCTCCTGCCTCCGGTCAGTTGGTTGAAGTCCAACTGTGGCGCGAAGGGCCGGAAGCGGTTTCTTTGCAGGACATTGACGCTTTTGTGGTGCGCCAAAAGAATGGATTTCCCGCCTATCAGCTCGCTTCCCTGGCAGATGATGAGTACTTCCGGATCAATTTTGTCGTTAGGGGCGCTGATTTATGGACATCTACGCGAGCTCAGTTACATCTGGCCAAACTACTGGGGACAGCCTGTTTTCAAAACGCGGTCTTCTGGCACCATGAGTTGCTGAAAGGAGCAGATGGTGAAAAACTCTCTAAAAGTAAAGGGGCAGGATCGCTGCAGGCATGGCGGGAAGCCGGGGAGTCTCCGGCAGTCCTGTTTCGCAAAGCTTCTGCAATGCTGGGATTGGCCGAACGTGCGGAAAGCCCCGGAGAACTGGTAGAGATGCTTGTAAAAAGGCTCCACTTGTCCTAAAAGGCCTATCTTAACGGAGAACCTAAATCTTTTAAGCTTATGCAAAAGTGGATACCCGTTTTGTTGTATATGGTGATGTCGGTCAGCCTGCTGCTGGCTCAGGAAACCGTTACCGGAAGTATTGTGTTTGATGACCAGGAACGCGACTTCCGGTTGCGGGTTCCGCCTTCTTCCTTTGATGGGGCGCGCCCTTTAGTTTTCAATCTTCACGGCTTTGGCTCCAACGCATTCCAGCAGGAAGCCTACGCTCAAATGAACCCCGTGGCAGATACTGCTGGCTTTTACGTATGTTATCCCAATGGCATCAGCAATGCCTGGAATGTAGGTTGGACATTTGGGAGCACCGCTGATGATGTAGGCTTTATCAGCGCCTTGATTGATACCCTCGCAGCTCAGTATTCAATCGACCCGGAACGGATTTATGCCTGCGGTATGTCCAACGGGGGCTTCATGAGCTACCGCCTGGCCTGTGAGCTCAATGACCGAATAGCGGCTGTTGCCTCCGTGACTGGGAGCATGGTGCCGGCTTACATTAGTGAGTGTATGCCCGGGCGGCCGGTACCGGTTTTGGAAATCCACGGTACAGATGATGCTACTGTACCTTACGAAGGACAGCCCCTCCTGGCGATCTCTATAGAGGAGCTCCTGGCTTTCTGGAATACAAACAATGGCTGTGATGGAGATACCGCTACCTCTGAGCTGCCAAATACGAATACGACAGACGCTTCTACCGTATCGTTTATCGAATCCGCAGGCTGCGCGGAGCGTGGCGACGTCTGGCACTACCGCATTAATGGTGGTGGGCACACCTGGCCGGGTTCGCCTTTTGCTATCGGGGTGACCAATCAGGATATCAACGGGAGTGCCGAGATCTGGCATTTCTTCTCCCGGTATACCCTCAGCGGGCTTTCCTCTTCCGCTGACCACCCTGAACCGGTCAGTTTAGCGCTTTTCCCTAATCCAACCCAAGGGCAGGCACAGGTCATCCTTCCCGAATCAGGCGGTGAGCTTATGGTTTTCAATGCTGCCGGACAGCTTGTTATCCGTCAGCCCATAGAAGGCTGCATTGCCACACTTGATTTGTCTGCTTTGCCCCCTGGTGCTTACTGGGTAAAAGCCCGGCAGGGCGGGGCGGTCAGTATGGGTCAGTTGCTTCGGCAATGAAAAAAAGCGGCAGCGGGATTAAACCCCGTGGCGCCTTTATCATCAAACATCAAAAATTATCGCTATGAAAAAGGTTTTTTTGAACGCTGGCTTCTTGCTGGCAGCACTGTTTTTGACCGCAGGTGCGGTATGGGCACAACCACAAAGCCACCACCGTGGCGGCAATGGCAGTCCCTTTAAGGCTATTGAAGAACTTAAGGAAGAGCTACAGCTAACGCCCGAACAGGAAAAGGCGATTGAGGAATTAAAGCAAGAGACGCGTGCTGCTCAAAAAGAAGCCCGAAAGGTCGAGCGTACCCGTAAGCAATCGATGCGCCAATCACTAAAAAGTGAACTGGATGCTATCTTAACGGCAGAGCAAACAGCACTGCTTGAAGCCCACCATGAAGCTAAAAAAGCAGAGGCTAAGGCTATGCGGGACGAGATGCGCAATTACCACAAACAAAATGTAGCGCCCGTCTTGCTGGAGCAGCGCAAAAAGCTGGAGGCAAAAATCAGTGATGCGGATAAAGCGACGCTTGCTAGAATCCGCTCGGAGCGGAAAGCGTCCCGCCCGCAAAAGGATGGTGGTCAAAAAGCAGATTCCCGACTCCATAAGGACGAGCTCTCAGCATTGGTCCAAAAGTACGATGAGGAGATCAATACACTGATGGAGGAGATTGAACCCAAACGGGAGCAGTGGGAAAAGGATATAAAAGCCATTGCTGAGGCAAACGCCCCGGAGCGAAAAGGTAAAAAAGGCACGAAAAAGGGGCAGCACCGTCCGAATCCAGGCTTCCAAAAAGTACGGTTCCTGCTTATGGATCCGGCAAATGGACCGGAAATTGAGGATATTGACCGGTACTAAACCAAAAAATCCTTAACTTAGGGTGTTCGAATGCTCCCGGAACATGAAGCTCCGGGAGCATCTCTCTGTATAACCACTAAAGGAAAAGACACCCATGTTAATCAAGACCTATGCTGGCGCCGTACAGGGCGTGGATGCTCAAACCATTACCGTAGAAGTTAACGTAGGCGGTAAGGTTGCAACGGATAAAAATTTCTATCACCTGGTAGGCCTTCCGGACAATGCAGTCCGCGAAGGCTTTTCTCGTATGGAGGCGGCTATGCAGAATATTGGGTTCAAGATGAAACGGATCAAAACCGTTGTGAACCTTGCTCCTGCCGATATCCGTAAGGAAGGTTCGGCTTATGATTTACCTATCGCAATTGGAGTGTTGGCTGCCTCTGAGCAGATTGACGGTAGTGCCCTGGATCAGTATATTATGATGGGGGAATTGTCACTCGATGGCAGCCTCCGGCCTATTCGTGGCGCACTGCCGATTGCTATTCAGGCCCGGAAAGAGGGCTTCAAGGGGTTTATCTTACCCAAAGAGAATGCCCGCGAAGCAGCAATTGTCAATGAGCTGGATGTGTATGGGGTGAGCAGCCTGAAGGAAGCTGCCGATTTTATTAACGGCGATCTCAAGATCGACCCCAAAATGGTGCTGACCCGTGATGAGTTTTTCGAGCAGCAGAATATCTTCGATATCGACTTTTCCGATGTAAAAGGGCAGCAGAACATCAAAAGAGCGCTTGAGATTGCTGCTGCCGGTGGGCATAATGTAGTCCTGATCGGTCCTCCCGGAGCAGGCAAGACCATGCTGGCACGCCGCATGCCAACGATTCTGCCTCCTCTGAATCTGCACGAGGCGCTTGAAACGACCAAGATACATTCAGTAGCCGGTATGTTACCTCCTGATTCGGCTTTAATTGCCAACCGGCCTTTCCGGTCTCCTCACCACACCATTAGTGATGTTGCACTTGTGGGCGGAGGTAGTAACCCTATGCCCGGAGAGATTTCTCTGGCGCATCACGGCGTACTGTTTCTGGATGAGCTGCCTGAGTTTAAGCGGACGGTCCTGGAAGTGCTGCGGCAGCCCATGGAAGAACGCCGGGTGACCATATCCCGGGCACGGATGACGGTAGACTACCCGGCTAATTTCATGTTAGTCGCCTCCATGAACCCCTGTCCGTGCGGGTATTACAATCATCCGGACAAGGAATGTGTCTGCGGCCCGGCTCAAATCAACCGTTACCTCAATAAAATCTCTGGCCCACTGCTGGACCGGATTGATTTGCATGTGGAAGTGACACCGGTGTCTTACGATGAGTTGGCCAGTAAGGAAATGCCGGCCGAGTCAAGTAGTGAAATTATGGCGCGGGTCATCAAAGCAAGAGAGATTCAGGCAGAGCGGTACAAGGACTCACCGGGCGTTAATGCTAATGCACAAATGTCGGGCAGGCAGGTTCGGGAGTTTTGTGAAATCGGGCAGGCTGGCCGGATGCTGGTCAAAAAAGCTATGGAAAAACTACAGCTCTCCGCCCGGGCTTACGACCGGATACTGAAAGTGGCCCGCACAGCAGCCGACCTGCATGAGAGCGAAAATATTGAAATCGAGCACCTGGCCGAAGCTATACATTTCAGAAGTCTCGACCGCGAAGGTTGGGCGGGATAACGCGCTGATGTAAACAACAATCCTCGCATTGTATGAGAATCTACACTGCCGATGCACTGAATTTTTTGCGCAAATTAACTTTGCGGAGAGTATGGAATGCCATGAAGGTTTGGTCTTCTTATTGGGTGACCCGGCTCCTGCGGCGGCCCGTACAATGGGGCATGCCCATTACCATCTCCGTAGAGCCTACGACCGCCTGCAATTTGAGGTGCCCGGAATGCCCGAGCGGGCTACGGTCTTTTACCCGGCCTACCGGAAATCTGAAAAAAGATTTCTTCCGTCAGATTATCACTGAACTGGGCGACAAACTCATCTATCTGATTTTTTACTTTCAGGGAGAGCCTTATATCAATCCGGACTTTCTCAATATGGTGGAATATGCCTCAAAGCGGGGGATTTATACCATCACCTCCACCAACGGGCATTTTTTGAACAAAGCGAATGCTCAGAAAACGGTGTCATCAGGGCTGGACCGGCTCATTATTTCCGTAGATGGCACCACACAGGAAGTATACGAAAACTATCGTAAGGCAGGCAATCTTGAGACGGTACTTCAGGGCGCAAGAAATGTTGTGGCCGCAAAGCGGAAAATGAAGGCCTCAAAGCCGCATATCATTTTTCAGTTCCTGGTGGTACGGCCTAACGAGCATCAGATACCGGAAATTTACCGCCTGGCGGAGGAAATAGGCATAGATGAAGTTCGCCTGAAGACTGCACAAGTATATGATTACGAACAAGGCAACCCGCTTATCCCACTCAACGAGCGCTACTCCCGCTATGCCCGGCAGGAAGATGGCACCTACCGGGTCAAAAACCAGCTGCTTAACCACTGCTGGAAGCTCTGGCATGCCTGCGTCATCACTTGGGACGGGCTGGTCGTGCCCTGCTGTTTTGATAAAGACGCACAGCATCAGCTGGGCGACCTCAAGCGCAGTTCGTTTGCCGAACTGTGGCAGGGTACGGCATACCAGCAATTCCGGACGCAGCTGCTTCAGGGGCGTGATCAAATTGACATATGCACCAACTGCACAGAAGGCTGCAAAGTATGGGAGAAAGCCTGATTGAATTCCAAATCAAACAAGGACCAGTCCTTATCCCAGTCCTCACCAATCATCTCATTCAGCCAGGGCTCTTCGGCTTTGGAGGTTGGCTTGAGCAGCGCATTGCCGATAGCACACTCCAGGCATCGTTTGGGGGTGCAATATTGCTGCTTCAGTCCAAGTAATGCCTGAGTATGGTAGGCCGAGCTGACCTTGATGCCCAGTTGCTTCCATTCCCTGATGATTTTGTTTTGTTCCGGGGGAAGTTTTTCGAGGATATCCAGCCCCTTATCTCTTATGCGGTCATCTCCTTTGCGGGTGCCGTACAGAAAAAGCATGGGAGCAACAGTATTGATGATGACTGAACGGACTGTTTGAGCACCCAGGGCTTTAGCTTTTCGCTGAGAGGCTTTGTCAAAGGTATAGTGGTCCCACCAATAGTTGGAAAGCTTGATGGTGAAGAAGTTATTGAGTTCTGTAAGATCATGGGCTGCCATGGCTTTGCTAAACCAACCAGCCTGCTGATAAATCATCGTAGCCAGCTGCGCTATGCGGATGGTAGGAAAGTTGGCAGGCCGGAGCCGCAGGTACTTCCAGGTTTGGGGCGACATGGGCGTCAGCCCATGCTTTTGTTTTAAAAAGCGATACTCCTGTTGCAGCCGCTTGGGGTACTCATCTTCGAAGTTTCCTTCCAATAACCCCGATTGTCCAAACAGGAGAGCCTCTACCTGAAAGAGGCTATGGCGGTATTTGTAAAGCAGGAGGAGAGGGGTACGTTCTGCGAGCATTTGCATGGGTTCTGCATTGACTTTTCCGCCCATGCTGCGAGCCATAAACTGGTAGAAGGTTTCTTCCCAGCCTTCCTTATTGCGTTCCAGTTGTTCCAGAATCTTCCCGGCCCGGCTTTCCAGCCGTTCGGCCGCCATGCGGTCCAGCCAAAGGTTGATGGTGAGTTCGTTAACCTGTCCAATCGTATTAGCGCAGGGCACCCATTGCTCACTTTGGATCAAACGTTGGTAATGGGCAGCCAGTCTTCTTGAGATACGCTGCTTCATCTCAAGGCAGGGGATGGAAGTACCGTTGCCCCGTTGAATGGGAGCGTCGTCTTCGTAGACAACATGGAGGATTACGTTGTCGTAAGCGGTATCCGTTTGATGCCCGTGCTGTAGCCAGTCTGAGCTGCGTAGATGCATCTCTACATTGCCCGCCCATACGGTGTCCCCGATCCGCAACCTCGCGTTCAGGAAATCAGGCCCGGCATGGGTGTTGAGCTGCCCGGGGTGGAGGATTTCCACGGCTTCTCCATCGGTTGTTTGAAGCGCAGTAGTATTAAAGCGGCGCATACGCCAGGCATAATGAAGGAGTTCCTCTTTCATGATTTTGGATTTTTGGTCGTTATTGATGCGCAGTAACCGGCAAGGAAGCTCCCACTCAGGAGAACTCTTCGTAGAAACACAGTTGGTATCCGGACCACTCTGTAAAGCCCGGCGAAGAACTGAGACGCTCAGGTTGCCCTGCTGCTCTGAAAGCGGTAAAGCTTGAAGCGCCGAGTTTTCCATATAGGTCAACTCAGTTAAGTTAGCAGTTTCCTGGTGGAAGCCACTTGCCGAAAATCAGTAAAATGAGTCATGAAAAACTGCCTTAAGTGGCAGGGGACGCGAAATTATCGTGGAGCAAGAGTTACAGAAAGTAAGCGCATATCTATCGTAAGTCCGATACAAATATAGTTGATATTGTTGGTATTTGCAAGATTGGAAAACAAAAAATTTTTATATCCCAAAACGACCTTGGCCTGCGGAGGACTATGATAGTGTCACGAAGCGTGATGAAGAAATAAATGAGTACGGCAATTCCCGGTATGATCAGGCTCCAGTAGCCGGCCATCCAAAACTTGAGTGGTAAGAGGAGGAGAATACTGCCCAGCAACAACAAATACGGTTTGCGGGCGCGGTAGGCATAAGCCGCTATCAGGTGAAAAGCGCTGCCGGTTTGCCAAAGCGCGAGACCTGCCACAATTACAAGTGCCCAGAGCCACCATTTGCCTAAGACCACGATCATTGCAAGGGCGATCAAAACAGACTGTCCCACGAGGTCAAGCTTCATTCTGTACTGGCTGATCATAATGTCTTGTTTGTTCCTGTTTGAAACCGGTGAGGTTTTAATCTAATTTTCCTCAAGATAAACCTTTTTTATAAAACTTTCAATAAGTAATGAAAGTTCATGTGGTGCTTTTTTTCTTGGCGGATCAAACAAAGGGCCGGCCATTCAACGATAAATAGCAACTTCCTCCAGATACCGGTAAACAGCATCAGGTACCAGGTACTGTACAGACTGCCCGGCTTTCAGGCATCTGCGGATATAGCTGGCGGAAATCTGCATTAGCGGAGCCTCTACAATTTTAATGCTGGGGTGCTGCTGCAGTTCGCCCAAATCATGGCTGGGGCGCTGATAGACAAATATTTCATGGTCACGGAGCAGCAGCTCGTAGTTTTTCCATTTGTGCAAAGTCGCCAGATTGTCGCCGCCCATGATGAGTGCAAACTGGCGGTTGGGATATTTTTCTTTCAGGTAAGATAAGGTGTCCACGGTGTAGGAAGGTTGGGGCAGCCCAAACTCAACATCCGAAGCTTTGAGCCTTGGATTATCGCCAATAGCGAGCCGGACGAGGTGCAGCCGGTCGTGGTCCCGGGCGAGCGTCTTTTTGGGCTTAAGCGGGTTGTGGGGAGAGACCACCATCCATACTTCCTCCAGGTCGGTTTGTGTGGCCATGTAATTGGCAATAATCATATGCCCGACATGGACCGGGTTGAAAGAGCCAAAGAAGAGCCCCACTTTCGGTATGCTCATGGTTTTTAGGTTTATTCTTGCATCATTTCCCGAACCAGGCTGTCGGGAAGTTGCTCCAGGATATCATTATCAATTTGTATCTCTTCCTGAGGAGCATCGACCAGCCATTGGCCATTAAGCTTAACCAAGTGGTAGTCGGAAGTGTAGCGCTCGTATTGATCTTCGAGCACGCACTGACACCGTAGCGTATCCCCTTCGCCCAAACAGTTGACAGAAAGGAATTCGGTATGAAAAAGCGTGCTGTCAGGTTGCTCTTCTTCCACAATGGCTTTCAGCTCATCCAGCCAGTCTTGTCCGGCGGGTGTGCTCAGCATTTTTGCTTTTTCAAGCAGGTTCTTGTCTACAAAACCCTGGTACTGTTTCAAAACGGCTTCCGGCTCCCTGGGAGGAGGGGAGCCCTCACTGCCACAGCTCCACAGGAGTGCCGCTATGATCATCCCGGACCATAAGTTGCTGTATTTCATGTTGTGTTTGGTTGTGGGTTAGGATCGCTTCAGGTCAGGTGTATCTGCTGCCCGGCAAAAATAAAGGCGAGCCATTGCTGAACAATAGCTCGCCTTCAGGGCAGCAGAAATTTAGTTGCTCAGCATCACCGGCATGACGAGCATAAGGATTTCTTCGCCTTCGGTCTCTTCTGCAGGCACCATGATGCCAGCGCGGGTGGAAGTGGAGAGTTCAATTTTCACTTCATCGCTTTCCAGTACGCCCAGCATTTCTACCAGGAATTTGGCATTGAAGCCGATAGTCAGCGGCTCCCCTTCGTAGGTGCAAGCCAGCTGTTCCGTAGCTTCGTTGGAAAAGTCGAGGTCCTGAGCAGAGATCGTCAGGCTGCCGTCATTGATATTCAGGATGACCTGATTGGTCGTTTTATTGGCGTAAATGGCAATCCGTTTAAGGGAGTTTTGGAAGTCTGACCGCGACAGACTCAGCGTATTCGGGTTGTCTACCGGGATCACCGCGTTGTAGTCCGGGTAACGTGCATCAATGAGGCGGCAGACCAGTTGTGTGTCTCCAAAGGAGAAAAAGGCATTGGCACTATTGAAGGCAATGTCAATATCTTCATTTTCCGGAAGGCTGCCTTTGAGCAGGTTCAGGGCTTTTTTGGGAACGATGAAAGAAGTGGAAACTTCACCACCAATTTCATTAAAAGTATACTTCACCAGTTTGTGGGCATCCGTAGCAACCAGGATCAGCTTATTGAAGTCGACCTGAAAGTACACACCGGTCATGGCAGGGCGAAGTTCATCGTTGCTGGCAGCGAAGATGGTCTTGGTGATGCCATGCGTCAAAGAGCCGCCAGGCATGGAAATCTTATCAACGGAATCCGGTTGCGGGATACTCGGGAAATCCTGTCCATCCTCCCCGGCAAGCTTATACTTACCATAGGCAGAGGTGATTTCGATGCCGAAGTTTTCGTCATTTACAGTGAAGGTGATCGGCTGCTGCGGAAGCGCCTTGAGGGTTTCCAGCAGGATTTTAGCGGGCACGGCCACTTTGCCATCTGCATCAGCCATCACTTCGATTTCAGTGGTGATGGACGTTTCCAGGTCGGTGGCCGCAATTTGGAGCTTGTTATTGTCGATGGTGAAAAGAAAGTCTTCCAGGATAGGCAATACCGGGTTAGAGCCAATGGCACCACCTGCGATTTGCAGGCGCTTGAGCAATTCTGATGAGGAAACGCTAAACTTCATAGGTATATCCGCTAGGGTTTGAGAATTTGTTGAATCTGAGCAGCCTGCTTTTTTTGTTGTACCGGAATGCTTTATTTGCAGCCGGCTTGCAAGCACTATAGCAAACAAAAGTAATTTTTTTTGCTCATTTTCGTACTATCGAATAACCAACAGACTGTTAATAAGTTGAATTGTTGCTTTTTGACTCCCTGAATAAAGAATTTATGCCTGACCGATCGCAACCGCCTGTCATTAAAGATATTCAAGCTATCCATTTGCCTAAGCCGGAAGTTTTCCACCTGGATAATGGCATACCTGTTTACGTGACCAATATGGGCACACAGGAAGTCATCCGCATGGAACTGGTATTCTTTGCAGGGCGGACCTATGAAGACAAACCATTGGTAGCCCGTGCTACATCAAGCCTGCTGCGTGAAGGGACTCAGCAATATACTGCTGCCCATATTGCGGAAGCTATGGACTTCTACGGCGCAACGCTCAGCCTGCCCTTCAACCTTGATACCTCGAGCATGGTGCTGTATAGTCTGAACAAGCACTTTGCCGACACGCTGCCTGTTTTGCAGGATATGCTAAGGGCGCCTTTATTTGCCGCAGCGGATCTGGAGGCTTACATTAAGCGCAATCAGCGCCGGCTGGCTGTTGATCTGGCTAAGAATGACACCCTCGCTTATCGTCTCATCACGGAGCAGATTTTCGGCAGCGCCCATCCCTATGGCTACAATAGTACGCATGAGGCCTACGCAGCCTTGACTCCGGTGGACCTTAAAGCGCACCATCAAAGACTGTACAATGCTTCCAATTGTCTGGTGTTCATCAGTGGACGGGTAACCGATGGGGTCAAACAGTTGCTTAACAAAGCCCTGAGCGAAGCCCTGAGCCCCGGTGAAAAGCCAATGCCCCGTATTCCTACTCCGGATGGCCGTCCACAATCCACCTTTGAGCACCGCCCCGATACTTTGCAGTCTGCTGTTCGTTTGGGAAGAAGAGGGCTCAGCCGGCACCACGAGGACTTCTACGGGCTTTATGTACTCAATACCTTATTGGGGGGCTATTTTGGCTCTCGCCTGATGACCAACATACGGGAAGAAAAAGGCTACACTTACAATATCTACAGTATGTTAGAGACCATGCGGTACGATGGCTCCCTGCTCATCGGTACGGAAGTCAGCCCGGAGTATGTGGAGCCCACGCTGCGGGAAATTGAGCAGGAAATGAAAATACTGCAGGAGACGATGGTCGAAGAAGAAGAGCTGAAGATGGTCCGGAACTTTTTATTGGGCAACTTTCTGACCATGCTTGATGGTCCGTTCAACGTTTCAGAGGTCATCCGCACATTGGTGCTGGACAAGCTCCCCCTCGATGCTTTTGATGAATTAGTGTCAACGGTCCAAAACATTGAGGCTGCCGGGCTGCAGAACCTGGCTCAAAAGTACCTCAACAAAGCCGATATGTGGCAAGTTGTCGTTGGTCCCCAGCCTATTTAATTTGCCCTAAAATTCTTCTTATTGACCAAAAAAATGCGTTGTTTTGCGAGTCGGTAACTTTTACAGCAGCAGGAATCCGGTCAGGCAGGCTGCCAGCAGCTCTTTTTTTGATGAAAAAGAAAGCTAGGCAGGTAATTTATTTTTAGAAAACCATACCTGTGATATAGGAAAAATTGCTAATTTCCGTTCCTGTAGAGCCTTGACTGTAGCCGGGAAACCCTCTGCTGCCGGATAAGGCGCACCGACACCATGTTCGAAACACGATACTATTAACCAGGATAAAGGTTTTAATGAAACTTTTCAGCTTTTTTACCCAAGAACTTGCTATTGACCTTGGTACTGCCAATACACTTATCATTCAGGACGGGAAAATCGTCGTGGATGAGCCCTCTATTGTTGCAAAAAACCGGCGTACCGGAGAGCCTATTGCTGTTGGCAATAAGGCGATGCAGATGCATGAAAAAACACACGAAGATATAAAGACGATCCGCCCGCTTAAAGACGGTGTTATCGCTGACTTTCAGGCTGCGGAGGATATGATTGAAGGTATGATCAATATGATCGGCCGTCGCCGCCGCTTCTTTACCCATATGAAGATGGTGATTTGTATCCCATCGGGTATTACGGAAGTGGAAAAGCGTGCGGTGTTTGATTCCGCAGACCACGTCGACTCCAAGGAAACCTACCTGATTCATGAGCCTATGGCCGCTGCGCTGGGTATTGGGCTGGATGTGGAGGAGCCTGTTGGCAATATGATCATTGACATAGGCGGTGGTACTACCGAAATTGCCGTAATCGCCCTTTCAGGTATCGTCTGTGACCAGTCTATCCGAATTGCCGGGGATGAATTCACCAGTGATATCATGAGCTACATGAAGCGGCAGCATAATATTCTTATTGGAGAACGCACAGCTGAGCAAATCAAAATCAATGTAGGTTCTGCCTTGCATGAGTTGGAGAACCCACCTGAAGATTTTGCGGTCAACGGAAGAGACCTGATGACGGGCATTCCCAAGCAGATCATGATTTCCTATAGCGAAATTGCTCACTCCCTCGACAAGTCCATCTCAAAAATTGAAGATGCCATTCTGAAAGCGCTGGAAACAACACCACCTGAACTGGCATCTGATATTTACCGTACCGGAATCTACCTGACCGGCGGCGGTGCACTCATCCGCGGGCTGGACAAACGTATTGCTCAAAAAACAAAGCTTAAGGTGCACGTTGCTGAGGATCCACTCCGTGCAGTCGTACACGGTACCGGTATAGCCCTAAAGAATACCGACCGTTTCTCTTTCCTGATTGACCGGAAGAGCGTGTAGAAGAAGGCTAAGATCACTGAATTTTTAAAAACAACCGCCAGCCATGAGAGGCCTACTGCAGCTTTTTGCAGCGTATGGGAACTTCCTGCTTTTTGGTTTCCTGGAGCTGCTTGCCCTTATCCTGGTGGTCAGCTTCAATCAAAGACAGGGCGCCATCTGGGAGAATTCCTGGGGCATGGCTACTGCCGGTCTAGATCAGTCTGTGGACTGGTTGGGAGAGCAATGGGCACTGCGCGATGAGATGATCAAGCTGCAGGGTGAAAATATCCGCCTCATGGAGCAACTGGATAACGCCAGGTACTCTAATGCCGTTCGGAAGGATACCTTTCTGAGAGATTCCACAGAGCAGCTCTTTACCTATATCCCTGCTAACGTTATCAGCAACTCCACCATAGGGACAGCCAATTACCTGCGTCTCGATAAAGGCGCTAATCACGGAGTCCGGCCCAACATGGGCGTCATTTCCTCAGATGGTATCGTGGGAGTGGTCCGAGCCGTAACCCCTCATTACAGTCAGGTGATGTCGCTGCTGCACCGGGAAACCCGTATCAAAGCAGCTCTGTCCAGCTCCGGTTACTTCGGCACACTCACCTGGAATGGTAAAAATGCCCGGCTGATGCAGTTGGAGGCCATTCCTAAACACGCAGTGGTAGCGGAAGGTGATACGGTGGTCACCAGCGGATATTCACAGTTGTTCCCACAGGGGCTGCCCGTGGGCACTATAAAGTCTTTTGATTTTTCGGGAGGCGGGAATTTTTACGACATACAGGTTATGCTGGGTAATGACCTGAATAACGTACGCTATGTCTACGTCATTGAAAATGAGATGTGGAAAGAGCATAAGGAATTAGACGAAGCGGTCAATGAATAATACGGTCATCTGGAATATTACACGTTTTTTTGTCCTGCTGGCGCTTCAGGGGCTTTTCTTGAAGCGCATATCTGATGGGTGGGTGACCGGCAGTCTGTATATCAACATCTTCCTCTACCCGTTGTTTATTCTGCTGCTGCCGTTGCAGACACCCCGTACCGGAGTTTTGCTGCTTTCCTTTCTGATGGGGATCGGTGTAGACTTGTTTTACGATTCTCCCGGGGTCCATGCTGCAGCTTTAACGGCTACGGGGTACGCCCGGGCACTTTTTTTGAGCCTTTATGAGCCCCGGGAAGGGTACAAGCTCAATGCAAAACCTACTCCGGGTGACCTCGGTATGAACTGGTTCCTGAAGTATTCAGCATCACTGATGGGGCTGCACCTGCTGGTTTATTTTAGTGTTGATGCCTTTTCGCCCATTTATTTCCTCGGCATACTTTTACGTACCTTTTTCACCTTTGTCTCCTCTATGGTGGCAGTCTTAATCTTTGTTTTTATCTTCATGCCTAAACGGTAACCCGGGTTTTTAGCGTTAATGTTTCACTGAAATTATTTTTGACGTGGCAGATACATTTAGCAGACGGCAATACATCATACGGGGCCTCTTTGTGTTGGCGGCATTCGGGTTGATCTATCGTGCCTTACAGCTACAAATACTGGACTCCACCTACAAGGAAAATCCGGATGCCACAGCTATCGACGAGCAGGTGGTCTATCCGGCACGCGGTACCATCTATGACCGCGAGGGAGAGATACTGGTTTACAACGTACCTATGTATGACCTTATGGTTACGTACAATCAGTTGAATGCGGACATGGACACTGCTGCCTTTTGCGAATTGCTCGGCATAGAACGCCGTTACTTTGAAGAGACCCTCAACAAAAACTGGCGGGATCCAAGGTATTCCAAATCTGTTCCTTTCCCCTTTCTGACGCAGTTGTCAGCAACCCAGTTCGCCGCATTGGAAGAACGGCTTTACCAGTTCCCTGGCTTTTCGCCACGCCTGCGCCACGCCCGTGGCTACCCACACGACAACGCCTGCCACGTACTCGGCTACATCCGGGAGGCTGATCAAAATGACATCAAGCTTTCTGATGGCAAATACGAACCAAGGGACTACCTGGGTAAAAGCGGCCTGGAGCTTTCTTATGAAGATACGCTGCGCGGTGAGAAGGGGATTTCGTTGATCTTGAAAGATAACCTGGGGCGTGAAGTAGGGCCCTATAAAGACGGTGCATTTGATGTAGACGCTGTATTTGGAAAGGACCTGATTACGACCATTGATCTGGATTTACAAGCGTACGGCGAGCTTCTTATGGACAATAAAATAGGTGCGGTAGTCGCCCTTGAGCCTACCACCGGGGAGGTGCTGGCCATGATCAGTTCGCCCAATTACGATCCCAACCTGCTCGCTATAGGGCATGGCAAGGGCAATCCTTATGGCCGGCTTTCAGTAGATAAAACACAGCCTCTGTTTGACCGCAGCATTATGGGGCAGTATCCGCCTGGGTCGCTATTTAAGACTATCGTGGCTTTGGTCGGTATGCAGGAGGGCTATCTGGACCCTAACCGTACCATTTCCTGCTCCGGCGCTTACTACTTCAACGGTATACGACTGACCGGCTGCCACGGCCACCCTACCTGCCTCAATGTGGAAATGGGGATTCAGCATTCCTGCAATGCCTATTTTGTTACTGCTTTCCGTGAGATTGTGGATGGGCCTGGAGGGTTTCGTAATCCAGAGAAGGGGCTTGACCTTTTCAACAGCTACCTGGATAAGTTTGGCCTGGGCAAGCCACTGGGGATTGACCTGCCAAGAGAGCAAAGCGGGTTCTATCCTACCACACAGTTCTACACAGATTACTTCAATAAACAGCAGCAAGGCCAGCGCTGGAACTCCGTTTGGATCCGCTCCCTTGGTATTGGTCAGGGTGAGCTGCAAATGACCAACCTGCAAATGGCCAATGTAGCTGCCACTATTGCCAACCGGGGGTTCTACGTTACTCCTCACCTGGTCAGAGGGTACCGGGGAAGAGGGGTTGATGTACCGATCCCTGACCGCTTCACCAAGCGCAACTACGTTGGGATTGACAGTTCCTACTTTGAAATCATTGCCAATGGCATGGAAAAAGTAACCATCTCCGGTACGGCACGCATGGCCTACATCCCGGATATTCCGGTCTGTGGGAAAACCGGTACGGCAGAGAACCCTCATGGTGAAGACCATTCCGTTTTCTTCGCTTTTGCGCCCAAGAAAGACCCGCAGATCGCTATCGTCGTTTATGTGGAGAATTCGGGTTTTGGGGGTACTTACGCAGCACCCATCGCCAGTCTGATGATTGAAAAGTACCTGACGGATACCATCAGCGATAACCGGAAGTGGCTGGAAAAACGTATGCTGGATGCCAACCTTCTGCCGGAACTACCTTAAAAGAAACCGTGGTATGACTTTATCCGCTATTGTAGCTATTGATAAAAATGGCGTTATTGGAAAAGATGACGATATCCCCTGGCACCTGCCTGCGGACCTGAAGTATTTCAAGCGCCGCACGCTCAATCATCACATTATTATGGGGCGCAAGACCTTCGAGTCTATCGGTCGGCCTTTGCCAAAGCGCACCAATATTATAGTCACCCGCAATCCTTTCTTTGTGGTCTCCAATTGCCTCGTGGCGGGGAGCCTTCAGGAAGCGATTGACCTGGCACGCAACAACGGTGAGGACGAAGCCTTTATCATTGGTGGCGGTACGATTTACAAGCAGGCTATGCCCCTTATCGACCGGCTCTATTTGACGGAAGTGGATACTGTAGTAGAAGATGGGGAGGTCTTTTTCCCGGAGGTCGACCCTGCCATTTGGGCTGAATCGTCGAGTGAGCTGCATCAGCCGGATGAGAAAAACCCCCATGCCTACACCTTCAAAGTGCTGGAGCGCAAAGTTTAACCTTCGGTCTTTTCGATCCCATAAGGCGTGCGTACTACTTTCGCCTTTCGGGTATGCGCACGTATGGCCAGGTTTTTGTCCAGGCTTTCCTTCGTTTTGTACCCTCTCGCGTGATCGAGGTGGACAACAACCGCCCGGTGCCGAACCTGTTTTCCTTTGATACCCATGTTTTCCAGCCTTTCCCCGATTTCCCGGTCTGGCCCGCCGTAACGCATGCGCTCGTCGTAGCCGTTCACCGACAACAAGTCCGCTTTCCAGGCAGAAGTGTTGCAGTTGTTAAAGGTAGCCCCGGTAGGCGTGACAGCATCAAGGAATTTCCCCCAGCCCGGCGAAGCGGAGAGCTTGCGGAGCTGAGACCCTCCTTTCAGCCCCTTGCTTTTCAGCCATTTAGGATCAAAGCAATGCTGTGATTCGATATCGGCTCGCTCAATCGCCTCACTGGTCAGCATGGGTAGCTTGCAGTACCCACCGGAAAGGAAACGCCCCGGCTCGGCATGTGCGGCGTGAAAAGCGACGAAATCCGCCCTTGGGATGCAATCCCCATCCGTAAAAAGAATGTAAGGCCCTTGCGCCTCCACAATGGCTTTGTTGAGAATGGTTTGGCGGCGGTAGCCTTCGTCTTCGTGCCAGAGGTGGGTCAGTTGCAGTTGGCCCCGTTCCCGGCATCGGTCTATGACCGCCTGCGTTTCCGGGCCGGAGCCATCATCGGCTACAATGACGTCAAAGTTGGTATACGTCTGCTGTTCGTACCCGCAGAGGACTTTGTCCAGCCAGTCCGGCATATTGTAAGTGGCCATAATGACCGTGATGTGCAGTTGGTCGTTAGCGTTCTTCATGTCGGTTGAGTTCCCAAAGCTTGAGGTATTTCATGAAATTGACGTACGAGGCGAGGGCACTGAAAATGAAGCCATAGTAGCCGTCCAGGAATCCGCGCTTAAGCACAAAAAGCTTGATGAACTTAAACCAGGGGCCCAGTACCACATCAATCAGGAAGTTCACCCGCCGGCCCTTCGCAAATTTCGATTGAGCGGCAATGACCGCAAACTTCCGGTTTTGTTCAAAATGCTCATCGACGGTAGCATAGGGGTAGTGCAGAAGGTCGCCTTTTAACGTGATAACGCTCCCCTCGATTTCCACCCTGTCGTGCGGGTTAGTGCCGCCCCATTGCCCCTGCCGCCGGTCCCAAAGCCGGGTTTTGCGGTCAGGGTACCAGGCATAGCGCAGCCAATGCCCGCAGTAGTTGTTCAGCCGGTTGAAGGCGTAGCCATCGGCAGCCCAGTTCTGTTTCACGTTCAGGATAGCCTTAGCCATCGCATCTGAAACCCGCTCGTCGGCATCTAGCGAAAGCACGTAGTCGTACTTCGCCTGCTGCATGGCGTAGTTTTTTTGCTCAATATGCCCTTCGAACGGGTGCTGCAAAAACCGCACGCCGAGTTCCTGGCAAATGGCCGGGGTCTCATCCGTACTGAAAGAGTCGATCACTACGACCTCGTCCACCACCGGCAGCATCGATTCGATGCACGCGCGGATGTGCCTCGCTTCGTTTAGCGTAATGATAACACCAGAAATCCTGACAGGGTTGCTCACGGTACGGTCCTATGGTTGAGCCGCAAAAGTACGCTTTTTTCAGGAGCAGGCATTGGAAACAAAAAGGGGGCTTCAGGTGTCTATTCAAAAAACGAAAGGTACCACATGAGCTTTACGCCTGAACAAACCACCGAGCTGATCCGACGCCGCCGGGCGATTTTCCCCAAAACCTATATTGATAAGCCTATTCCAAAGGCTATCATTGAGGAGGTACTGGAAAATGCCAACTGGGCACCTACCCACCGCTTTACAGAGCCCTGGCGCTTTCGCGTATTCACCGGTGAATCCCGTGCACGCCTGGGGGAGCGGCTGGCTGAACTGTACAAGATGAAAGCGCAGGGGGAGTTGTTCTCTGAGCGAAAATACGAGAAGAACCTGCAAAAGCCGCTGCGCTCCGGTTGCGTGATTGCCATCTGTATGCAGCGTGATCCGGAGGAAAGTGTGCCGGAGTGGGAAGAAATCGCTGCGGTGGCTTGTGCAGTTCAGAATATGTGGCTGACCTGTACGGCTCATGGCATCGGTAGCTATTGGAGCTCTGCCAAAGCCCTGCAACAAGACCGCGAATTCCTCAACCTAAAGGAAGGGGAGCGCTGCCTGGGGCTGTTCTATATGGGCTATCACAACCTGCCGGAACTGCCTGGCAAACGGGGCCCGATTGAAGAGAAGGTGACGTGGATGTAATTCAGCGCTTCAGCACCCACTGCTCCAACGCCTGCAGTGAAATCTTATTTTCGTAGATGGCTTTGCCGATGATGGCACCAAAGCAGCCAATGTCCCGGAGCTCGTCCAGCTCGTCCAGGCTACTGATGCCACCACTGGCAATGAGCTGCAAACCGGTGAATTCCGAGCGGATATCCTTGTACAAAGGTAGGGCGGTGCCTTCCAGCAAACCATCCTTGGAGACATCGGTGCAGATGGTGTACCTGATGCCTTTCGCGATATAACCCTCCAGAAACGGGAATAGCTCCTGCTCGCTTTGCTCCTGCCAGCCACTGACGGCAATTTTCCCGTCCTTTACATCGGAGCCCAAAATGATGCGCTCTGCCCCAAAGCGTTGCAGCCAGGCTTCGAATACGGACGGTTGTTTCACGGCTATGGTACCACCGGTAACCTGCTTCGCGCCGCTCTCGAAAGCTATCCTCAGGTCTTCATCTGACTTCAGCCCGCCGCCGAAGTCGATATGCAGGTTGGTCTTCGTCGCCAGCATTTCCAGCACCTTGTAGTTGACGATCTGCTTGGCTTTAGCACCGTCGAGGTCGACCAGGTGGAGGCGCTGCAGGCCATGTGCTTCGTAAGCCTTCGCTACTTCCAGTGGGTCTTCGTTATAAACTTTCTTGCGGTCGTAGTCGCCTTGTGTCAGGCGTACGCATTTGCCTTCAATAATGTCAATAGCGGGGATGGGGTGCATACTAAAGTTGGATAAAGTGCTTGAGAATGGCTTCGCCTACCTTGCCCGATTTTTCCGGGTGGAACTGAGTGGCGTAGAAGTTGTCTTTTTGCAATGCAGAGCTGAAGGGCAGCACATGCTCGGTAGTCGCGGTGGTATAGGGCCCCTGCTCCACGTAGTAGCTGTGTACAAAGTAGACGTATTCGCCTTCCAGCTCAGGGCTAAACAGCCCATTGCCCAAATTGCGGATGCTGTTCCAGCCCATATGTGGGATTTTTTCCCCCTGCTTTGGGCGGAAGCGTACCACTTCCTGTGGGATAATGCCCAGGCAATCGGTGTCGTTTTCTTCAGAATGCCTGCACAACAGCTGCATGCCCAGGCAGATGCCCAGTACCGGCTGCTTCAGGTTGCGGATGACCTCGTCCAGCCCGCGCTCCCGAAGATAAGCCATAGTGGTATTCGCTTCGCCCACACCGGGGAAGATCACCTTTTCGGCGGCTTGTATTTCGGCAGCGTCTCCAGTCAGGTGTGCTTCAATGCCCAGGCGCTGCATGGCGAACTGTACCGACCGGACGTTGCCGGCGTTATAATCGATGATGGCTACTTTCATAAGTATTGTGGAGTGAAAAGGTCTTGCCCAGGTTAGAATGTGATACCACGATAAATTTCTGAAACCGTGATGTCGAACTCGGCGATCCGGAGCTTTTGCTGTGGGCTATCCAAATAGGTGTTTTCCCATCGGCGCTCGTCAATTCTGTTAAAAACCTCAATATACATCCGGTACTGTGCAATCATAAAATACTGCTGCAGGCTTGGGATCATTCGGTAGCAGCGCCATTTTTGTACGCGGTCCACCTCTTCTGTTGTCTCGGATAAAACCTCCAGAATAGCAAAAGGATTCAGCGTTGCCTTCATACGGGGCGAATGTTGATGGAAAACAGGCTGACCTTTGACCACCATGACATCCGGATAATAGTTCAATTGACAATCGGGGACAAAAAGCATCCGGTCGCTGGGGTATTTGCGATAGTCTGTACCCTTTAACAATGGGTGTAGCTCGCCAATGATGTTGCCCACAATCATGCCGTGCTCATCTGAAGAATAGCCCATAGGTGCAATTTTTCCTTCATGGAAAAAGTGCTTTTCGTCCGCTTGCTCTTCCAAAGCAACATACTCGTCTAAAGTATACCGTCTTGTCGCTACTGCTTCCATGAAGAAATTTGTTTTAGTCTAAAGTAGTGGTTTAGCCTAATAAATGCAAGGGGTGAATTTTATAATACGCCCTTCGTGCTCGGCAACTGCAAGTGCTCCGTATCCCGGCGTTTCGCCATTCGGATGGCCCGCGCCCAGGCTTTGAAGATTGCTTCGATTTTGTGGTGCTCATTGGTGCCTTCCACTTTGATGTTCAGATTGGCTTTGGCCGCATCGGAAAAGGACTTGAAGAAGTGGAAAAACATCTCGGTAGGCATGTCGCCAATTTTCTCCCGCTTAAATTCCGCCTCCCAGACGATCCAGGGGCGGCCTCCAAAGTCAATAGCCACCTGTGCCAGGCAGTCGTCCATAGGCAGTGCGTATCCGTAGCGCTCCAGGCCGAGCTTGTCGCCCAGTGCTTCGGCGAAAGCCTCTCCCAGTGCCAGTGCGGTGTCCTCTATGGTATGGTGTTCGTCCACATCGAGGTCGCCTTTGACTTTGATGGTCAGGTCAAGCCCACCGTGGCGTGCCAGTTGGTCGAGCATATGGTCGAAAAAGCCCAGCCCGGTATCTATCTCACTCTTGCCCGTGCCATCGAGGTCGAGCTGTATGAGAATGTCGGTTTCCTTGGTGGTCCGCTGTACCTTAGCAGTGCGTTCGCTCAGGCGCAGGAAGCGGTAGATGTCGCCCCAGTCGGTGGTGGTGAGGGCAATAGCCTCATGTACGGCCCGGTTGTCTCCTTCCACCTCATCGGCCCCGAGGTCAGGCTGATTGTTGAGCCAGATGCCCTTTGCACCCAGATTTTTGGCCAGCTCCATATCTGTCAGGCGGTCGCCCACGACAAAAGAATTCGCCAGGTCATAATCGCCGTTCATGTAGGGGGCCATCAGCCCGGTACGTGGCTTACGGGTAGGGGCGTTGTCTTCCGGAAAACTTCGGTCAATCAGCACATCAATGAAAGGGATCCCCTCGGCCTCAAAAGCGCTCATCATCTTCCGGTGCGCCGGCCAGAAAGTCTCCTCCGGGAAAACGTCCGTACCCAGCCCATCCTGATTGGTGATCATGACGAGCTCGAAGTCCAGTTCTTTCACAATACGGGACAAGTGCTGAAAAACGCCGGGGTAGAAATCCAGCTTTTCCAGACTGTCGATCTGATAGCCTTCCGGCTCCAGAATAAGCGTACCATCGCGGTCCAGGATCAATAATTTCTTCATGCTGCAAAGGTAGCAAATTCAAGGTTTAGGGCAGCAGCCAGCGCAGAAACCTGACACAGGAAAGACGAGCCAATGAATACTTTATTGAAATTTTCATATCTTTTGGGGTAACAAATTTGCATTATGAAAACCCTGATCCATAGCGCATTACTCTTCTTCCTGAGTGGGCTGTTAGCCTCCGCGCCACCCTATGTACCCGCTGTTCCCGAAGATGGCCTTGTGGCTTACTATTCTTTCAACGATTGTGATGCCCGCGATGATTCGGGCAATGGCGCTCATGGCCGGATGTACGGCAGTACAAGCTGTTGGTGCGGTATAGAGGGCAGCGGCCTGCTGTTTGATGGTGTGGACGACTTTGTGGAATTTGAAGGATCGGTCAACCGTTATTTCAACACTTCAGACTTTACAGTCAGCTTTTATTTTAAGCCGGAGCAGTACCTGGTTTTTCAGCAAAGCCTGTTGTCCAAGCGGGAGGATTGCGAAGATTATAATATGCTGGACATCCTGCTCGACCTCAATGCTCAGGAAATTGCTACCCTGGTGCACGAGAACCCGCACAAATTCTATGCAGGCCTCAGCCCCGGTCTCGATACCACCCGTTGGATGCACTTCGCCATCACCCGGGAGGGCACCCGTGCTTTTACCTACGTCAACGGCCGCCTGGCTCAGAAAGCATTCCGGTGCAGCGGCGTCGATATTTCGAACGAAGCGCCTCTTTCCTTTGGTAACAGCCCCTGTGTACAACAAGGCAGTGCCCGCCGGTTCAGGGGCGTCCTCGATGAGCTAAGGGTATACAGCCGTGCTCTTAGCCCGGAGGAAATATGGGTCCTTTACCAGCAAAATCCCGCCGAGGAGGCCCCTTCCGATTGCCTCACCTGACTTTCCGGAACGGATCGCTGTGGTAAGCACGATAGGTGGTGTAATTCCAGGAGCGCCAGCCAGGCTTGTACTGTCTGCCCAGTTGCCTGCTAACCAATTTTAGTTTGCGCTCCAGCTGTTCATCCGTCCAACCGGCAGCAATCTGCAGGCGGTGCCGCTCTTCCCAAAGGGTAGGCAAGTTGACCGGAGAGACTTCGCGGGTCAGGAAATCAGTGTCCAGTTGGCCGGGGGCAGCCTGCCGGATGTTGTAACGCGTGATCATCCGGTCCCAGTTGACGGTGCTGTACAGTAGCAGGAGCATCAATGCCAGTTGTGCAGACTTTTGAAGTACGAAGGAGATGGTACGTTGCTCCCGCGTTTTGAGGTAGACCAGCCACAGCCCGCCCAATGTGGCAATGAGGAAGCCAAACACGCCCAGGCGCTTGTACGCCAGCCCAAAATTGGTCACATACTGCCAGTTGCGCAGTCCTACTGATAAGACCAGCATCGCATTTTGCGCCAGCCACAGATGAGCCAGCCACCGCAGCCTTTCATTATCCGGCAAAAAATTGAGATTGCCCCGGAAGAACCAAAGCAGTACCCCCATCGCCATGAGGATAGACAAGATCAACAGATAAGTGCCCTCGTGCACATACTGACTCAGCTCCTGCGGCGTGGCCAGCCCGTAGTTGATCCAGACGAAACGCAAATCCGCCAGATTAGCCACAAAGAGAAGCCCGTTCAGTACAGCAAGGCTGAAAACCCCGGTTTGGTACTCCCGTTTGAGCCCCAGCATGCCCACTTCCGGCTTTGGAGTACCCCGTTTGCGCTTCAGCACTGACCGGAAAGGGGCTTCCCAGTCTTTCAGGAAGTCTCCCCACAGCGAGGGCCAGACCAGGCCACCAACTACAAAGCAGCCCATCATAAACAGGAGTATTTGCTCCGCATCCCAGCTGAGTTGCAGCCAGCTACCCGGCCAGAACCGTTGCCAAAAGGCCGCGAATTGTGGGTTGGCGTGGTAATAAATCGTTCCGAAAGCCAGCCCGAGCCCTGCCGGCAGGACGGCAAAGGGCGCCCAGCGGAATGCCGGTTTCCAGGCCAGGGGCTGCCAAGAGCGGATGAGTTGATACAACGCGGCTATCGGGCTGCCCAAAAGCTTGGTGATGCCCAGCATACCGGCAAACCAGAGGAAGCGCAGCGGCCGCTGGTGCAAATGCCCGGTGAAAACCAGAAAAGAGAGGAAAAAGGTCATGATGGAAAGGTCGGAATTCCGCCAGGCCACCAGCACCGCACTGCTGAGCACTGCCCCCGCCAGCCAGCGGGATGTGCTTTGGTAGCGGAGTTCAGGGTAGCTCAGTGCTGCAGTGCCAATAGCCGTGAGCGCAAAGGCCAGCACATTGAGCCCGAGGTAGGCATCGTAGAAGAGTTGCACGTAAATTAATGCACCAGTCATCCATAGTGCCAATTTGGCAAAGGGGTGCTGAAGGTTGATGTTTCTTTTCATAAAGTACTTTGCATTTCAAAGTTAATGGGTAAAAAAATAGGGATATTACTCTGGCTGCCCGCTATTGCCAGCCCGCAGCAATGCCTCCAATGCATCGAGGTGGGCCTGAAAAGCCTTGCGCCCTTCATCTGTAGCCCGGTAAGAGGTATTAGGCTTCCGGGCAATGAAGCGTTTTCGGACTTCCAGATAAGTTTCTTTTTCCAGGGCTTTGATGTGGGAAGCCAGGCGACCGTCGGTTAAGTTTAGGGTTTCCTTCAGGCTGCTGAAGTCTACCCATTCCTCTAGCATGAGTACGGACATAATGCCCAGCCGTACCCGGTGGTCAAAAGCAGGATTTAATTTGGTGATGATGTATTTCATGCCTCCCGCTCATATTTGAAGTACATAGCAGTACCATACAGAATATGCAGCATTCCGAAACCTATGGCCCAAAACTCCAGCCCGTAGCCGGTAAAAAAGGCGGAGAAAAGCCCCAGCCCAACCTCCATCAGGCCCAGGTAGCGGAGGTCGTTGAGGGTGTACTTGCTGGCATTGAGGAGTGCCAGCCCGTAGAAGACCAAGGTCGCCGGAGCGATGAGATCGGCTTGTCCGTGTTTAATGAGCGCCAGGCAAAAGATACCCCCGGCTGCCAGTGGAATGAACAGGTTAATCAGGAGGCGGCGGGTGAGCCGGTCCCATACCGGCAATCCCTTTCGGCGTGCCTTCCGGGTCGTGAAGTAAATGCCTGTGGCCAGCGCCAAAATCAGCACCAGGGCGGCATCAAGAAAGAAGAAGCTGATAGGGTCGAGTCTGGTGGGGTGATCGGAAATGCGGTCATAGGGTATGGTGCCTTCGAAAGGTGTCGCGCCCAGGTACCAAAAGGCGGCAACCGCACCGAGCAGTGCCCAGATGCCGGCAGCTACTCCGGAGAGGCCGCTAAGGGAAATGAAACGGGAGGAGCGCTCCATAATGCTGCGGATTTCCGTCAGCGCTTCCAGGTGTTCTTGGTGGTGAGTTGTCATTTTTGAGTACTTTGAAATTCAAAGTTATTGGTTTTGATGATAGAACGCAACTTTGGCGGGCTTATTTTGGAAAGATTTGATTTACTGCTGCAGGACTACCGTTTGCCTGCGGACTTCCCCGGTTGCTGAGCGCCCCAGCAGGTAGTAGGTGCCATTAGGCAGAGCGGAAACCTGGCATTGGACGGTGCCTTGCACATCCGTCCAGACCTGCATGCGCTGCCCGGTGCTGTTAAAGAGCTGTAGTTCCCAGGTGCCTTCCGGCAAAGTGGCCGTAAACTGTTCGCTTACCGGATTGGGGGCAACAGCAAGATTGGCGATAGGGGCGGAAGCAGCATTGTTCGCTACTACCGGGTCAAGTTCGAAATCCCAAATACCCCGGCCATAGGTGCCAAAGCGGGCGGTGTGGATTCCGGGGAGGTATTCTACCGACCAGTAAGTCTGCGCGGGCGAGCAGTTGCCCCCCAGATAGTACCAGCGCTCCTCTGCTGTGATGAAAACGTAAGGGCCGGCTTCTGTTGCCGCAAACAGGTAGGCTTCGTCTGGCGTGCCGGTGATTTCAAAGACCAGCGTTGAGGGCAGACCTTCCGACATATCGGTAAAGTTTTGCCCTCCGTCTGTGCTGACGTAGACCGGGGGATTGGAATAACCGCTACCGCCCAGATACACCTTGTCGATATCCTGAGTGGAAGCGTAGATCGTTTGGCCGTAGAGGTAGTGCCCTTCCGGAATGAAATTCACCGTTTGTTCCCAGGTATAGCCAGCCTCATCCGAGGTAAAAAACCGGCCATTGGTAGTCGCGGCGTACCAGCGGTTGTAGTCTAGAGGTGAGGCTTCCATGGCAGAGAGTTCGCCATCGCCGGAGGCTGCTGCGAAGTCAAAGTCAATCTGCGTGGCGGCAATACCATTTGGTGAGGGGTCAAGCCGGATGAGGTAAGAGCCCGGCCCGCCATCAATATTCCCACCAGCCATAAACGCGCCAACATCGCCAGGGAAGGGGCTGGTCATGAGTGGGGGCAGCCATACGGATTCATCTTCAGACTCAAGGTCATAATCGCCGGTAATCTCGCCGTTTTGCGGGTTTTGATAGTAGGATACCCAGCCCCCGGGGTAGACCGTCCAGAGGTATTGCCCGTCATTGGAAAAAACGATGTGGCCATAGTCTCCCGAAATAATCTGATCGAACCGCTGAATACCGGGTTCATCAAAGTGACGGGAGCGCTGAAAGCCCTGATCCTGCGAGCCGGCATATACGAATTGGTTGTCGGCAGGGTCGGTGCGTACGCTGTAATATTGGCTGACGTTGAGGTCCTCCATGCCGATATTATCCACGGTCTCCAGTTGATCATAAGATACTGACAGGCCGCCGTGGTTGCTAATGAGGGTAAAAGGTATGCCATCGGCGGTTTCGTAGGCGTCAAAATGCATAATATCGGCATGCAGGGTGTTGGCAATATCGGAGTAGTAAGCCCACCAGTCGTTGATTTTCTCCCAGGATTGCCCTCCGTCAAGGCTGCGGAAGCATTCCACCTCGCCCATGTACAGCACATCCGGGTTGTCCGGGTTTACGAATAGCCCGACATCCCAGGGGCGGGCGGGCAGGTCGCCCCGTTTTGACCAGGTTATGCCTTTGTCCACTGAGCGCCAGACTTCCCAGCTGCCCTGCTCCGGGCTGGTGTAGGCAAAAAGGACCAGGCTGCCAGCCATTGCGGTACCGGCCAGGTTGGCCCGTGCCCCGCCGAAGTCCAGGTTGGTCGAAGGGTTAATCCAGTCGAGCTGCCCGTTATCGGGATTGGCGTGGTAAATTTTGCCGGTGTTATTGGCGGCTTTTTCCACCAGCATCATCCGGCCGTAATGGTGGGGCGCGATAAGGCGCAAGCGGTTGAAATCATTGGTATTGAAAGTGCTCACGGGGGAGTACATTTCACCCTGACTGGTGGACCGGTACAATTGGATGTCTGCCCAGTAGGACGGTTTGGCGAGCACATAAATTCTCGAAATGCTGTCTTGCACCAGGATAGGGGAGTGGATGTTGCCCCAGCGGTCATCGTGAGCAATACCTGTTGCCTGTTGCCAGGTGTAGCCATCGTCATCGGAGTAGTGCGGAATCCGTCCGGTAAAGGCAATCATGCGCCGCCCATTTTGATAGGGAATAAATTCCAGCATCCCGGGGGTAAACCGCAGATCCTGATTCACGATTTCCCAGTGGCTGCCATCGAGCAGCCCCCGCCAAAGGGAGCCGCCTGCGGAGATCAGCCACAGCTCATTGGTAGCCGGGTCGTATTCGGTGTCAAACACACTGCCCGCCTGATTGATGCTGCCCCGTTCCCGCCACGAACCGGGTAGGAGCCCATCGGCGAAAAGCCCGCCCTCACAGCCCGACCTGAGGTCAATCCCCCGGTTGGCCTTGGCGCGGTGCCGGCGCAGCCGGGTTTGGTGTTCAATTGCTTTCCAGTCCGTGCCGGGAGCCGCCTGATGCAGGAGCTCCAGCCATTGGCTTTTGGCATCGTTTTTCGACTCCTCCTCACCAAAGTGTATAATCGTTTCTCCGTTCGTGGGAGCGGGGAGAGGAGCCTCTTTTTGTGTGGAGGAAAAATCAACTAAAGTCATGTTGAGTGCGGCTAAGCATAGGAGCGCGAGTGGCCATTGGTATTTCATGAACATGGGATTTAAGGATCTTGAGTACAAGATAACGGATTGCGGCTACTTCGAAAGTAGCCCGGACGTCAAAAGGAGGGAAAAGGGAGGTAGGAATTAATCCCCAAGATAAGCATCTACGAAATACATGTCAATATCCTGCCCTTTGGTTTCGGTATATTTCCCGTTTTGCGAAAAGCTGAAGAAGTCCTGTATGAAGGCATGGGTGGCTTCGGAAACATTGACTTTTCCGGCTTCTCCGCTGGTTTCCATACGGGCGGCAAGATTGACGGTGTCGCCCCAGATATCATAGGCAAATTTTTTGATGCCCACAATACCCGCAACCACCGGCCCTGTATGTATGCCAATGCGGGCTTCAAAGCAAGTGCGCCCCTCGGCTTCCCGTTGTATTTTTAAGCCCGCCATGAACTCCTGAATTTCCATAGCAGCCAGGGTGACGCGCACGGCTTCATCTTCATCCGTGTCCCGCATACCACCTACGGCCAGATAGGCATCGCCCACCGTTTTGATCTTCTCCAGGCCGTATTTCTCCATGATCTCGTCAAAGGCGCGGAAGCAATGGTCAATCTCGGCGACCAGGTCCTCCGGTTCCATGCCCTCTGAGATATGGCTGAAGCCTTTAAAATCAGAGAACATGACGGTAACCAATTCATGCCGTTTGGCTTTGGCAAAACCATACTCTTTGAGCTCCCGGGCGGTTTCTTCGGGCAGAATGTTGAGCAGGAGTTCTTCGGACTTTTGCTTTTCCTTTTCCAGTTCTTTGGTGCGTTCCTGTACCAGGGCTTCCAGTTCCTGCTCCCGGCGGTGGGCGAGGATGATCCGCCAGCGCATGACGGCAAAAACGGCACTGCTGAGCAGGAGCGTGCACAACATCCAAAACCACCAGGTATTGTAAAAGGCTTCGTGGACAACCACAGGTATAGCGAGTTCCCGCTGATTCCAGTTAGGACTGTTCGCCCCGGCTTTGGCGCGGACCCGGAAGGTATAGCTGCCGGCAGGGATGTTGTTGTAGCGCACCAGGGTGGTGGTGGCAGGTGGGCTCCACTCCTCCTCGTATCCTTCGAGTTTATAGCTATAGGTGTTTTCGAGTGGCTGCCGGTAGTCAGCCAGTGCAAAGCCAAAAGAGAAAATGCGGTCCCAGGGGGAGAGGTCTACCCGCTCTACGGGGTCTAAGCCGTAATTGCGCTGAATAAGGGTGTCCTCTGCGACATCATACTTGCTAAAGTGGGTCAGCAGTAGGTGGGCTTCCTGTTCTTCGAGTTGTTGCTCCTCAAACTGCGGGCCGGGGAAGAAAGCATTGATGCCGTTCAATCCGCCAAAGTAGAGCCGTCCTGCCCGGGAGCGGTAGAAGGAAATCCGGTTGAACTCATTCGCTGTCAGCCCGTCTTCTACATAGTAGTTAGTGCAGGTGCCATTGGGCACGATCAGCCGGCTCAGCCCATTGTCCGTACTCACCCAAAGGCAGGAGTCGCCTTCCGGCAAAATGCCATTGATGAAGTCGTTCGAGAGCCCATCTGCTGTGGTGTAAACCTTCAGGCTGTCCTGCCCGGGAAGGATGCAGTGGAGCCCTTCACCCGACCCGACCCATAGTTTACCTGTTTTATCTTCGTAGATGGCATTCACCTGATTGCTCCGGAAGGGCAGGGGACTGTCTTTTCCGGTATGGTAATGCGCCACCCGCCCCTGCCCCGGCACGATTTCGTGGAGCCCATTGTCCAAGGTGCCCACCCAGAGGCGGTCGCCAGCGGTATTGAAGTGGAGATAGCTGATGTTGCCATCCAAACTATCCCACGACCCCGCCTCATCTTCAAAAGGAATAAGGCGGTCTGTGGCAGGCTCATATTGATAAAGCCACTGCAGATAGCCCATCCAAAGCGTGCTGTCGGGGGCCACGACCACATGGCCGAGGTCTTTATCCGGCTTTTTGAGAATGTCACGCACCTGTAGGGTTCCCAGGTCGATTCGCTTGCCGTTTCCGGTATAAAGCGCCCCGTCAAAGTAGGTCAGCCCAAAGGGATAATTGAAATAATCGTTGAACGGGAAAAGCGGTCGTAGCCCATCGGTTTCCGGGTCGAGCACATGGATGGAGCTGTAGTAGGAAAAGTAGACATTCCCATCATCATCTTCGGTAATGCCGCGGGTGCTGCAGTAGATGTTGCTGCAATACTCACTGCCGCCCTCGAGGTAATGGGCGAAGAGTTGCTCCGCCTGCACCAGCCGTATAGCGCCAAAGTCAGAAGCTACCCAGATTACACCAGACATATCACGGAAAATCTGCCGGTAGGTAGCGGTATTCTTGGTGATGGACCGGATCCGGGGTGCAAAGTTTTCGACACTACCTAACTGGGCATTGTAATACAGCAACATGCCCCTGCCGCCCACCCACAAGCTGCCATCCGGCTCCACCATGAGTGCGGAAGCAACAGCGCCCTGAATACTGGCAGGGTGCTTACTGAAGGTTTCCCGGGCAGAGTCAAAGGTGAAAAGTTGACCATCGGCACAAAGGATATAGATTTGGGTGGCTGTGCCGGCAATTTGCACGATGCGGTTGCTTTCCGGTACCGGCACAATATGCCGCTGCAGCACTCGGCCTTTGGCACTAAGTTCCCAGAGTTCGTTCCCTACCGCTCCGAGAAACAACTTTTGCTGTACCTGAGCCATAGGGCGCCCGATGTGCCTGCCAGCTAGCCGCATCAACTCCTCATAGCGGCCATCCGGCTGCATCAGCAAAAGGTGGGTAGTGGCTGTCTCTTCATGGTAAGCCGCCGACCAGATCTGCCCGCCCAGGCCAAGCGTCAGGTCATGAGGGACGACCGCTTCCCGTATGCGTACATCGCCTTCTTTGATCTTATAGTCTTCCAATTGGTTGTTGCCCGGATCAAAGCGGGTGATATAATTGGGGCTGCCCAGCCACAACCGCTGCTCGGCATCGATAACCATATCGGAAAAGGATTCGTGCGGCAGGTAGGTGGAGGCGTTCTGCGGCGTGTAGGTGACGAATTCATACCCGTCAAACCGGTTGAGCCCGTTGATGGTCGCCATCCAGATAAACCCGGCACTGTCCTGCAATATTTTGGAGACAATACGGTGGCTCAGCCCATCCTCAAAGTCGTACACCTTAATCTGTACATCACCCTGCGCCCGTATCAGGGTGCAGAATAGCAATGGGAACAGTAGTATGCTTAGGCGGTGCATAAGGTTCGGATTGAGGCAATTGTGGGTTCGCTTCCAAAGTACGCAAATTGTGCGGAAAGGTGCGCCACCCCAGGGGATACTCTTTTTTACTTTTGGATGAAACCTAAGCAAAGTCCAAATGGCTGACTCGTATTTACTATCCTTTGGTGTCAAAGGGCTGACCCGACTGTAATAATTGATGCTGATGGAGGTGGGTGGCAACGCCCATCTCCTGCAGCGCGATCATGAGGTCTGTGCGTATATTGTGTTGTACGGACCATGCGTTGGCCGGAGAGGTTGCCCAGGCAGCGATCCAGCATTTGATGGCTTTCTCGCCCATTTCCATGACCCAAAACCGCGGTTTTTCCTTGACCTGGCTGGCGTTGTACTGCTCAGCGATGCGCATAGCTGTATAGCGGACACTGGAGAGGTCGGCTTCCGGAGAAATGAAAAATTCCACATGGGCCCAGATGTAGGTATCATGGACAGAAAAATTGATAACCTCCCGCTTTAGCATATCTGAATTGGCAACGATGTACCGTTTCCAGTCCCAGGTCTTGACCGTAGTGTGGAGCATGGAGATATCCTCAACTGTGCCGTAGTATCCGTCTATCACCACCGTATCGCCCAACCGGATCGCGGAGGAAAAGCTGAGCAGGATACCGGAAATAAAGTTCTCAATGATAGGTCGGGCAGCGATACCAAGCACAATACCAAACGCGGAGACCAGCAGGGATATCGAAGTAATGGGCAGCTTAGTGGAGAAAGGTAGTACCCCGATCAGGATGATAATGAGGACAGAAAAGGTAATGGTCCCTTTTCTGATGATGCTGAACCGCCCGGAGATATTGTCGGCGGCCCGTTCCAGGGAAGCTTCTGGTGAATCCCCCGGAGGCGAAACGGTTTTGACGGGGTTCAGGGTTTCTATTTCTTCTAGTCGCTGGAGTTTACGTTTTTTGTAGCCCGCTATGATTTTGAGCAGGCCATACAGCAACAGGATACCCCCCAAAGCGACCAGTGATACATATATCCAAATGGTTTGTGTCATTTGTAATGAGCTTTTATTATTTTAGCTTGTGTCAACCAAACGAAACACGATAACGCTGAAGAACTATGATAACTCTACACCCCGTTTTTACGAAGTTTTTTCTCCTTTTATTTGCGGCCAGCTTTCTGGCTTCCTGCGCCACCAACCCGGTGACCGGCAAAAAGGAATTTATGCTGCTTAGCAAAGAGCAGGAAGTGCAAATGGGTATTAGCTACGATCCTCAGGTTGTAGCTTCCTACGGATTGTACGAAGATGCTAAAATCCAACAGTTTATTACGACTCAGGGGCGGTTAATGGCCAGGATTTCTCACCGGCCGGACCTGCCCTATGAGTTTAAGGTGCTGGACTCGCCGGTAGTGAACGCTTTTGCAGTACCGGGAGGTTTCGTCTACTTCACCCGGGGGATTATGGCTCACTTCAACAACGAAGCTGAGTTTGCAGGGGTGCTTGGGCACGAAATCGGGCACGTGACCGCCCGGCATTCGGCCCGGCAGTACAGCCGTCAGATGCTTGGCCAGGTAGGGCTGATTGCCGGCATCATCGTCTCTCCTAAGTTTGCGGAGTTTGCAGATGTGGCGAGCCAGGGTTTAGGGCTGTTGTTTCTGAAATATGGCCGGGATGCGGAGACCGAGTCCGACCGGCTGGGCGTGGAATACTCTACACAAATCGGTTATGATGCCACGGAAATGGCCGACTTTTTCCAGACGCTGAAGCGGCTGAGTGATCAGAGCGGCGGCCGGCTGCCAACGTTCATGTCGACACACCCTGACCCGGCTAATCGCTACGAAAAGACGAAAGCGCTGGCCCAAAAGTGGCGGCAGCGTTCCGGCGGCCGGAATTTAAAGGTGGGGCGTGATTCTTACCTGAATATGATAGATGGGTTGCTTTACGGCGAAGACCCCCGTCAGGGCTATGTGGAGCGCAATACCTTTTATCACCCTGACCTTAAGTTCCAGTATCCTATTCCAAATGGCTGGCGTACGGTCAATACGCCCAGTCAGGTACAAATGGCGCCCCAGGATGGTAATGCCCTTATGACCCTCTCGTTGTCTTCTAAGAATAACCTGACTCAGGCGGAGCAAGCCTATATGGAGACCCATCAGTTTCAGGTGACGAGCCGGAATAACCGGCAGGTCAATGGGCTGAATGCCCGCGTGGTGCAGGGGCGTCAGGTGGATGAGCAGAATCAGCAGGTCATTAATATTCTGCTTTACTTTATTGAGTACGAAGGGCGGGTATACCAGCTACTCGGTATGGCATACCAGCAGCAGTATGGCAATTACGAGAGCAGCTTTCTGCGCACGATGAACGGTTTTGACCGCCTGACGGACGCTTCCAAGATCAACGTGCAGCCGGAACGCATCAAAATCGTAAAAGCGCCGCGCACCACCAACCTGCGTAGCCTGCTGACCAGCAATGGGATCCCGAATGATCGTCTGGAAGAGTTTGCTATCTTGAATGGGATGGAGCTCAATACGCAGGTGGAGAGCGGGACCCTTTTCAAAGTGGTGGATAAGGCAAGGAATTAATATCTTGCGGCAAAAATGAAATCTATGAAAAGTCCAATCCGACTAACTTTAATGCTGGCGAGTGCCTTTCTGTTGTTTACGGCACAGAAGTGCGGCAGCGGCAAGTACGAGTACGAACCCACCACTTCGATTGAAATTGCTAAAACAGGCTGCTTTGGCCAGTGCCCTACCTATGTTTTCTCGCTTCAGGGCGATGGTTCGGCTACTTTCAACGGGCGCCGCTTTGTAGAGCCGGAAGGGGAGCACCACCGGACCTATTCGGCAGATACGACCAACATGGTCTTTTCCCGCCTGATTGAGGCCGATCTGTATCAGTACGAGCGGGAGTATACCGATAATGTGACGGATTTGCCGACTACATACCTCACCTTTGAGCATGAGGGCAAACAGAAAAAAATCAAACTCTACTACGGTTACCCGGAGGAGCTGGGCAATATCGTAGAGCAATTGCAGGAAGTCGCCCTCACGAAAGGCTGGATGGAGGGAAAGGCTCCGGAAGAGGAGAAATAAGAAAAGCTTCGAAATAAGGACAACAGCCCTCAGTGCTCCGCTGCGCTGAGGGCTGTTTTTGTATTAGCTGGTTGCCAGAACCGGGCGTTCCTGCATCCACTTTCTGAAAATACGGTCAACGGCCGGATTGTCTTTCCAGTTGTGCTCAACGCCCTCCAGCGCCAGTATTTCCTCAAAAAGCGCATCCTGTGCATGCCCTTCCTCAAGGGCCTCGCTATAGGGGATATGGCTGAAGGTCACCTGTGAGTAAAGCGGGAGGAACTCCGGGTAAATTTTGTTAAAATGAGCAGCGATTTCTTTGCGCAGCAGGAATTTCGGGTCTGCCACTTTATCCCGCATTTCTATAAAATTGCGCAGGGCGAGGTCGGCGATAGCGTTGGCATCTTTGATACGCGAATGATTGAAGGCTTCGATGATTTCCGCCCAGTTGCCATCGTGAGCATCAATGAGCTCATCGAGTAGGGTACAGTCTTCAAAACCAGAATTCATGCCCTGCCCGTAGAAAGGGACAATGGCGTGGGACGCATCGCCCATGATCAGGACTTTATCTTCGTAGCGCCAGGGGCTGCAGCGAATGGTGACGAGGGAAGAAGTCGGATTTTCGCGAAATTCTTCCAGCAGGTTGGGAATGAGCGGAATGGCATCTGCAAAGTAAGTTTGGAAGAAGCCCATGATCTCCTTATCCGTATTCAACTGATCGAAAGCCGGGGTTTGCCCCTCGTAAGCCAGGAAGAGCGTGCCGGTAAAGCTGCCATCAACATTTGGCAAAGCGATCATCATGAACTGGCCACGCGGCCAAATGTGGAGCGCATTAGGGTCGAGCGCGTGCCTGCCATCGGCGGTAGGCGGTATATGCAGTTCCTTGTAGCCATAGTCCAGGAAAGACTGACTGTAATTGAAACGGGGGAGGGCTTTCATAAGGCTTCGCCGCACTGCCGAGAAGGCGCCGTCAGTGCCGAATATCCGGTCGGCTTTCACCGTCAGGTGCTCGCCGGTGTCCCGGTGCTCAAAGTGAGCCTTCGCATCCTCGGCCTCTACACCGAGGCATTTGTAGCCAAAGTGAAACTTCAGGTTATCGTACTGATCGGCGATATCGATCAGCTCAATATTGAGCCCGCCCCGGGAGACGGAGTAGATGGCCTGGTCTTGTTCGCCATAGGGCTGGAAGGTAAGCTGACCGGCGGTGTCGTGCATCTTCCGGCCCCGCATTGGGATGGCTTGTTGCCGGATCGTATCTTTAATGCCGGCGCGTTCCATGGCTTTCCACCCGCGGTCGCTCATGGCCAGGTTGATGGATCGCCCGCCTTTGAAGCCCGCCTTCCGGGGGTCATCGCGGAGTTCAAATACCTCTACCTGATAGCCGCGCTTGGCAAGCAGTACGGCCCAGAGCGAGCCCACGAGCCCGGCGCCAACAATAAGGATACGATCTTTCATAAAAGATTGGTTTTGAGTCCTAAAACATAAAGCGCAGCGCGATAAACTGCGATACGAATCCGACGAGGTAACCGCCGTAGAGGTCCGTTGGTTCATGTGCCTGCAGAATGAGGCGGCAGGTGCCGACGAGCCCGGCCAGCAGCACCGTAAGCATCAGTACCCAGTACATGCTGACTTCATAGATGCCGATTGCGCCAAGATGAATAAGGAAGGTGTCGTGGCTGAAGAGCAACAGGGTGATCACTACCATGCCCAACAGACCGCCCATGCCTACGGCGTGTGCACTGATTTTGGAAAAGATATTGATGAAAAAAGCAATGAACAGACCAATGGCTGCCCCCAACAGAAAAGCCGAAAAAGCAGTAGGTACTTGTGCATTGCCCAGGAAGTTGCGGAACATCCAAATGTAAAACATGCCCGTGATGACGTAGGGGCCGATACGTTCCTGCTTCGTCTTCATCTCCAGGGAGCCCACCAGACCGGTAAAGCGCAGCATAGCCACTGCAAACCCGGGAATAAAAAAGGTAGAAAGGAACACCTGCAGAATGAGCAGCTTACTGAATTTATCGCCAATGCTGTATACCCCAAACAGGTAGGGGTTGATCAGCAAAAGGAGAACCAGCATGTAGGTCACAATCAATAGGGGGTGGAAAAGTACGGAGATGACCTGAGCCAGTGGTTTCAGCATGTAAAGACGATTTGGTTGCGCCTAAAGATACAAATTCTGATAGAGTAAAGTTGACTCCGCCCTGCAGTAAAGAATGCGCAAATATTTCGTCAACCATTCCTTTTTCAACGACGGTCTGCTTAACTTTCAGTCAAGATCAGGGCTATGCAGGAGATATTTGATCAGATCATACTGGAGTACAATGGATGGGCGCTGCGCCTAGGGCAGGTGGTGCTGGGTACCAGTATTTTGATTGTGCTTGCTTTCCTGTACTGGCTGGTCGCCCGCCGGCTTTTTCCAAAAATTGCCGCTCACCTGGAGCTGCCACAGGAAGAACGCCGCAAAGCCCGCCGGATTCTGGGCACCTTACTGGTCATTATGGCAGCAGTTGCGCTAATTGCGGTGCTGCAACTCGACCGGCAGCTGGTGGAAACCACCAATGAGAATGCGCCCAACCTGTTCATCTCCACTTTCGTTCAGGCGATGCTGATCTGGCAGTTCGCGCGGATGCTGGACTTTGTCATTTCACGTCTGCTCGTGACCAATTATTACCGTAATCGAAGGGAAGACCCGGTTGAGCTCGATCGTTACCAAACGGATTCCAAAAATAAGACGAATCGCACGGTACAGTACGCCGTTTATATCCTCGCGCTGCTTTTTATTGTGCAGGCTTTTGAGATAGACTGGGTGTTTTATACTTATAAACCCGCCGGTGCAGAAGATGGGCAGACGCGGAATTTCTCGGTCTCTAACCTTCTGAATGCGGCATTTATCATCGTGCTGGCGCGGTTGTTCAGTTGGATGATCATTCAGCTTATCCTCAGTCAGTACTACCGGAGTAAGCAAATCAACGTAGGCTCGCAGTATGCCTTCAATCAGTTACTGCAATATTTTGTGTATATCATTGCCGGGCTGATGGCGCTGGAGGCACTTGGCTTTACGCTTACCCTGATTTGGGGCGGTGCAGCGGCGCTACTGGTGGGCGTGGGGCTTGGTCTTCAGGAAACGTTCAAGGATTTGTTCTCCGGTGTGATCCTGTTGTTTGAGCGCCGGGCAGAAGTTGGTGATGTGGTGGAAGTGGATGGCCTCATCGGTACGGTAAAACGGATCGGTGTGCGGACCTCACTGGTGGAGACCCGTGACAACATCGTCGTGATTGTCCCCAACTCCCGCCTGATTGTTCAGCACTTTGTCAATTGGAGCCACAACGATAACAAGGCCCGCTTTTACATCAAGGTGGGTGTGGCCTACGGGTCAGACACGGAGCTGGTTAAGCAGTTGCTGCTGGATATCGCGCGGAGCAATGCGGAAGTCATTCGTCATCCGGCACCTTTTGTGCGTTTTGTGGATTTTGGAGACTCTTCTCTTGACTTTGAGCTCCACTTCTGGTCACACGAGTTCATCCGAATTGAGGATGTCAAGAGTGATATGCGGTTTAAGATTGACCAGGCTTTCCGGGAAAATGGCGTCACTATTCCGTTCCCGCAACGCGATGTCTGGATGAAAGGGGGAGGTTAGGTGATTTGTTCTGGCGTCAGGTATTCTTCTCCAATCAGTTCCTCGTACAGATCGATCATTTTTTCGGAAAGGGGCTCGCCCAGGAATTGCTGGGCATGTTCGAAGCCATTATGAATGAGCCGGGCCTGGTATTCGGTATCGGTCAGCACTTTTCGGATGCCCTCGGCAATAGCTTCGGGTTGTGTGGGGTCGGCAAGGTGCGCGCCAGGCCCACCCGCTTCGGGCAGAGAGGAGGTGCTGGAGGTCAAAACCGGCACTTTGCTGAACAGCGCTTCCAGGATGGGGATGCCAAACCCTTCATAGAGCGAAGGGTAGACAAACAGGGAGGCATTCTGATAGACGGCCGGGAGATCATTAAAGCGGACATCTGCAAAGTGGATGCGTTCACTGAGCTGAAGCTGTTTCGCCCGCCGCAAAATCTGCTGTTTATGCCTGTGCCCTCTGCCCACCACCACCAAGGGCAGCTGCTCGGCTTTGGGAAGGAGAGATAGGGCTTTTACCACCCCGGACAGATTCTTTCGGGGGATGATGGCACCCACCGATAAAATATATTCTTTAGGTAACTGGTACCGCTGCCGGACGGCTTCCAGGGTTTTATTTGACCGTTCCTGCATGTAGCGCTCGTGGCAGGACTGGTAAATCACAGAAACCTTTTCGGGAGGTACCTCATAGAAGTGCAGCAGGTCCTGCCGGGTGTTTTCACTGATGGCTACGATGTGATCTGCTTCCCGGCAAGCGTACTTAAGCCTGAAGTCGAGCGCCAGCCGGCGCGAAAAAGGATACTGGTCGGGAAAGCGCTTGAATATCAGGTCATGCACGGTGACCACACTTTTAATTCCCGTTTTGGATAAACCAAAGGGCAGAGACTGATTAAGACCGTGAAAGAGCTGTATGCGTTGCCGCTTCAGGTCACGTTTGATGCCAAAATTTTGCCATAGCAGCGGGAACCCTTTTCGGCGGGGCATGTGGGTATTGTACAAGGCGCTGTTGAGGAAGAACTGGGTCTCTTCGTTCCGGGTCAGGCGTGGCGTATACAGGAAATAGGCATTGTCCGGATAGTATTCTGCGAGATTGGAGAGTAGTGTACGGCTGTAGTTACCGGGACCGGTAAAATTGTTGTACAACTGCCTTGCGTCATATCCAATGCGTAGCATAGGCGGTCAGGCTTTTGTAATCAGAGACCTGAGCAGTAGGTTAAACCAATGCATGGAGCAACAAGAGGGAGGGTGGTCAGATTGCATGGAAAAAAGATTGGTTGAAAAAGGCATTCAGACATCTCCTGAACAGTGAAACTCCAACGACTTTTTTTGTCTTTGAAGTTTCTGATGGATTTGGAAATGCTATCTATACAGCAAAGCTCTCTCCGCAGGCGCAGGTACGGGAGGCATTCGGGTTGTTGAATACAAAACCCTCCCCATTGAGCCCTCCGGAAAACTCTAGCGTGGTGTTACAAAGGTAAATGAAGCTGCGCAGATCGGTGACGACTTTCTCGCCGTTGTCTTCAAAGACCTGATCATCGGCTTTGGCCTCGTTGGAAAACTCCATCTGATAGGTCAGCCCGGAACAGCCCCCGCTCGTGACCCACACCCGGACAAAGTAGTCTTCTCCGTAATTCTTGATTTTACGAATCTCTGCAATCTGGCTTTTTGCGCTATCGGCAACTTTTATCATGGCGGACCAATATTTATCATTTAGATTTACCGGCTATTCCACCGGAAGATCAAAGTTAGTAACATTAGCAGAACCAGTCAAGTTCATAATTTCGTTGACGAGCCTGGGGCACATCCTTTATGTATGAGGAATGCTTACGGAGTCTTTTGGATTCCGGTATTCACGCCAAGGCTTATCCCAACCGGACTGAACAGGATGTTGTTATTGTTGGGATGTACAACAGGAAGCTGGCCAAAGACCCTAAAACTAACTTTCTTTCCTGCTAAAGGCTGCCTTCTGTAGCCGATAATGGGGTAAAGGAAATAGCCCCTGTCTGAACCGGAAATAATCGTTCCGCCCATTCCAAGCTCAAAATAATGCTTACTGCCGCCAAAGTTCGCGGTTACATGGTGTGGAATGGTCAGGTACCGTTGAGGAGGTGAACATGGACCGAAGAGGCAAAGCCTGAATTCTTCGTTAAAGCCGAGTCCAACTTTGCCGGTGATGAATACCGCTGACCTGACGAATTTCCGGCCTTCATAATGTAAAGAAATAAGGGAGGCATCACCCAAAAGGTTGATATTCATGCTTGAAACGGTGTACGGCGTTATATCTGAGCTATCTCTGGGTGGCTGAGCCAATAAAGTCGTACCCAAGAATAGCAGTAGCCCTGTTGCGATGATCTTTTTCATAGCTCATGAATTAAGATTAAGGATAATCCATTTGCCGATCAGATATACCCCGGAAATAAAAGAGGGCTTTCAAAAATTAAATACATAAAGCCGGGATAAAATGCAATGATTTTTAGCAGGTCGTAATGGGAATTTCATTTGGGATAAGCTTGGAGTCATGTTGATTTCAACGAATATTTTTTTATCCCTTCCTGGTGCCGTAACTTTAGGCGTTCAACCCTGAGCCTATGTTTTTAGAACCACATTTTAAGGGACAGCGCAGCGGATGGATAGAAATTATCTGCGGGTCCATGTTTTCCGGTAAGACCGAGGAGTTGATCCGCCGCCTGAAGCGCGCCAAAATTGCCAATCAGCGGGTGGAAATCTTCAAGCCCAAGGTGGATACGCGCTACGATGAGGCCAAAGTGGTGTCCCACGATGCCAACTACATCCTCTCCACGCCGATCGAGCACTCCCGCCGCCTGCTGGAGCTGACGGAGGGTGTGAATGTCATCGGCGTAGACGAGGCGCAGTTCTTTGATGCAGACCTGCCGGAGGTCTGTCAGATGCTGGCCCTGCGCGGGCTGCGGGTCATTGTGGCGGGGTTGGATATGGACTTCCGGGGCAAGCCCTTCGGGCCCATGCCCAATCTGCTGGCCGTGGCGGAGTACATCACCAAAGTGCACGCCATCTGTCAGCACTGCGGTAATCTGGCCACCCATTCCTACCGCCTCTCAGCAGATGACCACACCGTCGTGCTGGGTGAAAAGGACACCTATGAGGCCCGCTGCCGCACCTGCTACCATATGGGCAACATCCTGGACCTGAAAACGGAAAAGCCAGCCAACGAAGCGCAGCAGCAGGGAAAGGTGCGGCGGATGTAGGGTTTTGAAAAAAATAAAAGCTTCGATGATGCCAGGCACTTAGTACGGGAGGCACCCGGCTCACAACGACAAAGGCAAAAAGAGTTGTAAATCGAAATAATCCACAAACAAAGAATCTGCTCTGCCATTGGAATAAACGAATCCGGAGTACTGAAAATTTAATTTGCATACCCTTTCTCCGTAAACCCTGCAATCAATGTTCTCAGGGATGCGAAGGATTGATTCCGAATCAGCATCAGCATCAGTGTTTGTAGTACGCTCTGTATAGAAAAAGCTATTGGAGTAACTTACATCCTCATCCCTTATCGAAAATTGCAAATGATATTTCCGCGAGGAGTTGCCTTCAATGATATCAGTGACAGCATTGTAAAGCGAAAGGTCTGTCTCTTCAAATCGATTCCAGTAAACGTAGAACGCATAGCTGAGCACTTTTGGTTGGTTAACGATATTAAGCGGGCTTAATAGCACCTCGTAAACTACTGTGGAGTCACCGTAAAGCTTGTAAGTTGTAATACTCCTTGTGCTGACATCGGTACAAAAGTCATATCCTATATCTTCATCGCTGTAGGTTGATAAAGCCCCTTCCAGACTTAAAGAATAATTGGAGCTCAGCCATGTTGTATCAGGAAGCGCATCACCTTCGTCATCATTAATGCCCTGATCATTTATGCAACTTGCTAATAGAAGAAGCATCAGGCATAAGCCAGAAAATGTAAACTTCTCCTTATTGTATAACGAGCAAAGATTCATAACTTTTGAATGATTTAATCGACTTCCGTTTAAAGTACTAATAAATCGGGAATACTATGCATGAGACGATCCACATGGGCTCTAAAAGAGTGAATAGTTGGCACGTTGCTTCTCGACCTGCTTTATTTATAGTTTTCACCAGTGTTAATTAAAATTCCGCAAGTGCTATGGGGCTAAAAAGACTGCGCCTAACAAGTATACCATAGTATTTATCTTATCCCATTCATCCAAAAATCCCAATCCCTAACCGAATTTCTTGCGTCCCCCGCAGAAATGGACTTATCTTCCCTGCCACAACCTATTGAACCGTGAGCAGACCTATACTTGATATTCAGAATATTGTGAAGACTTACGAAAAGCACATCGCTGTCAAGGACGTGAGTTTCGAAGTGCCTGCCGGGAGTATTTTTGGGCTCCTGGGACCGAATGGAGCAGGCAAGACTTCCCTTATCCGCATCATCACCACCATTACCCGGGCCGATGAGGGCGTGGTGTTTCTGGATGGCGAAAAGCTCAACAGCCGCCACCCCGAGGAGATTGGCTACATGCCCGAGGAGCGGGGGCTTTACCGCAAAATGAAAGTGGGCGAGCACCTGACCTACCTGGCTCGCCTCAAAGGCTTATCCGCTACAGATGCCAGGGCCAAGATCAGCGCCTGGATGGAAAAATTTGGCATTGAGGACTGGTGGGACAAAAAGGTGGAAGAGCTGTCCAAGGGCATGCAGCAGAAAATTCAGTTTATCGCGACCGTGGTCCACGAGCCTAAGCTGCTGATCCTGGACGAGCCCTTTTCCGGGCTGGACCCCGTCAATACCAACCTGATCAAAGACGAAATCCACAGCCTGCGCGGGAAGGGCATGAGCATCATATTCTCCACCCACCGCATGGAGCAGGTCGAGGAAATCTGCGAGCACATCGTACTGATCAACAAAGGTGAAAATGTGCTGGAGGGCAAAGTCAGCGCCGTTAAAGACCGCTTCAAGCAAAACCTGTTCGAACTGGAATACGAGGGCGAGCTGCCGGGAGGCCTGCTGGAACAAGCCACCGTCATCCATCAACAACCCGGGCGGCTCACCGTACAAGTGGCAGAAACGGCTGAGTCGAATACCCTCCTCCGCGCGATGCTCGACCGGGGTGTTTTTGTGAAGCGCTTTCAGGAAATCCTGCCTACGCTGAACGAAATTTTCATTCGTCAGGTCAACTAATTAACCCTAAACAACGATCATGGATAAGCTTTGGCTCATCATAAAGCGGGAATACCTCACACGGGTGACCCGCCGCTCCTTCATCCTGGCTACCTTGCTGACCCCGCTGGCCTTTGGCTTGTTTTTCGTAGTGGCGGGG
>PR_CR_10_Liq_3_inCRDRAFT_1000005_pt1 | contig 77115 bp, 60 predicted proteins | sample PRCRCaboRojoPR_2_FD_10240 | JGI IMG/M metagenome (IMG submission 10240)
CGCCGGCGCTCCAGCTCATAGGGCTTGCGCCGACGGCGCGAATAAGCCATTTGCTTTTTGCGCTGTTCGTTATACTTGCTGCGCGGGCGGGGCTGCCCCAGATCCTTCGATATCAGCGCAATGCGCTCATGCAGCCATTCAGCGCTCTGCCATAACAGTTTTACGTCTGTCGGGTAGCGGATGTAGGATTCATAACAAGTCGCGTGGCACATGCCACGGCTCAGGTCGCCCATCCAGGGCTGCCAATGCCTGGCCAGTATAGGCTGTGCCTGTTCTATGGTGAGGTGTTTAGCCACGTAGCTGCGGGCTTTCCAGACAATGTCTTTATCCTTGATCCATTCGCTCTTGCCAAGGCGGATGCCACAAAACAGCTGCATCGACCAGTCGGTATTGATACGCTCCAGCAGCTTAGCGTCGCTGCAGCCTTCATAGGCCTTGAGGAATTGCAAGGCGACTTTGCCGTAATTGTCAAACCAAGGCTTGGCGCCTGTGCTATCTCGAGGCTCCGGCAGCAATGCTGCCAGCTCAGCTATTGGCAGCGTGCTGTGCAACTGCCCAAGGCGGGTGCGCTGAAAAATAAGGCTGTGGTGGATGTGCCCCAAATTGGAACGGAAAAATTGTAACTGCAAAACAAAGTTTGGTTATATTGTGGACGCAAAACAAAGTTCGACCCGGAAAATACGCCTTTTTTGGCTTTTTCCGGGTTTTTCATGCCCTTTTTAATACTTCCACCCCTCTACGGTCTTGATGTGGCTTTAATTTCAGGGTAGACCCTAAAATATTTAGGAGGTTTTTTAAAAAAAAATGAGCCAAAAAAGAAAGCTACCCCCGACGTACAGGAGCAGCTTCCCAGAAGAACTTGTCCATGCAAACCGGCTATTCTACCACCACTCTGCGGTAAGCCCGCTGCTGCCCAATGCGCAGCTCAAGCAGGTAGACACCTGCGGGCAATGCTGTCCCATCTATATTTTGCTGCCAGTAGCCCGACCGGAAATCAGCCTCGTAAGCCCTCAGCTGCTGCCCCATCAGGTTGTAGAGCTGGCATTGAATGGCATCAGCCGGTGCCGCCGTTACTTCCACTGTAAACAGGCCACGGTTGGGGTTGGGAAAGACTTCAAAAGCCGATAGGTTTGCCCAGTCGCCGGTTGAGGAGACCATGATATTCAATACCTGGCTCACTGTAAGCGTATCGCAACTGTTACCTACGTCCAGTGTTACGTTGTACTGCCCGGTTTCCGTGTAGCTGTGGTTGGGGCTAGCCTCCGTGCTCGTGCTGCCATCACCAAAGTCCCACAGGAAAAACAGGTTCGTGCCAGTGGACGTATTGGTAAATGCCACGTCCCCTTCTTGCGTTTCGTAGTCAAATCCTGCCAAAGGTGCCTCGTCAAGCTGAATGGTATCGGTGAGGGTAAGGGTATCTGCGCCAAAGGCATTGACTCCAATCAAGGTGATACTGTAGGTTCCTGCCTCATCGTAGGTTACGGAAACAGCATCTCCGGTCGCCGTCTCCGGGGCACCACCGGGCAACAACCACTGCCAGCTTTCAGCAGGTGCGCCTTCCGAACTGGAAGCGAGCAGCTCAAGCGTCAGCGGTACGCAGGCACCTGCGGTATTCCCGAAGCTGATCATAGCGTCCGGTGCCTGCCCTTCGATTTCAATAGTTTGCTGCAGCGTATCCGTGCCGCATATATTTTCGGCGATTAGCGTCACCTCAAAAGACCCAGCCATTCCGTAGTTGTGTACAGGGTTCACATCGGTACTTGTGCTGCCATCGCCAAACAACCAAAGGAAGGCGTCTGCATTGATGGCTGTATTCACAAAACTTACCGTAGCCTGATCTATACTAAAGTCAAAACCAGCCTGAGGCCCTGCGCCTACCGTAATCAGATCAGGAAGCTCAATTGTATCCGATCCGGAAGCATTACTAACAATCAGGGTAGCGCTGTAAATACCAGGCGTTTCATACACCACTACCGGGTTGGCGGTGGTAGCTGTGGCCGGAGTACCACCGGGCAAAACCCACTCAAAGCTTTCGCCAAATTGCGAGGTGTTGGCAAAAGTCACTTCGAAAGGCGCACAACCACTTGTACCTTCCACTTCAAAACCAGCAGTGGGTAGTGGCAGCACGATGCTGACCGATAGAGTCGTATCCGCCTGTCCGCATGCATTGGCAGCAGTCAGGGTGATATTGTAGTCACCGGGAGACTCGTACGTATGGATAGGGTTAGCTGCTTCGCTGCTATTCCCATCCCCAAATGCCCAGTTGAAATCCAGGGCGGAGGTAGAGATATTGGTCAGATTGACGGTAAAACCATCCACCTCTGCTGAAAATGCCGGCCCTGGCAGCCCCAGTACCTCAATAGTTGTGGAATCTATACTGACACCGGCAGCGTTACTGGCTTCCAGGTAAATGGTATAGGTGCCTGATTCAGTGTAGGTGAAGGCCGGCATCGCGCCAGTTGCGGTTTCCGGAGCAGCCCCCGGTGCCGTCCAAAGCAGTTCCTCTGCATTGGCCGAAGCCATACTAACCGGATTTACGGTAAATGGCAAACATCCACTGCTCATTTCGAGATCAATTGCAGCAACCGGAGGGGTAATCACGGTAAAGGACTGCGCCACTGTATCTGCCCCGCAGGCATTGGAAGCAATCAGGTTGACCTGATAAGTGCCATCTGCGGTGTAAGTATGGGAAGGTGCTGATGTTGTGCTTGTATTGCCATCACCGAAGTCCCAGGTGAAATTTGTAGCGCCGAGCGTATTATTGGTCAGCTCCAGCAGTGTGGTACCCAGCGTGACTATGCCTTCAAATTCAGCATCTGGTGCATCACCTACTGATATCGTTAGGGTATCCGTACTACTTCCGGCGGCATTGCTCACTGTTTGTATGATGGTATACTGCCCCGCCGCAGGGAAGGTGAAAGTCGGATTTGGGGTCGACGAAACCGGCGGTACAGCTCCGGTAGCGGTGTATGTGAAGGCTGTGGCGTTTGCAGACGCTGTATTATTAAGCGTAAGCGTAAATGGTGCACACCCTTCCGTTTGCTCCGTTGTAAAACCGGCGGTTGGAGCCGTCACGATCTCTACTTCCTGAGTGGTGGTGTCACTGCCGCATTGGTTACTTACGATCAGCTGCACAGTGTACACCCCATCTTCGGCATAAGCATGCGCCGGATTGGATACAGTGCTTTCATTGCCATCGCCAAAGCTCCATTGATAGGCAGAGGCGTCTGAGCTATTGTCTGAAAGCATCAGCTCAAGGCTGCCCGGTGTAGTAATGGCTTCAAAGCTGGCCATCGGTATGCCGCCTACTGTTACCTGCAGGGTATCGCTATTGCTGCCAGCCGCGTTGCTCACGGTTTGAATAATCTCGTAAATGCCGGGGCTACCATAAGTGAAGGAGGGCTCTGTGTCCGTAGACTGCTCAGGTGTAGCGCCGGGCGCCAAATAGCTGAAATCAGCAGCATTGGTGCTTGCCGTATTGATTAGGCTTACCGTGAAGGGCGCACAGCCTGTTGTGGCATTTAACTCAAACCCTGCCATAGGAGCGGTTACCACATTGACCGTTTGCTGAGCGGTGTCGGTACCACAGGCACTATTGGCGATCAGCAGTATGGTATATGCTCCATCGGCAGCATAAGCGTGGCTGGGCTCAGCCTCCGTACTGCTGTTGCCATCACCGAAATGCCAGGTAAAGCTATCCGCATCTTCACTTTCGTTCATTAAGTCGAGGCTAAGGCTGCCCAGCGCCAAATTGGCTTCGAAGGCTGCATCGGGCGAAGCGCCCACGACCACCTGAAAGGTATCTGTACTGCTGCCCGCTGCGTTCGTAACTTTTTGAATGATTTGATACGTACCCGGGCTGCCGTAGGTAAAAGTAGGATCAGGAACCGATGCAACGGATGGCTGAGCTCCATTTGCAGTATAGACATAATTGTAATCGGCATCCGGGTTAGCGGGCGAAATTTGTACGATAAAGGGCGCACATCCTGAATTGGCATCCAAAGAAAAGCCAGCTGCCGGTGGGGTGAGAATGTTAACCACCTGCTCCAGCGTATCTGTACCACAGGCATTCCAAACGACCAGCTGAACGGTGTAGGTACCGTCTTCAGCATATTGGTGAGTGGGGTTGGGTGCGGTGCCCGTTTCGCCATCACCAAAATCCCATTGAAGGGAATCCACTCCTGTACTCAGGCTCGTCAGGACAATACTGTCAGCCCCTGTGGAGTAAGCCAGTTCAAAATCTGCAACCGGGGCATCAATCACCGTTACGGATAAGGTATCCGTGCTACTGCCTGCCGCGTTGCTCACCGTCACCATCAGGTCATATTGTCCGGCTGTCTCGTAGGTAAAGGTAGGGGCTACCGTATCTGCGGCAAGTTCCACACTACCCGGAGCCGACCAGCCGATGGTATCGTAATTGGAAGCTCCGGTAAATTCGGGGGTGAGCACGAAAACCGAGCAGCCTGAAGTATCAGTGTTGGCGATCCCTGCCATCGGCGGGGTCACAATGGATATCGTTTGTTCCAGCGTGTCAGTCCCACAGGTATTTTCAGTGATGAGTGTGACGGTATAGCTGCCGTCCCCGACATACGTATGCGCGGGCGCTGCTTCACTGGAGGTACCTCCATCCCCGAATGACCAGAAGTAGGTATCCGCATTTACACTGTTGTTGACCGTGGATATTTGCGGGGAGCCCAGGGTGTCCATTAATGCAAACGCACTGGTGGGCGGCCCTCCGATCACGACAGTAGCGGTATCCAGGCTACTCCCGGCGGCATTAGTTGCCTGCAATACGATGTCATAGGTACCCGGGATATCAAAGGTAAAGGAAGGGTTGGGCACCGTTGCGGTATCCGGATTGGCACCAGTAGCAATCCAAAGCCAGCTGTCCACGATACCTTCAGAGCTGTTGACCAGTTGCACCGTGTAAGGCGCGCAGGCCGTATCCTGCGGAATGGAGAACCCTGCTACAGGCGGCAGCACAATCGCTACTTCCTGGGTAGCGGTATCGCTGCCACATTCGTTGGTGGCAATCAGAGTAACGTTGTAAATCCCAGTGGTATCGTAAGTGTGTGTGGGATAAAAGTCTGTATTGACCGGGGAACCATCTCCAAAGTCCCACTCAAAGGAAAAAGCGTCCAGTGAGGTATTCTGAAAGGAAACGGTGAAGGTTCCGGGCACATAATCTGCAAAAAAGCTACTCTGAGGCGCCCCGGAGACCGTGATCATTTGCGTAAGCGTGTCCGTACCGACGCCATTGGAGGCGATTAAGGTCACTTCATAAGTCCCGGCAGTCGCAAAACTACAGATTGGGTCCGGATCAGTGGACGTCGCCGGATTGCCATTTTCGAAAGTCCAATGGAAGGTCTCTCCAAAGGAGCTCGTATTGATAAATTGCATCAACACGGGTGCACAGCCCGATAGTGACTCGCTTTGGAAAGTGGCAGTGGGAGGCGGTACTATTGTGATCTCTTCGGTGTATTCTGCCATACCGCATTCATTCTGGGCGGATAGGCTAACCGTGTAAGTACCAGGCTCTTCGTAGGTATGCGTGGGAGCATCCACTTCAGTTTCATTGCCATCCCCAAACTCCCATTTGACGCCGGTGTAGTTGTCAGTCAGATTCCCAAAGGCTACCGTGAAGCTATCGATATCGTAAAGGAAAAACGGTTCAGGAGGGCCCAACACTTCAATGTCTGTATTGAGGGAGGTGGTATTGCTGCCTGCGGCATTGGAGACCGTTAGGGTAACCGGATACTCGCCCGGCACAGGATATTCTACGGTGGGGTTTTGTGCGTTAGAAGTGGAAGGCACACCACCGGGGAAGGACCACTCCCAGACCTCCACATCCCCCAGGCTAAAGTCTGAGAACTGAACGGTCAGCGGGGCACAACCGGATTCCACATTGGCAGCGAAAGCAGCGACAGGCGGCTGTAATACAAAACAGTTGGAGGTAATTCGTACATTATCAATGTAAAGGTTGTTGCCGAAACCGTTGGTGTTTTCTATTTTGATCCGGACCTCCGGCTCGCCGGCGTAAGCAGACAAGTCAATGTCGAGGCAATCCGCTCCAAAGTTGCCAGCATAGCACCAGTCAGCCGGCACGCTCGGGGTGAATAAATCCGTCCCATCCGGAGTCGTCGCGAAGTTGCCACTGCCATCTTCTTCACCGAAAAATATTTCATCGGGATAAGTATTGCCCCCGTTAGTGGAGACCAAAATACGCAGCTCATCCCTCAGCGCGAGGCTGTACCGCTGATAGGCGTAATCAATTTTCAGGCGCATGCCCGCTTCCTGAGAGAAGTTGAGTATTGGGGTGATCAGGGCATCCCTCTGTCCATCAGCATCATAGTTGTAGTTATTCATATAGGCCGCCTGCTGCCCGGATACTGTGCCCCCTACGTTAGTGATGACCCAGGTCGTGCTGTTGTCCGGGTTTTCGACCGTCCAGTTGTTTAGGTTGCCTTCCATGGCATCGTAAAACAAGTATTTGGTATTGCCTTCCTGTACGATGATGGTATTGGAAACGGCAAAGGAAGAACCGGCGCTGTTCGTAGCGTTAAGCGTGGCCGTATAAATTCCGGGATCTGGATAAAACACAACCGGGTTTTGCTCCGTAGATGAGTTCGGCACACCACCCGTAAAGGACCATGACCAGGAAGTCGGGCTATTTTGCGATTCGTCAATAAATTGAATGTAACTGCCCGGGCAGGCTTCTTCTACCGGAGTACCAATTTCAGCGACCGGTGGGGCAATAGGTGAGCCACAGGGGCCAAAGCAGCCAGGTATACCCGCCTGCGCATTGATATAATTATTGATCGTATTTATTGAGGTTGTGGACCAGTTATTACTTGAGTTAACGGAGGGTGCCATGATAAAATTAGCCCCACTGGCATCGTGAAAAGCGTTAAAGTTGTGCCCGATTTCATGCGCCTGCAGGACCCGAAGCAGGGCAGCATTAGAGGAGAAGCGCTCACAGGTGTTGTAGCGATTTGAAGTGCAAAGCCCGCCCAGCCAGGCTACACCGATTGTGGAACCATTAAAATTGCGGTCGGTCCAGAGTGTAGCCAGGCTGTGGTTAAAGCCAAAGCCCCCGCCGTTGGCCCAGTTGGTAAAGCTGCTGAGAACGGTAGACGCGTCGTTCGATCCTGTCCAGGGGTCGCATCCGGAACAAGTCGAGATAAAAGTACCATTGACTACAAACTCGATTTGATTGGAGAATTCATCATCGTAGTTAGTCCCTACATTATTGAGAACGCCCAACATGAAGTTCTCTACAGCCGTTTCTGACCCCAGGGCATTGAAAAGCTGAAAATCGGCAGCCAGCCCCATTCCTACGGAATAGCACTGCATCATCTGACGGCTGAGGTCCGGAGCAGGGCCAGGTTTGAAGTGGTGGTCGTGATCCGTACCACAGGTGTGGGGCGTTTCCGGGGCCTTAACGGCTCCTGCTTCATACCACACATAGGTGCCTTCCGGGAGTGAGGGGTCGAGGTACCAGGCCGGTTCAATAAAGTAGGTTTTTGCACGGTGCTCAATGAAGCCGTATAGAAAATTCTGATCTACAGTCAGGCGAACCTGGTCCGTCGGTGTTCCGGCAGCATAGCCCCGGTAAGTTTTGTTGGCAGACCTGGGCAGTACACGCCTGCCCTTTGAATCACCAAGAACCAACTGATAATCCGGTGCCCGAAGGTCTTGAGCGGTTAGTTTCAGCTCAACCGGCTGCAGGGAGCCCAGCTGAAGGGACAAGAGCACTTCCTGGCTCCCGCCACGCTGAAGGGTTTTGTGCAGGGCCTGTACCGGAGCTTTAGTCAGTTGGTATTCAGAAAACTGCTCATCAAGCGTTTCAGAAGGCATATCATTCCATGACTCAAGTACAAAGAGGTTTTGCCCATTTGATGTGAGGGCTGCGAGCGAAAAAAACAGGAGAATCAGTAGATGTTTTTGCATTATTCTTTGTGTTTTTGCAAACTGGGTTTGGTTAGGATATCGTGGGTTTAATTGATGCCCATCAAGATTACGGGAACCCGCTTGGCAAAAGTGGTTACCCCCAAGACAAATCTTGAAGCCAAAAGTGTTGAAATAGTGGTTGTGAGGTAACGCCGTTTGGAAATCGAACTGAACACAAAAATAAAATTTCTAAACTGAACAGAAAAGACAGCTGTTCTTTTAGTCGTTTTAAGGAGGTAAAAAAGCCCGTTTTGTAGTCTGTTGGCTAGTTTTGCTGCCCGGTCCAACGAAACAAGGCTCATTTTACGACTTTAGATAGAAGACTCGACTGTTTATTTATTTTTACCAACCGATCAACTTTGCAAAAACTGCCAATTATGAAAAAGATAATGCAATTTGCCCTTCCTGTATTTATGCTGTTAGCTATCGCCCAAAACACAGCTACAGCACAGCGCAGCGACACGGACCGCTACTTCGACGAAAGCCAGGGGTTTACACACCGGCTTTGGTATGGGGGCGGGATTATCCTGGGCTTCTCTGGTTCCAGCTTTGCAAGTGCATTCACCATCGGGGCCTCACCTTTAATCGGTTACAAAATTACTGATAACTTTTCGGTTGGGCCACGCTTTTCACTCATCTACACGTATTACCGAACAGACCTTTCTGGTCAAATCCAGTCCACCAACTTAGTCGATTATGGAATAGGGGCGTTCACCCGTTATAAATTATTCCGTAGTTTCTTTATTCACTTGGAGTATGGTTTTGACAACGAGGAGTTTGTGGATTTCAACAATAGTACTGTCAACGAACTTGCTACCGGGAGAGAGGTGCGCAATAATGCCTATGTAGGTGCTGGTTACAACGATGGGAACGGTATTTGGGGGTATGATATTTACCTGCTCTATAATACCTTAGCACCGGAAAACAGCCTTGGCCAGCCCATTGAGTTTCGTTTCGGCCTGACTTATAACTTCTAGGGGGTGGAATCGCAGATACCCTTAACTATCCAGGTCCCTCAAGGGAAAGCTCTTCTGTGATCTTATTTCGTTCCTGACATTTTCAGTAATAGAAAAGCCGGTATCAAATTGCTCTGATACCGGCTTTTCTATACCTTTTATCGAACTGGTTTAACGGCCGCCGACCATCACCTTCACAGCTTTGGCAGCATCGCCATTTTGCAGATGCAGTACGTACAAGCCTGGCACCCAGTTGGTCACCTCAAAGGTGTGGTTATTGGTACCCTTAGCGGTTTCTACGCGTACCGTTTCCACGAGTTGCCCCTGACTGTTCAGCACCCGGAGGATACTCTGCGGAGCCGCCGCCTCTTCGAGGTGAAACTGTACGTTCAGGAACTGTGTGGCTGGATTTGGTGCCGCCGCCAGACTGAGGATAACATCAGGCCCAGCTATACGTTCTACCGTTGGCTCGCCCAAGGTTGGTGCCTCCACCCGGTTGACGGTGATAAAGTTGCCGGAAAGGTCCCAGCAATCTTCGCTCAGCATGTCGGTACCGGCATTACTGCCCGGGAACGCAAACAGCTCACCGGTGTAGGAAAGCCCCCAAATCCGGCTTACGCCCACTGAGGTATTCTCAAAGTCGTAAGTCCCGTCAACGGAAATATCCAGGATATGATTGTCGGTATCTGTAATAAGGTACAGATAAGGCACATTCTGGCTTGCCCCCACATTGATGAAGGACAGCAAGTCAGGCATGGTATCTCCTACTGTAACTGTTACTTCGTCTTCACCGCTATCGGTGAATATGGTGCCTGCTTCCGGCCCTTCATAAACCACAGTAATAAAGTTCTCAGAGTATTCGAAACAATCTGCTGATGCCGGCGTAGCTGGAATTTCATTGCCAAAGTTGAGGCTCAGATCCCCTTCCAGGCTCACGCCCCAAATGTGGTAGATGCCCGGCATCGCGCCTTCGAAATCAATCACATCAATCTCGATGTCATCCACGATGACCTGATTGTTCTGATTTGTGATGATATACCGATAGATCGGATCCTGACTTGTTGTGGACACCACCACAAAGTCGGGTGCATTACCGCCAGGGCAGATATACACGGTATCTGTACCGCCTACTTCAGAAAGCACACCGCCGTCCACAGCAGGGCCACGGGTGATCGTCAGGAAGTTATCGGAAAGTTCGTAGCAGCTCGTCGAAAGCTCGATGGCAGCGGCGTCCTCTCCGAAAAGATCATTGAGCAAGCCACTGTAGGACAAGCCCCAGATGCGGAATACGCCTTCCGGCAATTGAGCAAAGTTGAAGCTGCTGCCTTCGATCGTATCAATGACGATGTTGTTGACATCCGTAAGCAGGTAGAGGTAGCTGTTGAAGGAACCACTTGTGGTTACAAACTCCACCGTACCATCTGTTGGCCCAAGGCAAACCAGAATATCGGTTTCGCCTGTGCCTGTGGTAAGGCTTCCGCCCTCGGGCGCATCTCTCAAGACGGTAACAAAGTTGTCCGAAAGGTCGGCACAGCCATCAGAAAGCTGAATATTGGTGACCACCTGACCCGGGCCAGCCAGCAGGTTGCCGGTGTAGGAAATACCATAAATCCTTGCCACCCCGGTACCGGATGTCTCAAAGTCAAACTGATTACCGCCCGGAACGAAACCGAGGATGATGCCAGCATCATTCGTCAGCGCGTAGGTATAGTTGGCACCCGTGGCAGTTGAGCTGTTGGAGAATGTGATGACATTAGGCTCACCGTCTCCCTGACAGATGCTGATCACGTCCTGACCAATGCCAAAGTCAGTGAAGACGACACCGCCGTCCACGCCTACTGCATTGATCTCGACGAACTGCCCGGTCAAATCGTAGCAATCATCAGACAATGGATCAATGAAGATATTGGCACCCGGAAGAACGGCAATCTGCCCGGTGTAAGACACGCCATAGATGCGGTAAGTGCCTTCCTGAATATTCTCAAAATCAAAGACGGAATCAATCGCACTGACCAGGAAGTCGTTCTCATCCGTAATCAGGTAGGCATAGGGGTTGTCAGACGCTCCGGTAACTTCAAAAGCCACGGAGTCGGCCACGCCGTCCCCGACACAAAGGTCCAGGGTAATTGGGCCGGCAACCGTGCCGATAGAACCAGCATTAGGCTCTACGCGGATAATCGTGATGAAGTTGTCGGAAAGGTCAAAGCAATCATCGCTGAGGTCGACTACGCCAGCGTCATCTCCAACCTGTGCGGTGATGTTCCCAGTATAGGCCAGCCCCCATACACGGGCCACGCCTACTCCAAGTGGCTCAAAATCGTAGCTGTCGCCCGCTATCAGATCAAGGATTACATTATTCTCGTCAGTGAGGACGTAAGTGTAAGGCCCCGCTGTGCCGGTGCTGTCAAAAACAAGCACATCTGCCGTTCCATCACCAGGACAGGTCACGATCTCGGTCTCTCCGTCTGTCGTTGCCACTGTGCCCCCTTCCGGCACCTGACTGAAAATGGAAACGAAGTTATCCGAAACGGTAAAGCAGTCATCGGCCAGCACATCGGTATTCACATCTGCACCAATCAAAATAGTGGACAGGTTACCGGCATAAGCCAGTCCGTAAATCCGGTAATCGTTTTCTGCGAATGGGTCAAAATCGACCTGATCTTCGGTAATGGTCGTCAGGATGATATCATTTTCATCGGTGAGCAGGTAAATAAAACTACCCGATACGCCAGCGCTGTCGAGGTTGACGATATCTGGCACACCATTACCTGGGCATACATAAAGCTCTGTTGCACCGCCTTCGATGCGAACAATGCCACCATTCGGCACTTCGCGGACTATAGTGATAAAGTTATCGGAGAGGTCGAAGCAATCGTCGCTCAATGGCACATCTGCCGCATTATCGCCGGGTGCAGCAGTGATATTACCCGTATACGCCAGGCCCCACACCCGGCTAATGCCAATGCCACCTGCATCAAAATCAAACGCATCGGTAGTGATCAAATCAATGATTACATTGTTCGTGTCCGTCAATACGTAGACGTACAGGCCTGCCGTGCCCGTGCTGTCGAAAGTCACTATATCGGCATTCCCATCGCCCGGGCAGGTCGTCACCATTTCAGCGCCGGAGGTTGTCGAAACCATGCCGCCTTCCGGGGTTTCCCGCAGTACGGTGATAAAGTTGTCGGACAGATCGAAGCAGTCGTCGCTCAGCGCAACTGCAGCGGCATCATCTCCTACATTAGCAGTGATGTTGCCCGTGTAAGCCAGGCCCCAAATCCGGCAGGTTCCCGCAGGAGCACCATCCAGGTCGAAGGCATCGCCGGAAGGCAAATCCAGAATGATATTGTTATCGTCTGTGATCACATAAGTGTAAAGGCCGGCAGAAGTATTGGCGCTGTCCGCCATGATAATATCCGGCATACCGTCACCAGGGCAGGTGGAAACGGTAGTCTCACCATTTGGCATAGCTACAGTACCCCCCTCCGGCACTTGGCGCACCACAGTGATGAAGTTCTGAGAAAGATCAAAGCACTGATCGGCCAGTGCAACAGCAGACGCGGTATCACCAACCTCTGCCGTGATATTGCCAACGTAGGACAAGCCCCAAATCCGGCAATTACCGGCCGGTGCACCGTCAAAGTCGAAGGTATCGCCACCCGGCAAGTCCAGGATGACGTTGTTCTCATCCGTAATCACATAAGTAAATGGCGTAATTGCAGCCAGAATACTGTCCACAGAGACGATATCCGCCACGCCATCACCCGGGCAGGTGTAGACGGTTGTTTCACCATCTTCTGTGGTAATCTCGCCGCCAAAGGGCACTTCGCGGATGACGTCCACAAAGTTTTCAGAAAGGCTGAAGCAGTCATCGCTAAGCATTGCCGTGGAAGCCGTGTCTCCCGGCTCGGCAATCAGGTTGCCGGTGTAAGCCAGGCCCCAAACCCGCACAATACCGGTTTGATTGGTCTCGAAGTCGTAGACATCCACCGGGAAGGCATCGAGGATAATGTTTTGCTGGTCTGTAACCACATAAATGAAGTTGGGCCCTACCACGCCGGCGCTGTCAAAGGCCAACACATTGGAAAGGCTGTCATCCGGACAGATAAAGGCGAGGTCACCACCGCCTTCCAGCTCCACAGTTCCGCCTACGGGTACCTCACGCACAACGGTGATGAAGTTGTCGGAAAGATCAAAGCAATCATCGCTCAGCATCGCTACGGAAGCGGTGTCGCCAATCATTGCCGATATTGCCCCCGTATAAGCGACCCCCCAAACACGAACAATCCCAGTCTGATTGGTCTCAAAGTCGTAGCTGTTACCGTTTACAAAATCCAGGATCACATTATCCTCGTCTGTGATGACATAGGCAAATGGCCCCGGATAAGTACCCATGCGCTCAAAAGTGAGGACATCAGCCATCCCATCGCCAGGACAGGTAAAGGCCTCTGTAATCCCACCGTCCAGGCTGATTGTTCCACCATCCGGTGTTTGACGAATCACCGTTATGAAGTTTTCAGAAAGGCTGAAACACTCATCGGTCAGTTCCACATCGGAAGCAATATCACCTACTTCGGCAGTGATGTTGCCGGAGTAAGCCAGGCCCCAAACCCGGCACGTACCAGCAGGGGCATCGTCAAAATCAAAGCTGTCGCCGCCCGGCAGGGCCAGGATTTCATTGTTTTCATCCGTAATCACATACGTGTAAGCGCCCTGTGAAGTACCGGCACTGTCAAACTCAATGAGGTCTGCCATGCCATCACCAGGACAGGTAAAGACGGTCGTCTCTCCGTCTTCGGTGGCCACAGTGCCACCATTAGGCGTTTCCACAATTACGGTGACAAAATTATCAGAAAGGTCATTACATTCATCTGAAAGTACGACTGCTGAGGCGTCATCGCCTGCACCGGCTGTAAGATTACCGGTGTAAGCCAGGCCCCAGGCATAGTAAGTGCCTTCTTCGAGTGCATCAAAATCGTACGTGTCTCCATCCGCCAGGTCTACGATGATTAGCTCATCGGTAGTGATGACGTAGGCGTAAGTACCCGTGGAAGTACCCGTCGTTTCAAAGCCGATCACGTTAGGCGTACCATCCGGGCATACGATGATGGGGTCAAGCCCGCTCACTGCGGCCACTGTACCTCCTTCCACCGCCTCGCGCCGGACCGTGATGAAGTTCTCTGATAAGCCAAAACAGCCATCAGCCAATGCTGCGGTAGCCGCATTATCACCTACTTCTGCCAGCAGTGTTCCACCGTAAGCCAGGCCCCAAACGCGGCAAATACCTACATCGGCACCTTCAAAATCAAAGCTGCCGGAAGGGGCGATTGCAAGGATGTTGTTATCGGTATCTGTTATCAGGTACGTGTACTCGTCCGCTCCGGCAGAAGTATTGACAAATCCAAGTACATCCGCTACACCGTCTCCTACACAAACGAAGGCCTCATCTCCTCCGTCATCGAGGCGAACGGTAGCTCCATCCGCTTCCTGACGGTCTACAGTAATAAAGTTGTCAGACAAATTGAAGCAACCATCTGAAAGGTCCGCTGCTGCGGCATCCATATCTTCCATTGCGGTAAGGTTGCCCGTGTAGGAAAGCCCCCAAACCCGGAAGATTCCGGCAGGAGTATCCTCAAAGTCGAAGCTGTCACCACTGACAACACTCAGGATAACGTTATTCTCATCAGTTACCAGGTAAGCATAGGGAGCAGTAGCAGTGGTTTGATTGGTGAAGGTCAGTACATCAGCCTGACCATCATTCACGCAAACCAGGGCTTCTGTACTGCCATCTTCGAGGGCCACGGTGCCCCCATCCGGCAAGGCACGGTCGATCTCAATAAAGTTGTCGGAAAGGCCAAAGCATTCTTCTGCCAGTTGTGTGGCGGCGGCATCATCTCCCGGCTGCGCCAGCAAGCCTCCGGCGTAAGCCAGCCCCCAGACCCGGTAATTGCCTTCCGGCAAGAGGTCGAAGTCATAGCTGTCGCCATCAATAATTCCAATGATAATATTGTTCTCGTCCGTCAGCAGGTAAGCGTAACCTGCCGTCATATCGCCTGTAGAGGTAAAGGACAGCAGGTCCGAGATACCATCTTCCGGGCAAATGAATTGAGAGGTGCTGCCATCCGAGAGCGCCACTTCCCCTCCGTTGGGCGCGAAGTTGATCACCGGGATGAAATTGGTGGTCAGGGCGCCACAAATGGAGGCGAGGTCAGCCGTTTCGGCATTCTGCCCAGGCTCTGCGGTGACTTGCCCCAGCCAGGCGAACGCCCATACCCGAAAGTTGCCTGCACCAAGCCCTTCGAAGCTTAGTGTGTTGTCGATGCTGACCTGTAGAATGGTGTTGTCCTCATCCGTAATGAGGTAACCAAACGGCATAGCCAGAGTACTGGTCGAGAAGTCGTAGGTCTCTGCCAGCCCGTCGCCTTCACAGGTGATGATTTCTGTTCCTCCTCCACGCAGCTCAATAGTTGCGTAATCAATACAATTGACCGGGAATTGGGCCCAGGCTGTTGTAGACACAAACAACAAGCTCAGTATCCCGAGTAGTAAACTTTTGACCTTCATAGATAATTGCGGTTTTACTTTTCTTTCTGACAGCTGCAAATCTGATGCCAGCTTCTTTTAGCTTAAGCTCAAACACTTGTAGCAGTTGCCAAAATAGTTGTTAGTTATTTTGGAATTATGAAATAGCTGAATTCAATCATTCAGCGCTGCACAAGATAGCACTGATGCAGTAATAATGAATCCATCAAAAAAACAAATGAGGGGTAATTTGTCCTGACGGCTCCGTACACTTATGTTGTTCGTCAGGTTTGTATACGCAAATACGTAGAGTAGGTTTCCCAAAGCGTTAGCAATGCGCTCTTTACAGAATACGTTGACAAGTTATTATAATTTTTTCTATAAAAAAAGCTCCGGTTTGAAATTTGGCGATCAATCACACAAGTTTATCAATACCTGATAGTCATCGAAAGCGGCATTTTCTGCTTTCATTTCCAGCATTTCCAGCCAGGGGGCGTCCTCGTAGTGCGCTTCCAGGTCTGCGGCGGTCTCTTCACAACGGATTTCCACCTGCCCGTTTTGGATTTGCGCCATTCTCCAGTTATAGGTTTTGATCATGCGGTCCCAAATACGCTGATTAACCTCGCCCGTATCGGTATCGGGCATGATGGCTTCAGCCGCTTTAAAAGCCTGATTGTTCCGGGCCAGAATGACACCTTTATTAATAATGTAAAAAGCGGTGTGGGGCCAGCCCCTGTCCTGCCCCAGCATCCTGCCGTACAATACCAGCTGCAGATCTTCTTCATTGCGCAGCAGCGTTTCCCGGTACCTTAGCCCTGACCATTTGAGGTCGAGGATACAGTACTCTTCTCCCCGCTGGAGCACCAGGTCCGCATACCCTTTCAGGTGAGCGCTCCCAAAGCTGCCATCCAGGGTTTGCTCTGTGGCAGCAATAGCCCAGCCATTTTCCTGAATGTACCGGACGAGGTTCCAGGCAGAGCGCTTGACCAGCTCCATAAACCGGACCCGCTCCGGTTCCCGGCCATACATCAGCAATACAGTGCCCTCTTTCTTCAGGAGCTCCGGTTCAATAGACTCCAGGTAACGGACGACCTCCTCCTGTGTCCACCTATGGACCGACTCCTGCTTGAGCAACTCTTCAAAAAACCGGTGCGCCAGATTGCCCTGCAACGCCCGCTCATCTACAATACTCAGCAATGCGGAAGGGCGGAGGTCTGCCTTGTAGCGGAACAACCATTTGTGCGGATAATAAAACAAATCGCTAAGGCTGCTGTAGGAGGCCCGCTCCTGCGGCTTCGCCAACTGCTCTGCACCTTTAATAATATGAATAAAAGGTGCCGGGCGCCCGAGCCCTTGTACCTGTAGGGAAATCACGGCAGGGGGCGTAAACCACCTTTCGAGCCCGCCTTCTTCCGGGGTACAAATGATCTGTTCCAGCCCTTCACAGCGGGCTTCCAGGTCTCCCATAATCGGGTGCGGGTTCACTTCCTGCCCATTGATGTGCTCCGGTGCCACAAGCATCAGCCGGTCAGTAGCATGCAGCAAAGGCCTTAGCCGGCGCCATAGCTGAAGGGCATTTTCCTGCTCCGGCCCTGTTAACTTTATGCTTTCATTGGCAAGGTATTGCCGTTCCGGTTCGTACCACCGGGAGAAAAAGTATGTTTTTTCCGCCTGTGCAAAGTTCCACCAAACCAGGTCCCTAACCGGCCCAATGACACTGCCTACCCGGTTGGTATATCGCAGGAAGCCCTGAGCCCGGCGGTTGAGCTGTACCGGAGCAGGTTCGTAAATCGTGCGCACCACCCGTTCCAATTCGAGTACGGTCAGCTGTTCTTCCGGCAGGGCATAAAGCAGGGCGCTAATCCTTCGGGCCTGCTCGGCTAATACCAGGAAGGAGGTATTATTGCTGTTCTCCCCTTCCGTATAAGCCTGTGCCCAGTTCGCAAGGTAATCGAAAACCTCGATAGCTTCTGACTTGGGGACACTCCCGGAGGCCGGAAAACGCTCCCGCCTGAACCAGAATTTGTACTGCTGCCTGGCCCGCACCAGGTCATCTTCATTAGGACCGCCGGACGCTTCCTCTTCAAGTGCCTTGAAGTACGCTGCAATAGTGGTGCTCCACCTTTCCCCAAACAGCCCCGGCCGTTCAGCCATGAGCAGGGCAATTTTATTAGCCAGCCCTCTTTCCAGGGGCTTCACCGCCAGGGAAACAAACTCCATCACCTTGTAGGGGTCGATCGGTTCCCAGAGAAAAACCGTGGCCAGTTTGAGCACTTGCAGCGTTGGGCGGGCCAGGGAAGCGGAAAGCAGCCCCAGTTCGGGAAGCCCTTCCTGCGACAGGGCATGCTCCAGGGCCTGACATTGACCGGGCACGACCAAAGCGGGGCGGTAATCTTTATTCTGACGGAGCAAGCTGGCAAAATAAGCCGATAGCTCTGTATCTCTTTTCCCCTGAAGCAACAGAAGAGAACCATCGCCTTTCAGGCGCACGGGCTCCGGTTTCTTCTTCGTATCTGATAGCAGACTGCTCTGCAACCGGGCGAGGTCAGTATCTCCAGCCGCCATAGGCGGGGCACTCCAAACTAGTTCAACGCCTTGCTCACGCAGGGCTTCAAGTAGTCTTTGGATGCCCGTTGGCAGCAGTTCCTGAGGCTCATGGCAGACCACCCGCTCAAAGGGCTGCCCCCCCTTTCCCACTTCGGCGATAATTTCTATCATCCGGTCAGCGAAACCGGTGGCCAGCCCTACGGACAGCCCTTTTATCCGGTCTTCCAGCTCTGCAATACATTTTAGCCGTTCCGGTATTCCGGGGCGGCACTCAAAATCCCAGCCAGCCATCATCAACTCATCCCGGCGCCCGAGCATATCGGTCGCTACGGCAAAGGGGTCGGTCTGAAAGGAAGTACTGAAAAAGGCATCAGGAGCTGAGCGCAGGTAATGTACCAGTTGCTGCCGGTATTGTTCAATACGCAGGTACTCGTTGTCTTTGGGGATGTCCGGCAGGCCCAACACCGTTTCGAGATAGCGCACCAGCCCCTGTGGCCCAAATACGGCCTGACCGGACTGATTGGTACTTATGGCTGGCAGGGGCGCATCATCGAGGGTCATCCCAAAGGTTACGATCATCTTTTTGAAGGCTTAAAATGGTAAAATCAGGTTTACGAACAAGCATGGGACAGGATCGCCACAGTGCCCGTAAAACGAAATATACGTATTCTCTATAGAAGAAAGCGCTGTGGATCTGTGTATTTTTTCTTATTTTGGACCTGATTCCCCTCCAGCGTTCGTACCCTCCACTTTATTTGGAAAAGATAACACAAATGACCATGAAGACTTCATTCTTAGCTATGCTGATCAGTCTGATTTTTCTTACAGCCTATGCTCCGGTCCAGGCAGCAATAGCCGTGCCGGAAGCTGCTTTGTCCCCAAAAGAACAGCGCGCACTTCAGCGGTTTGAGCGCCAACAAAAGCGATTGGAAAAACGCATGGAGCGGTGGAAGGAACGGGCACAAAAGAAGGCAGTGTCCGGAGATAAGACCGGCAAGCGCACCCTAAGCCTTATCTTGGGGAGTGCCATGCTTGTTGGTGGTATCGTATTGGGTGTTTTTGCTTTTGGAGGTTCAGTAGGAGGCTTTGTGTTTTTCCTTTCGGGGCTTCTATTGGTGGGCGCCGTGATCCTGCTGCTATTCGCGCTATTGAAAAAAGATAAACTAACAGAAGGTTAAGTTGGGATGGTTTAGCCCCCCATTTCCTTTCTCAGGTCTTCCATTTGGCTGTGCCAGAGCTGTTTTTGGTCGTCCACTTCATCGTCATCACAAAAGTCGGTAATGACTAAAATGGTTTCGCCGGTAACCGGAGACTTTGAGATATCGAATTCGAGGTATTCTTCTTCCTCAGCTTCTTCCCACCGAAAGCGGAGTTTTTCGTTTTCGACATCCTCAATGAGTTCAGCTTCTTCTTCGGATCCGCTCCACGAGAAGGTGTAGGTCTCCCCCTGAATGTCTACTTCATCACAAAACCAACGAACCAGGCAGGAAGGTGTCGTAAAAAACTTATAGACAATGGCCGGGGACGCTTTGAAGATGAATTCTAAGGTAAATTTAACTCTTTCCATTTGCAGTAGGGTTGTTGGAAAATCAGGCAGGAAGAATGACGGCGAAGGGGAAGGCTTCTTGGAAACCTGCTTACACCAACAGGCTTTGCTTCAAACACCGCTACGCATCCTATGCTGCCCCACAATAAAGAATAAAAAAATGATTTTTCCAAAAATAAAGCCCCCCTCCCCTGCCGTGCATGCCCATAACAAATAAGGACACGGCAAAATATCTCCAAACACCATGCGCACGAAGCCCCCCCTGACAAAATTTTTCATTCTGTTTGCAGGTTTTTGAGTTGCAGGAAACTATCTTAGCTGTCATGGCGTTGGTTGTATGTAAGTTAAGCCTATATTAAGAGGCTATTGACTTGAAGGCAAAAAAGCCTTATTTTTGTGAGCTGTAAGCCGTTTAATAACCAAGGCATTCGTAAAGCAGGGCATAATAACTATGCAGGTAATTCAAACAACACTTTTTCCCGACCACGGCATGTGCCTGGCTTACGTGATTAAATCCCACCATATCTACTCCGGCTTGCATAGTACTGAACACTACCTTTGTAAACATTAATTAAATTTAGCGTACATGAGACAGCTTAAGATTACTAAGTCTATTACTAATCGTGAGAGCCAATCCCTGGAAAAATACCTTCAGGAGATCGGTAAAGTAGACTTGTTGACTCCAGAGGAGGAAGTGGATCTCGCCAAGCGTATCAAGCAGGGAGATCAGGCAGCTCTGGAGAAGCTGACCAAAGCCAACCTGCGCTTCGTCGTATCCGTTGCCAAGCAATATCAGAATCAAGGTCTCTCACTCAGTGACCTTATTAATGAAGGTAACCTGGGGCTGATCAAAGCGGCTCAGCGTTTTGATGAGACCCGTGGTTTCAAATTTATTTCCTACGCCGTTTGGTGGATTCGGCAGTCCATCCTGCAGGCGCTGGCAGAGCAGTCCCGTATTGTTCGCCTGCCCCTGAATAAAGTGGGCTCGCTGAACAAGATCAACAAGGCTTTCTCCGAGCTGGAGCAGGAGTACGAGCGCGAGCCATCCGCAGACGAACTGGCAGAAACACTGGAAATTGCTACTGAGGAAGTGGAAACCACCCTTGGTGTAGCCGCCCGCCACGTTTCCATGGATGCACCTTTCGTGGAAGGGGAAGACAACTCCCTGCTCGATGTGCTTGAGAACAGCAGCACCCCGAATACGGACTCCAAGCTGGATTATAAAGAATCACTGCGCCGCGAGATTGAGCGCTCCCTGAGTACGCTAACGGAGCGTCAGTGCGACGTGATCAAGCTTTACTTTGGCATCGGTGTAGAGCACCCTATGTCACTGGAAGATATCGGCGAGAAGTTCGGCCTGACACGGGAGCGTGTCCGCCAAATCAAGGACAAGGCCATCAACAAGCTGCGTTCCGCGAACCGGAGCAAGCTCCTGAAGTCTTACCTTGGCGCTTAATTTGTAACAGACTTAGTACGACATAATAAAACGGGGCAGTGGATATCCACTGCCCCGTTCTTTTTTTGCCTGCTCATCAGATCGTTATACAAACAGGCTCTCTCCGTCCATATCTTCTGGAGCTTCCATGCCCAAAATGTCCAAAATGGTAGGCGCAATATCGCCTAACTTTCCATCCCTGACCTTGCGCCCGTGCGTGTCGGCGGCGATGTAGAAAACCGGAACCGGATTAGTGGTATGCGCGGTATGCGGCGAGCCATCAGCGTTGACCATAAAATCGGAATTGCCGTGGTCCGCAATCACTATGGCTTCATAGTTGTATTCCTGTGCCTTTTCAATAAGGCGCTTCAAACTTTTGTCTACGGTTTCTACAGCAATTTTCGCGGCTTCAAAGTCACCAGTGTGGCCGACCATATCGGCATTGGCATAGTTCAGGCAGATGAAGTCCGGTTGATTATCATCTATATCTGCAATGATGGCATCGGTAACTTCCACTGCGCTCATTTCCGGTTTCAGGTCGTAGGTAGCTACTTTGGGGGAAGGTATAAGAATGCGGTTTTCTCCTTCAAATTCCTGCTCCCGGCCACCATTAAAGAAGAAAGTAACGTGCGGATATTTCTCCGTTTCTGCAATGCGGGTCTGGGTAAGCCCTGCCTTGGAAATAACTTCTCCCAGGGTGTTTTCTATGTCTTTTTTGTGCAGCATCACATTGACGTCCTTGTAGGTCTCATCGTAGCGGGTCATTGTGACGTAGTGCAGCGGCAGCGTGTGCATACCGTGATCAGACAAATCTTCCTGCGTGAGGGCAATTGTCAACTGACGGGGGCGGTCGGTTCGGAAGTTGAAGAAGACCACGGCGTCATCCTCCTGAATGGAAGCTACCGGATTCCCATCCTCGTTGGAGCAGATGATTGGCTTCAGGAACTCATCCGTCTCACCCGACTCGTAGCGGTTTTGGATGGTGGCCAGGGCATCCTGCGTAGCTTCTCCTTTTGCATTGACAAGCGCATCATAGGCGATCCAGGTACGTTCCCAGCGCTTGTCGCGGTCCATAGCGTAATACCGCCCCACAACGGAAGCGAGCTGTACCGGCTTGCCCTTTACGTGGTCCAGCACCTCTTTTAGGAAGCCTTTTCCACTCTTGGGATCCGTATCCCGCCCATCGGTGAAGGCGTGGATGTAGATTTTTTCCAATCCAAAGTCAGCAGCAGCATCACATAGCGCCATCAGGTGGCGGTGGTGCGAATGTACGCCCCCATCAGAAACCAACCCCATGAAGTGGAGCGCCTTGCCGTTGTCTTTGGCATACTGCATGGCTTCGACAAGCGTTTCGTTTTGCTGCAATTCTCCGTCGCGAATGGCTTTATTGATACGCGCGAGCTCCTGATATACAATCCGGCCGGCGCCAATATTAAGGTGACCGACTTCAGAATTGCCCATTTGCCCCTCCGGCAACCCGACCTGCTCACCGAAGGTCGTCAGTTCTGCATTAGGGTACTGATCATAAAGGCTGTCTACGAATGGCGTATTGCCCTGGGCAATCGCGCTGACTTTCGGGTCCGGACCATGGCCCCAACCATCAAGGATTACGAGTAATGCACGAGTTTTCTTCATACCAACAAATGTAACAAACCGCTGGCAGTATGGCAAGCTTCGTGTCAAAGAAACACTAATTCAAAAAACACCTGAACAGTAAAGAAAAGTATACTTTTGGTCAGCGTATATGAGGATTGTTACACCGACATCGACTTACTCAGGCGGCCTTAGTGGAGCAGGCAAAAGTGAGCCGGCAAACGATCAATGCCATCGAATCCGGAAAGTATGTTCCTTCTACGGTTCTGGCACTGCGCCTGTCTGCAATCTTTGAATTACCGGTCAATGCCCTTTTCGAGCTGGAAGAGGAGGATTGGAAGTGAAGGAGATCAAATTCGCGCAGATTGGCTTTTGCAGCCTGCACGGTTTTTTCATCTCTATTTTCCTACCGAAGATTTTTACCGATACAACATTAGAACATTGTTAATTGGTGTTTTTATAATTTCTCTATATCCTCTTTTAAAATATCCACATGCTTTGTGGCTACTGTGTAAATTATCACGTTATCGACTTCATCGTATCCATGTATTATCTTATTTCTCAAACTGATAATCTTCCTGGCGTTTGGGATCGTTACGCTTGGATCAATTTTCAATATCCTATTTAATGCCTCGCCAATTATCTCTAACTCTCTTTCTACTGCTCTTCTTATCAGTTTATCCTCTTCATACGCTTGCAATGATTTTACTGCAGACATATATGATTTTACATCACTTATCGACTGCTCGATATCAAATAAATATTATTTAATCCTGTTATCCATCCACCTCTGTCAAAGCGTTATAAAAAAGCACCCTTGTTTCCTCCAGCTCTTTTTTAAAATGAGGCTTTCTTACGCTCCTTACTGTTGTAACATCTATTTCACGATTCAATAGCTCCTCCATTTCAAATAAGAGCCCAAAATAGCTATCTGTATATTCCTCGTGTGAAATATCATCTTTGAAGTCAACCAAAATATCAACATCGCTATCTGAATGGAATTTTTGTGAATCAACGATCGAACCGAAAAAATATAGCGATTTCACATTGTTTTCCTCGCATATTCTTAATATCTCGCTTTTGTTGTCTTCAATTAGTACGTTCATATCATTCTGCTATATTTAACCTGGCTTATATCGAATACCCGTCACTCAGTATTCAATATATCAATAATCGTTTTATCCTGCAACAATTAATCTAACAAAGACGGAACCTTAAGCTACAAACCCAAAATATAAAAACTTGATTATCAATTGGATTCAAGTAATAAATGCCAGTAAAACGGCCTATCCAAACATTATGGTATATACCCAGTTATATCGCTTCCCTAAACACAAAAAGCCCGGGCGTATCACACCCAGGCTTTTCACTTGATTTAAGCCTTAGTAACTTATTTTACTTCCTCCAGGAAGTGAGTTTCCTCTGCTTTAGGCGCTTCCTTATTGCACGGATACTGAAGCTTAGCAAATTTAGGCCTTCTCCACCTGAATCTGCACTTTCACCTCTCCCGGCAACTCGATTTCCTGTCCATTGGCCACATCGGCTGACAGTTGCAGGTCTGCCGTCAGGGTTTCCGCTTTGATGTAGTCGCCAAATTGCGCTACGGCATCGGCTACGGCATCGGCTTGCTCCATGACGACCTTTATCTTATCGGTCACCTCGAAGCCACTGTCTTTACGGATATTCTGAATCCGGTTGACGATATCGCGGGCCATGCCTTCTGCTTCCAGTTCAGGCGTCAGCGTGATGTCCAGGGCTACCGTGAGCGGGCCGTCGTTGGCGACGAGCAGCCCGGGGATATCCTCGGCGGTGATTTCGAAATCCTCCAGCGTTAGCTCATAGGTATTGCCGTTCGCTGCCAGCGTGTATTTCCCGGTTTTCTCGATGTTGGCGATATCCTCCTGTGACATGCCGTTGATCTCCTGCGCAGCCACTTTCATGTCTTTGCCCAGGCGACGACCGAGGGTTTTGAAATTCGGCTTGATGCGCTTTTTCAGGACACCCGAAGTATCGTCCAGGTACTCGATATCTTTCACGTTGACCTCTCCGGCGATCAGCGGCTTGACTTTATCCACTTGTTCCTGGAAAGACTTATCCAGCACCGGCAGCATGATTTTTTGCAGGGGCTGCCGTACCCGCAGGTCTTCTTTTTTACGCAGAGCGAAAGTCAGAGAGGAAATCCGCTGCGCGTAGTCCATGCGCTGCTCCAGGGCTTTGTCGATTTTGGACGTATCAGCAATTGGGAAATCAGCCAGGTGGACCGACTCATGGTTTTCCAGCTGAGTGGCCTGATTGAGATTCCGGTACAGCCAGTCGCCGAAGAAAGGCGAGATGGGCGATAGCAGTTTCGAGACGGTTACCAGACATTCGTAGAGGGTCTGATAAGCCGCGAGTTTATCGGCATCCATCTCTGCAACTTTGCCGTTCTGCTGCTGCGACGGCTTCCAGAATCGGCGGCGGCACAGGCGGACGTACCAGTTGCTCAGATTGTCGACCACAAAGGTCTGAATCTTGCGGGCAGCCTGAGTTGGCTCGTAATTACTGTAGTCCTCATCCACCTCTTTCACCAGGCTGTTGAGCAGGCTGATGATCCAGCGATCGATTTCCTGACGGTCGGCCAGGGGTAGCTGAGGCTTACTATTGTCAAACTGATCGATATTCGCGTAAAGCGAAAAGAAGGAATAAGTATTGTAGAGGGTGCCGAAGAACTTCCGCTGCACCTCCCCTACTCCATCCAGGGAAAACTTGAGGTTGTCCCAAGGATTCGCGTTAGCCATCATGTACCAGCGCACGGCATCCGCGCCGTACTCTTCAATCGCGCCGAAGGGGTCAACCACATTGCCCTTGCTCTTGGACATTTTGTTTCCATCCGCATCGAGTACCAGACCATTGGATACCACATTCTGATACGCCACACTGTCGAAGACCATTGTGGCGATGGCATGCAGGGTATAGAACCAGCCCCGGGTTTGGTCAACGCCCTCGGCAATGAAGTTAGCCGGGAATTTGCGCTCAAAGACGTCTTTGTTCTCAAACGGATAGTGCCACTGCGCGTAGGGCATGGAACCGGAGTCGAACCACACATCGATAAGGTCCGGCTCGCGGCGCATTTCCTGCCCGCTTTCGGATACCAGGACAACATCGTCGATGTAGGGGCGGTGCAGGTCATCCGGCACTTCCTGGCTTAGGCCCAGTACCTGATTGGCTTTCTCAATTTCACTGCGCAACTCTTCCACAGAACCGATGCACTTCTCCTCTTTGGCATCTTCGGTACGCCAGATCGGGAGCGGAATGCCCCAATAGCGGGAGCGGGAGAGGTTCCAGTCCTGCAGATTTTCCAGCCATTTACCAAAGCGGTTCTCACCGGTAGAGGCAGGCTTCCAGTTGATCGTTTTATTGAGTTCGTACATGCGCTCCTTGGCTGCAGTAGCTTTCACAAACCAGCTGTCAAGCGGGTAGTAAAGCACCGGGCGGTCGGTACGCCAGCAGTGTGGGTAGGAGTGCAGGTATTTTTCAGAGTGGAAAAGCTTATTCTCTTCCTTGAGCTTGATGACGATATCGGCATCGACCGGGCGTTCTTCCTCCTGCCCGTAGTCCTTAACGTAGCGGCCAGCAAAATCGGCCACTTCCTGTACAAAGCGTCCCTGCCGGTCTACGAGAGGCATATTATTGCCCCCTTCGTCTTTGACCATCAGTGGTGGGATGCCGTACTTCGCCGCCACCTGAAAGTCATCCGCACCAAAAGTAGGCGCGATATGGACGATACCGGTGCCGTCCTCTGTGGATACGAAGTCGCCCAGCAGCACTTTGAAAGCCGGCTTGTCAGGCTGCACATAGGGCATCAGTTGCTCGTACTCCATGCCTTCCAGCTCGCTGCCTTTAACCTCTCCAAGGATTTCTAGGTACGGGATGGGCTTATTGCCAGCCTTTACCTCCTCTGGTTTCAGTCCAGGATTGGCTTCCGTGAAATAGTTATTCAGGCGGTCTTTGGCGAGGATAACCGTACCCGGCTGACCGGTGTAGCGGTTGTAGGCACGCACCTTAACGTAGGTGATGTTTTTACCTACCGCCAGGGCGGTGTTGGAAGGCAGCGTCCAGGGCGTAGTGGTCCAGGCCAGGAAATATTCGTCTTCCGTGCCCTTGATTTTGAATTGGGCGATGGCAGAGATGTCCTTAATATCCTGATAGGTGCCCGGCATATTCAGCTCGTGGGAGCTCAGGCCGGTACCGGCAGCAGGTGAGAACGGCTGAATGGTAAAGCCTTTGTACAGCAGACCTTTGTTGTACAGCTGCTGCAGCAACCACCAAACCGTTTCGATGTAGTCATTTTCGAAGGTGATGTAGGGGTTGTCGAGGTCTACCCAATAGCCCATTTTGCGGGTGATGTTGTCCCACATATCTTTGTAGCGCATCACCGTTTCCCGGCACTTGGCGTTGTACTCCTCGACTGTGATTTTGGTGCCGATGTCCTCTTTGGTGATGCCGAGCTCCTTTTCTACATTCAGTTCGATGGGCAGGCCGTGGGTGTCCCATCCGCCCTTGCGCTCCACGCGCTGCCCCTTCATGCTATGGTAGCGGCAGAAGAGGTCCTTTACGGTACGGGCCATCACGTGGTGGATACCGGGCTTCCCGTTGGCGGAAGGAGGCCCCTCGTAGAAAACGAAGTTGTTTTCAGCCGGGCGCTGTTCCACACTTTTATTGAAGATATCATGGTCCTCCCAGAATTTGAGGATATCCTGATCGATTTCCGGGAGGTTGAGCTTTTTGTATTCTTTGTACATGTTTCCTGTTTATCCGATTTTGTGTCTGCTAACTCGTTCGACTTATAAACCTGCTTTTGATGCCAAATCAAGTCTGATAATGCCTAGCACTTCTTTACCTTACAGCAGTTGAAGCCCCAGTTTTTCGAGAGGTATAAAATCCTTGTCTTTTTGCAACAGCCTGAAGCCGCTTTCGATACAAAACGTACCGATTATCATATCGGTGGTTTTCCTCACCGTTATCCCTTGTTTTCTAAGCCTTCTAAAGTTAACAGCAGACTGAAGTGCTATCGGTTTAGTCGACATATTGAAAATGACTAGCTTATCCAGGGCATCTTTTGCCTTTAAAAAATCATCATCTGATCTGAGCCCCTGCAGGACTTCCGCATAGATGATATTCCCGATTCCCACAGGTTCTGTCCCAAGCAGATCGTGTAATTTATCCGTTTGAGTATTGCTTTGACCATTAAAGTAATCGACCCAAACAGAACTGTCCACGATAATCATTGGTCAGCTCTCATTGCATCCAAGTCTCCCTCCCAATTGAGTTTACCTCGAAGTGATTTAATACTTTTCTGTTGCAGCAACTGTACGAAGGCTTTCAAAGCCTCTTCCACCACTTCTTTTTGTGTCCCTAAGCCACTTAACTGAAGGGCAGACTGCACAAGCTGATCATCAACCTTAACCTTGACTTCCATAATTTTGGTTTTATACGTTCCGGTTAAGATAAACCGGCGCAAAAATAAAAAAAAAGCGCTGCCGAACCTTATCCGACAGCGCTTTCCTGATGTATCAGGCGTTACAAAAACATCAGCAGCCTGGCGGATGAGCCGGAGCAGTAATAATGCTGATAATTATGATAGCGGATTGATACATACGTTCTGGACGATTATTTTACAAGCTTAAGATTTTTTACGCACAAAAGCAAGCAGGTTTTGTACCGGCTTGACCGAACCGCATTCAAGCAGTAACCGGCAGCGAAGGCAATGCTAAGTCCCGGCAGACACGCTGGCATTTCAAAACATATCCCGAAAAATCCTGTCTCCCTTCCATCCTAATCCCTTTATCTTTGTTCCCTGTTTATAAACAATAACTCTATGCTCAAAACCGAAAACCTGGGCTATGCCTATGCCGGCAGCCCGCCGCTCCGATTTCCGAATATTGACTGCGCCAAAGGCGAGCACTGGCTGGTGCTAGGGGAGTCCGGCAGTGGGAAAACGACCCTGCTCCACCTTTTGGGCGGGCTGCTCTCCCCAAAGGAAGGCCGCATCGTGCTGGGCGATACAGAGATGAACCAACTTTCCCGCAGTGCCCTTGATCAGTTCCGGGGACAGCACATCGGCATTATTTTCCAAACGGCGCACTTTGTGCAGAGCCTCAGCGTGGGCGACAACCTGGCACTCGCCCAAAGCCTGGCGGGCATGAAGGTCAACCGGGAGCGCATTCGCGAACTGCTTAGCCGGCTGGGCCTGGAGCACAAACTGCGGTCCAAGCCTTCCCAATTGAGCGTAGGTGAAAAACAACGGGCCTCCATCGCCCAGGCCATCATCAATCAACCAGCGGTCATCCTTGCCGATGAGCCAACCTCAGCCCTGGACGACAGCAACTGCAAACAGGTCATTGAACTGCTTGAAGAACAGGCACAAGCCGTAGACGCCACCCTCCTGGTCGTCACCCACGACGCCCGTCTCAAAGACCACATTTCCCACCAAATTTCAATCGACTAGCGCATGAACCTCTTAAAACTGAGCTGGAAAAACCTGACCAATAAACCACTGAATATGCTGCTCAGCCTTGTCCTCTTCGGGCTGGGCGTAGGCCTTATCTCCCTTCTGCTCGTACTGAATGACCAACTGCAGGAAAAGTTTGAAAAAAACCTGGCCGGCGTCGACCTGGTCATCGGCGCCAAAGGCAGCCCCCTGCAGCTCATCCTCAGCAGCATGTACCATATTGATGCGCCTACCGGGAATATCCCTATCGAAGCGGCGACACCTTTCCTGCGGGACGGGCATCCCATTATCGAAACCAGTATCCCTTTGTCATTAGGCGACAGCCACCGTGGTTTCCGGGTGGTGGGTACGGAACCGGAAATACTTGATCTCTACAACGCCCAAATGGCTGAAGGGCAAATGTGGGAAAAGACTATGGAGGTGGTCGCTGGCGCAGCCGTAGCCGATGAGCTAGGGCTTAAGATCGGGGATACCTTTAAGAGCTCCCACGGCTTTGACCAAAATGAGGACCTCATTCACGAGGACGCAGAGTCGTTTATTATTGTGGGCATTCTTGCACCCACGGGTTCCGTGATTGACCAACTGTTGCTCACCCGCTTCTCCAGCCCCTGGGCCGTGCACGAACATGGGCACGAGGAAGACGATCCCGATCATGAAGGGCACAGCCACGACGATCATGACCACGAGGGGCACGATCATGGCGATAGCGAACACCGTCACGATCACAGTTCCGGAACCGAAGAACCTTACCCGGAAGACCTGCTGGCCTACAAAGACAAACAAATCACCTCCATCCTGGTGAAATTTAAAGGGCACAACATACAGGCGCTCAATATGCAGCGCGCCATCAACGAAAACACCGAGATGCAGGCCGCCACACCTGCCATTGAAATCAACCGGCTCTATGCCCTCATGGGCACCGGCACAAAAGCCTTACGCTGGCTGGCTATCGTGATCATCATTGTCTCCGGGCTGAGTATTTTCATTTCGCTTTACAGTTCCCTCAAGGAACGACGCTATGAGCTGGCGCTGATGCGGGTGATGGGGGCTTCCCGGGGCAGACTGCTGGCCCTGATCATACTGGAAGGGCTGTTACTGGCAGTCTTGGGATACCTGCTGGGCATGACCCTCAGTCATGGCGCTATGTACCTGCTGGCAGATCAGATGAAGGAAACGTACCAATACACCTTTTCCTGGACCAACTTCCTGATTGAGGAAGCCTACCTTTTGGGCGGCGCACTGCTGATCGGTTTAGTGGCAGCTTTGATACCCGCTTTGCAGGTACAGGGAATGGATATCTCGGATACGCTGGCGGATGGGTAAGCCTTGTTATACTGACGATTAAGTGGTTTGCCACAGCAAACCTACTCAATGTCAGCATTTACGCTGGGAAGTGGCTTGCGCCTGTCCTGACAAGCTACGCTTCGTCACGGGCCGATCTCGCAAATCCAAGATCCCGACATTCATCGTCGGTGACCACTTCGTATTGCGTATAAAAAGCACGCTGTTTGGGTTTGCTGAACCCAACTGTTCTGCTATCTTTATCCGCTCAACTTAAAAACCGCCTATGTCTGACGAAAAAATAATTTTTTCGATGGAAGGAGTCTCCAAGACCTTCCCGCCATCCAAAAAGGTTCTAAATAATATCTGGCTCAGCTTCTTCTACGGCGCCAAAATTGGGGTACTTGGCCTCAACGGCTCCGGTAAGTCCACCCTGCTCAAGATCATTGCAGGCAAGGATGAGAACTACGAAGGCAAAATCAGCTTCGACGGCAGCTATAAGATCGGTATGCTGGAGCAGGAACCGGAGCTTGATCCGGATAAAACCGTGCGCGAAGTGGTGGAAGAAGGCGTGCAGGATATTGTTGACCTGCTCAAAGCCTACGAAGCCATCAACCTGAAATTCTCAGAGCCCATGAGCGACGATGAAATGAATAAACTCATCGAACAGCAGGGCGAGATGATGGAACAGCTCGAACACCAAAATGCCTGGGAGCTGGACAACCGCATCAACACGGCCATGGAAGCCCTCCGCTGTCCACCTGATGATGCGCCTGTCAATGTCCTCTCGGGTGGAGAACGCCGCCGGGTGGCTCTCGCCCGCCTGCTACTGAGCAACCCGGATATCCTGCTCCTCGATGAGCCGACCAACCACCTTGATGCCGAATCCGTGGACTGGCTGGAGCAATACCTCCAAAACTTCCCCGGTACGGTCATCGCCGTGACCCACGACCGCTACTTCCTGGACAATGTGGCGGGGTGGATTCTGGAGCTCGACCGGGGCGAAGGTATCCCCTGGAAAGGCAACTACTCTTCCTGGCTGGAGCAGAAAGCCAAGCGCCTGGAGCAGGAAGAAAAAGCTGAAAGCAAACGCCGCAAAACCCTGCAACGCGAACTGGACTGGATCAAAATGGCACCCAAGGCACGGCAAGCCAAAGGCAAGGCCCGTCTGAATGCTTATGAAAAACTCGCCAGTGAGAGCGGCAAAGAGCAGGAAGCTAAGCTTGAGCTCTACATTCCACCCGGACAACGCCTGGGCGACAAGGTCATTGAGCTGAAAGGCGTCACCAAAAAGTACGGTGAACGCACCATTTTCGAAAACTTAGACTTGGAAATTCCGCGCAATGCCGTAGTGGGCATCATTGGCCCCAATGGTGCCGGTAAGTCGACGCTCTTCCGGACCATCATGGGCAAGGAAGCACCGGATGCTGGCGAGGTCGTCATCGGAGATACTGTGGATCTCTCCTATGTAGATCAAAGCCACGAAGATTTGCAGGACGGAGACAAAACCGTTTATCAGGCCATCTCGGATGGGAATGAAATCCTGGAAATTGGCAACCATACCATGAATGCCCGGGCGTACATCAGCCGCTTCAACTTCACGGGGCAGGATCAGCAGAAAAAGCTGGGCGTGCTTTCTGGTGGAGAGCGCAACCGGGTACACCTGGCCATGACCCTTAAGGAAGGCGGCAACGTCCTCCTGCTCGATGAGCCGACCAACGATATTGATGTAAATACACTCCGGGCACTGGAAGACGCGTTGGATAATTTTGCCGGCTGTGTCCTGGTTATTTCACACGACCGCTGGTTTATCGATCGCCTGGCTACGCATATTCTTTCCTTTGACTACGACGAGGAGCCGGTCTTCTTTGAAGGCAACTATTCTCAATATGAAGCGAAGAAAAAAGAGGAGCAGGGCGATCAAAAGCCTAAGCGCCCCCGGTTTAAGAATGTGATCAACCGGTAGATTTACCGTTGTAAAGGTGCAAAGAAGACGCTTCGGAAAGATGACCGGAGCGTCTTTTGTTTTTTAGGCTCCTTCGAAGAATTGAGCAGGGTCCACTTCCCCCTTGTCAGGCAGTATAATCTCGAAGTGCAGGTGCGGAGTCGTATGCCGGGCATTGCCTGTATTTCCGACACTACCGATCGCCTGACCTGCATTGACTTCTTCACCGGTTTCTACCCATTGCTCATCGAGGTGGGCGTAAAATACCATCGTACTGTCCCGGAGGCGCAACCACACCTGCCTGCCACCGTTACCGCCATCCTTGACCCGCTCAATCGTACCTTTTGCAATAGCTAATACCGGTGTGCCCCGGTCTGCCTTGATGTCAATACCCTGATGCTTACGGCGGCCACGGGCATCACCAAACCTGGAAATGATGTGGCGCGGGCTCTTATTGGCCACGGGGAAGAGATAGGTAAGGTTACCTGCAAGCATATTATCAGTCGGACGGCCGCCACCCTGAGCGATCTGCACTACGTACTCATGCACGGCCGTTTCAACCTGATGCTCATAACGGCTACCGCTGCCCATATAAATGAGCGGGGCGAAAGCCAGGAGCAATAGCAGGAAGTACACCGGAAGCTTAAGATTTTCCCAATTCATAGACCGAAATAACTGTCTTCGGAGCCGGATTATTGCGAAAAAGGCGAACAGGATCTACTGCTTTAATCCTGAGTGACCTGATATTTCAAGATAGAAACAAAGAACACCCCACCTATAATATTGCCAATGGTAGACCAAAACTGGGTCACAAAATAATCTGACAGACTGATTTCATCAGAAGACAACAACCCGGCAAATACCTCTGTGGAGCCCACAATACTATGGTGCAGCCCTCCCAGTCCAATTACAGCGGTTACGATAATGACTACAACGATACGGGCGATGGTTTCCTTGGATGAAGTAGCCAGCCAGGATACCAGCCCCATCAGCCAGCCCGCCAGGATGGCACTGACCAATATTAAAGGGGCAGAGTAATCAATCAAATGCTTGGCAATGTCTTCGAGGGCATCATAAGTAACTAACCCCAGCCTGGGCCCGACATACGCTATCGCCGCCCCTATGATATAACCTCCTATGAGATTGCCCAGGTAAATAATCCCCCAAATCCTGCTTAGGTCTTTGAGGGACTCCCGACCGTTTAGAACAGGCAGCACCGCCAAAGTGGTATGCTCCGTAAACAGGGCAGAACGCCCAAGGATGACAAATATAAAACCAATAGGGTAAGCCAGAGCCAGCACGACCTGCATCACCTCCACAGACAACCGGTCGTTGAACATCGTATACAGCACACCAATCACCAGTAAGCTAAACCCCAGGTCCAGCCCGGCAGTCAGGGCAGAGAGGAACAGCGCCTTGTTACTTCGGCGGTATTCCTCCATACTTTCCTCAATTTGTTCTTTGACGATCCGCTCCAGTGACTTTGGCCGGGTCGTTGTTTCCTGAGATGCACTCTTAATTTTTTCTTTCTTTTTGTCCCTACGCAATAGTTTCCTGTTCACATTATTAGTGTTGGTGTACTACCATAGAGCGCAGAAACCACAATTGATGTTCGAACGCAAAAATTAGTAGTAAACATAGGTCAGTACTCATCGTTGAAGAGTAAATTTTGAACCATGACCAACCGAAAACTAAATGACAACAAAATCGCCATCCTGGCAACAGATGGATTTGAGCAATCTGAATTGCAGGAGCCAATGAAGGTTTTGATCTCTGAGGGGGCTACCGTACATGTAATCAGTCTCTCAGAGGGACAAATCCGGGGCTGGGAAAAAGGCAACTGGGCGATCAACCCCGTGCACGTCGATATTGCGGCGGACCGCGCCAATCCGGCTGAGTATACCGGGCTGGTGTTACCAGGAGGCGTGATGAACCCTGATAAGCTTCGCCGATATCCTCATGTTATTGACTTCATCAAAGGCTTTGCAGAACTGGGCAAGCCGATCGCAGCAATCTGCCATGCGCCATGGCTGCTTATTGAAGCCGAATTGGCAAACGGGCGCACTGTCACTTCCTTCGAATCTATACGCACCGACCTGGAAAATGCGGGAGCGAACTGGGTTAATGAAGAGGTTGTGACCGACGGGCTCATCACCACCAGCCGAAATCCAGGCGACCTGGACGCATTCAGCCACAGGTTTATCGAGCAGTTGCTTGCTGAAACGCCAAGCAGTTCTTCCGTGTAGGGCTGACTTTTTGAAAAACATCCCAAATTTATCAGGAAAGGGGCACTCCATGCGCATGGAGTGCCCCTTTCCTATTTCCCCCCAAACAATACCTTTTTAGCTCCGGGCAGGGTATATACCATTGACACAGATAATATAGCGTACCCCCAGGCCAGGATCCCGAACGCTAAATGACTCGCCCGCACCTGTATTATCTACTGACACCGATGCTGCGTCCCGGCGGAGCTTTTCAGTCACTTTCTGATCGGTGTACATAGGAGTGCCAGGTGTAGCTGCTGAGCCTGTTGCCAGTACTTTTCCGCCTGCATCTGCCTCGGCAGACTTCCGGGGCGTTGCCGCATTCAGGGTTACAGATGCGCCATGAGTATGAGGCGGCAGATGGCGTTCTGTCAGAGTAGCCGTCTCCTGCCCAATGGGTACCCCCAACCTTACATTTTGCAGCCCCGGCCCATGCCCAACACCAACCGGAACCCTCCCCCGCAGGTCAGGAAGACCGAAAGTGGTACGGCCGTCTCCACCGTATGTAGGTCCTAAAATGGAGAACAAAGCCTGGTTTTGGGCCACAGCCAGCAGCTGCCCTTCACAGGAAGCCCAGGCCCGGGGAGTAAAATTTCCGGCAAAAAGGGTAATCTCTCCAATCATACATTCCCGGCTTGTAGGAGAAAGCAGTTCAGCATCTGGATTTGAAAGACTCGCACCAGCCATTAATAGGTTGGGAGGGCGATTGATGGCGAAGACTATTCCGGCAACGAGTGCTAATTTGAAAAACGTAGCAGATTTCATACGATATGGATTTGGTGATTGATGCTTCAAGATAAGCCATAATCCATCCGGCTGCTACAATTGTCTTCAAATATGTAGATGATGGCTACTCTTCTTCCTCCGATACCCGGTATTCCTCCACCCAAAAGTTGTTGTAGCCCAGCCCAACGGTGATTCGGATTTCCTGAAGGTTGAGCAATTCCAGCAGGGCGAGAAAAGTGACGATGGCGTGAATGCGGTTGCGGCAGGCGCTGAAAACCTCAGTAAAGGTGGCACGGCGCCCGCCCTGAATTTGGGAGAATATGTGTTCCTGCTGCCCTTCTATGGTGTAACTGAACTGTACAATCTGGTGTACCGATTTAGGATTGGCATATTCAAATCGCTCCACCACCTGTTCAAACGCGCGCAGTAGTTTGAAAAGAGTTACGGATTCCAACTCGGCATCTACCAGCGCTTTGGTCGCGATGCTGTGCAGTTCTTTAGTGACATTGCCCCGGTAGGACTGCTTGGCACGGCGGGCTTCCATCTGCCGCATTTCCTCCAGTACGCTTTTGACGCGTTTATATTCGATAAGGCGCTGCACGAGCTCCTCCCGGGGGTCGATCTCGTTGCCTTCCTCGTCCACCGGCTTGCGGGGGATAAGCATTTTTGCTTTGATGCGGCAAAGGGTAGCGGCCACCAGGATGAATTCACTGGCGAGATCAATATTCATCTCCTCCATCTGCCGGATGTAGGCCAGGAAATCGTCCGTGATCTTGGCGATAGGAATGTCATTGATATCCAGCTCGTCCCGCTCAATGAAGAAGAGCAGCAGGTCGAAAGGGCCTTCGAACTGAGGCAGTTTTATGGTGTAAGATGCATCGCTCATAAGTCAAATGGTATTTGGGGCTCCATTAAGCTATCCAAGCCTCTGTAGATTGCCTGCATTGGAATGCGGATGCCCAGGCTATGTACGGGAACCTCTCTGTCAAGCCCTATGATCGTCTGCATACGCCAATAGTCTTTGCTTTCGCGAAAAAGCACATCAACAATGGGTTGATCCTGATCGATGAGCAGGTATTCCCGGAAAGCAGGAAGGGTCCGGTACTTTCTGAATTTTGCGCCCCGGTCATAAGCTGAAGTCCCTTCTGAGAGCACTTCCACAATCAGAACAGGGTTTAAGATCGCCTGATTTTGAGATCTTAGCTCCCCGCAAACTACGCTCACATCAGGGTACACAAAGTGATTGACGGCATCTAGGTATACCTTTTGATCGCTGTTAAAAACCGTACAGGAATCTTGTAGGCGACTGCGTAATTCAAAGTACATATTGCCGGCAATACGGTTATGATCGATTGACCCACCTGCCATATCCACCAGAATGCCATTGTGGTATTCCTGCTTGACCGCTGATTGCTCCTCAGCGGCCAGGTAATCAGAAACCGATAGGTATTTCTCAGGCTGCGGCATTATCGCTACTTTTGGATTTCTACAAAAGTAACAACTTTAGCGTTGCCATGCCGAACAAAGGAAAACTCTATCTCATCCCCGCCCCGCTCGGAGAAGGCGCAGTACACACACTGCCGCAGCACGTCATTGATATCCTGCACCGCCTGGATATTTTCATTGCTGAGCGTGCCAAGACCGCCCGCCGCTTCATCAAAGCTACCGATCCGGTCAAGCCCTTCAGCGAGCTGACGTTTTACGAAATTACCAAGCATACGCCCCCGGAGGACCGGCAGCGCTTCCTGGCCGATGCCGAACAGGGCAAGGACATCGGGCTCCTCTCCGAAGCTGGCTGCCCGGGCGTCGCTGACCCCGGCGCAATTGTCGTACAAACGGCGCATCAGCGGGGTATTGAGGTAGTGCCCCTCGTTGGGCCATCGTCTATTTTGCTGGGGCTGATGGCCTCCGGCATGAACGGTCAGAACTTTTGCTTCCACGGGTATCTGCCGCCTAAAAAGCCGGAACTACAGAAGGAATTGAAGTTTTTGGAGCAGCGGGTCTTCAAGCATACGCAGACGCAGATTTTTATCGAAACCCCTTACCGAAATACCGGCCTCATTGAAACGGCTATCAACACCCTTTCCCCCGATATGCTGTTTTGCATCGCGGCGGACCTTACCTTGCCTACCGAGTATGTGCGCACCCTTACCATTGCGCAGTGGCGCAAGACAAAGGTGCCGGATTTGCACAAGCGGCCGGCGATTTTTTTGGTCGGGAAGTAGGGAACCAATTACTGCTTAATTTTGTATTTCAGATTGGTATCTAAAATCTTCAAACATGGATACACCGTCTCCTCCCTTAAGTAATGTTCAGCTCGAACTACTAAAAGTATTCGCTTATCAGGTCTCTGATGAAGACCTGCTTGAGCTAAAAGATACTTTAGCCAATTTTTTTGCTAAAAAAGCCATTCAATCCGCAAACGAGGCATGGGATAAGCAGGGATGGGACAACCAAAAGGTCGATCAGTTGCTTAATACATAACTTAGGATACACTCCCCTTTATCCACATTAACACAATGAAAGTACTACTGGACATTGACGATGATAAAGCCATACACCTTTTAGAAGTGCTAAAAGGACTTAACTATGTGCGTACCGAGCCCCTGAGCGAAGAGAAAGCATCACTTATCAGTGAGCTGAAAGCGGCTGTTTCAGAATTGAAAGATATTAGAGCCGGGAAAAAATCTGCTAACGTCGCCCAATCGCCCAATCTTCTTTAAATGAGCTCCGATAAAGATTCGAGGATTTCTTGAGCTACATCGAAGACTAGCCCTCCATCAATCAACCAGCAACCGCTGCTTCTTCGGGTAGCGCACTGCATACTTTATCGTGCGCTCAGCCGTAGCACCTGCCGGAAGGTTGAAAGACCAGGTGACCGTCCCGGTTGCCTCATAAAGCTTACCGCCTTCATGCCCCAATTGGATCACCTTAATATCGTCATCTTTGGGTAGGGGATACTGATCCTCTACCCGCAGTAACACCGGATAGCTATTGGTATTTCGGATGGTGGTTTTCCAGCTACGCTCTACAGTTTTATTGCTGCCCAGAAAGCTGGTTCGCGATTGGTCCCGTACCCGCTCGCGTTTGACGATGATGTCTTCGTCGCGCCCAACAGACAGGGACAGGGTATCCTCAAAAGCGGTCATGTCCAGATAGGTATCGCCCTGATAAGTGCCTTTGAAGAACAGATTGGCGTCTCCATTCAGCAGGCTGTACTGCGACCAATCGGTGATTTCAGCAATCAGGTAGGCCTCTTTCGATAGTTTAGGCACGAGTGCATAACAGTAGTTGGCCGGCACTTCGTAAGTCGCCATGTGCACATCATAGGGCTGATTATCTGCCGGGATGGTATAAGGAAGTTCTATTTCAAACTCGGTGCTGGTTGCCCGCTGCTCAATCGCGATAGGGACGGGCGCTGGCTTTTCTGGTTTCGGGCGGGACCTCCTCCCCAGTATGCCAGAAGCCCTGCCAGTGATGACCACTTCCTCCAGCATCTCATGGCTAGGGTTTAGGCTGATATTGATGTTGCTACCCCGCACTTCCACTTCCTGATTAGTGTATCCAAGATAAGAAGCTACCAGTGTAGACTTTCCGCCGGGTATTTCCAGCTCAAAACGACCCTCAAAATCTGTCACTGTTCCGATAACCGTTCCAGCGACCAGGACATTTGCCCCAATCAGAGGCTCTCCGGTTTCCTGGTCCAGAACGGTCCCGCTCACCCGTTGACTGCGGCCACGGTTCGCTGCAGGCTGCCGGGCAGGGGGCGCATAGTAGTTGTTGAAGGTAAGGTAATAAGGGCTTAGCCCGGGTTTCACATTGCTCACCGTAGGATTGCCAGTGGACAGGGTCAGGCGGGTATTCAGCCAGTCCTCCCCGGCATCCTGATACACTTTGGCTTTGTAATCCAGCGTCAGCGGTTGCTCTGTACCCTCTTACCCGGATATTGTAAAAAGGGTCCCGGCCAGCCTTGGGCACCACGTACAATAGCTCCACTTCTGCCGACATGGCTTTGGGGGTATTCACAACGACTTTGACGATGACTTCGGGATCCGCCTCTGATTTGGCGTTTAGCTCCAGGAGTTGATTGCCCAGCCGGACCATCTGCTTTTTATACCCGACCGATTGCTGCCGGATACGCTGCAGGTGCCCCTCAATATCCAGTAAGCGGTTGCGGTACAATACGGCGGCGCGCTCCAGTTCCTCCACCGCTACGCCATCATTGCCGCCCAGCGATTGGTTCGCCAGAAGCAGGTCACGCTCGCGTACATAAACCTGTGACCGGTTGGATAAAGCCTGTAAGCTGTCTCTTAATGCCAGTTGCTCCTCCTGAAGAGCTGTAGCCAGGCTATCCGCCCCCTCTTCATTGAGGTAGTTGACCTCCTGCGCAATCGACACCACGGTAACGGACTGATCGATCTTAAGCTGCAAGCTTTCTTCCTGCAATTGGAAAGGCAGTTTTTTGAACAGCAACTGCGTCTCCCCTGCCGGCAATTTGACCGTAGCAGTGCGGGTAACCTCTGCTCCCTGCCGGTAGACGGTAACATGCTCAATTTTGGAATCAACGGTGAGCCCGGACTGAGCGTGGAGGGTACTCAGTGCACAAAGCAGGATTAGGGAGAGAAAAAGCGTTTTCATAGCGGTTAAAGTTTTAGGGGGTGAGTAAGCCTTTCACCCCCTAAAACTACGCTAATTATTTGGCGGCATCAACCTCATTCACGAAGTCAATCACGCCTTTGAAATAATTATCGGCATCATCGTACATGGCCCAGTGGGCACCTTCCGGACAATAATGATAGGAGCCATTGGGCAACTTACCTGCCATCATTTCCATAAAACCAGGGTCCATGGTATCGTACTCCGCACCTATAGAAAGCGTCGGCACAGTGATTTTAGCGAGGTCCTCTGTCCGGTCCCATTCCTTGAGGGTGGCATCGCCCACTACGCCAAACTCACTTGGTCCCTGCATCATGAGGTAAATACCGTAGTTGATGTTGGTCAGGGCGCGGATGACAGGGTCCGGCCATTCCGCCAGGGGCATGCGCAGGACGTGCTTGGGGTAATAATGCGTCTCTACCAGCTCCAGATAGCGCTCATCCGTGTACTGCCCGGCGGCCTCCAGCTTTCGGATTTCCGCCAAAGCATCAGCAGGCAGGCCCGGAGCCAGTTCTTCCTCCGCGTACTTCACGTAGGCGGGGATGGAAGACATCATGTTCGAAATGATAAGCCCCTTGAGGTTTTCCTGGTATTTCAAGGCGTACTCAATGCCAAGGATGCCGCCCCAGCTGTGCCCAAGGATGTAGAAGTTGTCTTTGTTCAGCCCCAGCGCCTGCCGCACCTGCTCTACTTCCTCCACAAAGCGGGGGATATTCCAGAGCGAGGTGTCTTCCGGCTGATCGCTGAAATGAGAGCCCAGCTGATCATAATAATAATACTCGATGCCTTCTTTGGGGAAGTAGCTGTCAAACACTTCAAAATATTCATGGGTAGCGCCCGGCCCGCCGTGGAGCAGGAGCACTTTTTTGGTCGGGTTATTGCCCACCCGCTTGGTCCAAACCTGAAATTCACCGGAAGGAGTATTAATGGTAATACGTTTGGCCCCGCCGCTGATTTTGTCGTCCATACCCGAGTAATCCAGGTATTGCTCGTAGTCTACACCCGGAGTTTCGGTTGATGATTCTTCGGCGGATTCGTTGGTTGGTGCGGGAGAACAGCCAAACAGGAGGACCAGCCCCAGCAGCAGTGTTAAGTTTTTCATTTTGTCGTTTGTTTTAATTCGCAATAAATATAGGGCATAAACAGCATTCTCGATAGTTGGTTTTGAGCACTCCACTTGAAAAACACTCAAAGGGGGTATCCTTTTCCGCTTTGTGCAAATAGAAGAAGTGTACCAATTAATTAACAACCCCTATAATCACTTAGTCATGATGAATTACGGAATCACCTCCACCCGCTTTTTTACAGGTCTTATTTTGGCCCTGGCCCTTTTCCCTATGATTTCATGCGAGAAGGAATCTTTTATCCCCGCCCTCACACCTGAGCCTGTTGAGCCTCAAAACCTGGCAGAAGCCAGCGCACATGCCCAGGGGAAAAGCGCATATGCAGGATTCCGCTTTCGTTTTCGATATACAGGAAAACTACTGTACCCAGGATGGCGTCCACCTGAGTGTTCTCATCGACCGGCCGGAAAACTACAGCTTTAAATGGGCGATCGACGGCAACCACGGCGGGCACAACAGTTACACTTCTGGCTGCGTATGCGGAAACACTGCCACCGTTTTTATCACCCGTTTATCAGATGGCCTGTCCATGCGCCAAACTATTGATCTGCCGGTATGTGGACCTGACTTTGAATGATACACTTCGAAACCCCAATAAAAAATGCCCGAAAGCAGTTACAACACTACTTCCGGGCATTTTAATTTACAGGTACCACCTTACTTGGCAGGTGTTGCCGGCAAATCATTTTCGGCTACGCGCTCTTCCTTATGTACATTACCAAAACCATGAATATTTTGGTGGATAAAGTCTTCGGGGAATTCCTCCACTCCCGGAAAGCCCAGCCGAATATCCCGCCCATTGAACGGGATGTAAGCAGTGCCAAAGATGTAATCCCAGCAAGCCAGTGAGATACCGAAGTTTACACCATATCGGTGTTCTTCCGGAAGATCATAGGAATGGTGCCAAATATGCATTTCCGGGCTATTGAAGACTTTCTTCATGAATGGCCCAAGCGCAAACGCCCCCACGGCTATACTTGCCGCCACTGTACCCAACTGAGCAGCCAGGGATGGGTCCTGCAAGAGGTTGATATCAAATCCGCCAGTAGCAATGAGCAGCCCAATCAAAGCGCCCAATACACCACCAGTCACATAACCAGGAACGGTAATGTTAGAGTGATTATAGTGGCCGATAGCCAGCGTAAAAATGTGGATGATAAAGAAGTCATATAGACCAATTCCGAGCAGTGCCAGCGGAATGTACTCAAGCGACCGGTAGACCACATTCTCTACCCAGTGGTAACGCAAGTGAGCGGCAAAGCCCATTTGCTGTACGGAATGGTGTACTTTGTGGAACTCCCAAAGGAAATCGCTGCGGTGCAACAACCGGTGTACCCACCACTGAACGAAGTCACGGACCAGAAAGCCAACCAGTAAGATAAGCCACATGGGTGAAGCGTTCAGTGGATTGGAGGCCTGTAGGTCAAAACCACCGGTAATGGCTTTGATGCCATCGTTAAACAGGTTGACCACCACGTCCGAAGCCGCATTATAGATAATGAGGGAAAACAGGAAGAAGTTGAAAAACATATAAAAGAAGTCCAACCAGAAGTCCTTCCTGAATTTCGGCTGGTCTTTGCGCCAGGGCGTTACCACTTCCAATAAGAAGAAGAAGCCTGAAACAATAAGCAGCCAGTAAAAATAATTCTGCCACCCCGGGTGGGTGATCTCATACCACAGGTAGCTTGCATAGCCACTGTAGCCTTCAACGAATATATCCCAATACTTCATGACGAAAGGTTAATTTACAGTTTACAATTTACATTACAGTTCAAGGATGTACCACTCGATAGCATCCATATCAAGATTAGCCCGACGGCTCGATTCCTCTGGCGCGTAGTTGGCGGCCAGGTAGTCCAGTATGGTTTTTTCCTGATCGCCAAGGTCCCAGAGCCCCTGCGTCTCCTGCATCCAGACGATCATGTTCTTCCAGCCATCACGGGTAGCTTTATTCTGGGTGACCAGCTTGGCAGAATGGCAGGCTGTACAGGTAGCCCGAACGGTTTCCCAGCCTTCCGCAGCAATTAGCCCGGTCTCCAGGTGGATACCATTTTCTACCCGGTCCATATCAGCCGCTTTTTCGGCCATACGCTGTTGCGAAACTTCCACAGGAACCGTTTGCGGGTTGTCAAACCATCCATTCAGGGCTGGCTGGAACAGGGCAAACAGGAATAAGCCAACGACCGCAAAGAAAATAGCGGACACCGTTTGCACAATGAGACCTATGGTGCCCAGCCACCGCTTTCGGTAAGCCTGCTTTTGCTTTTCGGTCAAATGATCAGGTAAATGCAACATAATACTTAGTTTACTTTAACAGCGATTCTATGACAAGCGTTGTTGAGGTAGCCTTTGGGATTCCATCCCGGCAGGATCATCGGCTGTGCCGTGCCCCGGCTGTCGGTAGCACGGGCCCATACCTCGTAATAGCCTTTTTCAGGAAAGCTGACTTCTGCATTGAAGTGCTGCCAGGCCAGGCGGTTAGCGGCAGCCTCCAGTTTTGCAGGCTTCCAAGTGGCACCAAAGTCGATCGAGTATTCCATTTTTTCCACACTCAGCTCACCCGCCCAGGCATGCCCGCGGATTGGCAGCTTCTGTCCTAAATTCAGGGAAGCACCTGTCTTGGGGTAAGTAATGAGGGACTTTACAGGCATACTCTCAATAATGCACATATCTTCATCCTTTACCTTGGTGCCCGGAGCGACCGGCTTACAGGGGACCCGGTAAGAAGGGGCTTCCATCTTCGGCCCGTCATGTACTTTGTTGCGTACCAACAGCTTGGTCAGCCACTTACCGGAAGTGGAAGCCGGCCAGCCACCGGTCACCAGGCGCAGCGGGTGCCCGTTTTGGTAAGGGATGTCCTGCCCGTTCATCGCCCAGGCAATGATGGTCTCGTCCTGCATCGCTTTTTCCATGGGTACGCCGCGGGAAATCGGCTTCTTCTCCGGATTACCGCTCACGTGGCGGTCCATGCCTTCGTAGCCCACATAAACGGCGTCTCCTTTCAGCCCCACGTCATTGAGCACATCTTTCAGGCGTACACCGGTCCAGGAGGCACAGGCTACTGCGCCTACCCCCCACTGATTACCCTTGGCGGGCGGGTTGAACTCGGAACGACCATTGCCGCCGCACTCCAGCGTGAGGGCATAAGTGTGGTGCTGGAATTTGTCTTTCAACTCTTGAATCGTGTAGGATTTCTTTTGGCGTACAGACTCGCCCTCTATGGACAGCGTCCAGGTATTCACATTGATTTCATCCTCCTCTGGCGGAATACCGTTGTTGCGGATGAAAAATTTGTCTGCCGGTGTAAGTTTATCATCCAGCAGGTGAGCCGGTGTCTCCACATTGAGCGGCCGGTCATTTAGCACAATCAGGTCCGGATGTTTACCCGGTATTTGAAATGGCGCATCTTCCTGCGCCAGTCCGGCAGGGATCATCCCCGCAGGAAAGTGCTTGCCGTAAACCATAGGCGCTCCCAGTGCGGCTCCGATGGCCAGCAGCGCTCCTTTACGCAGGAAACCACGCCGTGTTTCCGGGTCAGATTCACGCCCCCAGAGCAGGCGGTCCGCTTCGATAGGGTCTTTGGCATAAAGCTCGTGCAAGCCTACTTTTTTCTTGCGATTTTTCATTGTAAAACTGTGTTAGTAATGCAGATTTTTTTGGCTTTTGTACCTGGGAAAACCTCCGGCAGCTCAATGCTAAAGTGTGCTGTGCCGGAGGTTTCAAATTTATTCCGCAGCTTTGCTTAGCTCAGCTTCAAGCTCGGCAAACCGCTTTTTGTGTTCCGCATCGTCAATATCACGCTCAATAGCTACGCCACCTTTGTTGATGTAATTGTGGCTCCACTCTATCCAGGACCCATCGTAATTTCTTACATCCTCAAATCCAAGGATTTCAGTAAGTACATAAGTGGTGTGAGCGGAACGTACGCCGGACTGACAGTACGCGATAACTTTTTTATCAGGCGTAATGCCTGCTTTCTCGAAATTGTATTTCAGGTCTTTCAGTGACTTGAACCGGTGGTCTCCGTTGAGATCCACCGCATCTGACCAGTTCAGGTGTATGGAGCCGGGTATACGCCCGAAGGTGAAAGCGCCCTTTTTGTAAGGGTAGCAAACCCCTTTGCTCACGTAAGGCACGCCCTGATACTCCTCAGGTTCACGGGTGTCCAGCAAAATATAGTTCGTATCGGTCATTGCAGCCAGCACATCTTCCATACTGGCCAGCCGGGTATAGTCCGGTGCCTTACTAAAGGCGTAAAGCACAGGTTCTGCTTTGGTTGCTTCGGTAGTCAGTTCAAAGCCATCAGCTTTCCAGGCGGCTTTTCCGCCATTCATCACGGCCATATTTTCATGGCCATACATATCAAGCATCCACATGAAACGGATAGCGTCCACGCTGCCTTTGGTATCATAGATAACCAGGAAGTCATCGGCACTAATACCATTGCTGCCCAGAAGCGCAGCCATTTCCTCAGGTGATGCCCGCATGCCTCCGTATTCATAACCGCCGCCTTCGTAATCCGGGCGCCAGAAATTCACCGCACCAGGGAGATGTCCCTTTGCGAAAGCGTCCTTTTTACTGATCTCGATGACTTTGAAGACTTTTCCTTCATCGTACATCGCCTTGACATCGGCTGTTTCTATTAGGTGATTTGCTTTGACAGAAGATTTAAGCGATTCATCTATTTTTTCTTCGGTCTCGGTCGTTTCTGTCTCTGCCTGTTTTTCGGTGCTTACTTCTGACTGGCAGGAAAATACGAAAAAACTAAGCAAAAAGCCTAGCAAAAGCAGGCTGGAATGTTGTAAACGTGACAATTTCATGATAATCATTGGTTAAGGTTTAGAAAATGGCGTGTAATCCAAGACCGAGCCAGTTGCCGCGGCGGATCGCACCAATACCGCTCTGACTGAAGAATTGATTGACGCGGGCACCATCACCTGCCGCGCCGGGGTCACCATCGCGCCAGGTATAGTGCAGCATTAGCTTCAGGTTGCGGCGGTCCAGGTAGAGGTTCACACCTGCATCATAGGTCTGCTCTGAGCCAGAGAAGGACCCTACTGCAGACGCATCTGCCTGTTCTTCGGCTGTTTCACCGCCATTGAACTGCATGACCATGAATACGGGCTCCAGCATGTACTTGCCTACCGTAATGTTATACCCTACACGAACGTGACCAGTATTAGAGCTGTAATCAAAGGAACGGGAAGCGCCATCGCCCGTTGTACGGGTACTGGAGCGTGTCATGAACATCCACTCGCCATCCAGGTTGAGGGGCCCCCAGTTGAGCAGCATGCCCGGGCCAAAGGCAATGGACTCTTCGAACAGGTCGGTTTGTCCCTGATAAGAAGCGTTGAAGTCAAGGGAGACCCCTTTCCGCTTGTTATAAAAATTGGTTTCGTAGCCAATTTTATATTTCGTCAGTTCCGGGTCACCAAGGTAAAGAACAGCACGGCCCGCAAGCAATGGTGCAAACTCTTGCCCCACTGTACGGCCCAATGGGCTTGTTGTCAATGGATTGAATACTCCAAGGTTGTAGTTAAGCCCTACCTTTTCACCTTGCAGCAAACCTCCTATGTTCAATCCTGCAGCACGCCCCGGACCAGTGCCTACCAGGTGGCGGCGCAGGTAGTTTTGAGACATTGACTTCTCAAAAGAGTTGACCGACCAACCGGAAGTGATGCTCTCCCGCTGCATTTGCGGACGGAACCAGCCTCCGGTCAGCCACGCAGACTGACTGCCTTTGCTAAGCTGATATTGGAAAAAGCCATCCCATACTCCGAAGTTGGGCTGTGCAGGGTTATTCCCTCCCACACTGGCACTGAGCAGGTCCCGCCCCGCCAAATCATAGAACATGGCGAGAGAATACTTGAGCCTGGGGTACGGCTGCCCACGCATGATGAGACGAGCCCGGCGCAAATTCGTATTGAAGCGATTGTCTACCCCTTCGTACTCGCCCGTTTCAGCGTTGTAAATTTCCTGATCCATGGTATACAAAGACCAGAGCTGTACCATCATCCTTATATCGAACTTGAAGTCTTCCTTCTTTTGGAGCCACATTTCCTTTACAGGAACCTTCTCATCTGTAGCCGTCTTTTCCTGTGCCTGTACCGACGTAGCAGCCACAAGCACAAATGCCAATACTAACCCAAAAGTTAAGCCTTTCATTTACTGAATTTGGTTTTGGTTAATGTTCTGATTTACAAATATCTGCGTATTGCAGCGTATAGTTTGTTCGTTTGCGCACACAAGAAGCAGCACGGGCAAAATGTAATAGGCTTACGAGTTTGTGCAGTATGCGGAACAGAGCGCGAATTGCGATTGCATCAGATCAATACGCGGGGGCTTTGTTCCATGACCGGTCAGTATTTAATGCCAAACTTACAGCATTTCACCCAAACATGTTCAATGAAAACCACGAATTTTCAACTTTTATATCAAAAAATACGCATTTATCAAAAAAACCTACCAATCCAATATGAAAAACCGGAATAATCTACTTTAGACGACAAAGCCCCGCCAAATTAGACCTTGACGGGGCTCTCCCTATTAAACCCTATTTCCCTATAGGATTTACAACCTATGCAATGTCGCTAGTTTTTGATCTGTAACCTGACGTAATAATCCCGCTGCACTTTCAGCTCCCCGGTCCGCTTAAGGTTAACCTGTTGCCATTCCGTAGACGGTTTCAGCGTTACGGTCTCACCGTTATGCAACAAAGTTACGGGCATATCAAAGCCATCTATGGTTTGTTCCCAGCGGTAGGAGAGCCTGCTTTTTTCCCATTTGCACGCCAGTACCGGTATACGCGTATCGCGCAGGTACTGATCAAAAACCGGCTGCAGGTCCAGCCCTGATTTTTCGATGAGGTAATCTTCAATTTGCTTGGTGGTCACCGTTTGGTGGTAAAAGTCTTTGTTCAGCCCCCGGAGTATGCTGCGCCATTTTTCATCATCGCCGATCAGCGTTCGGATAGTGTGGAGCATATTCGCTCCCTTATAATACATATCTGAAGACCCTGCGTGATTGACATCGTAGTCCCCAATGACGGGCCGGTCATTCATGACGGCCTTCCGGGTGCCAATTACATAATCTGCACTGGCTTCCCTGCCGAAATGGTAGTCAAGGTAGAGGTTTTCGGAATAGGCGGTAAAGCCCTCGTGTACCCACATGTCGGCAATATCTTTGTAGGTGATGTTATTGGCAAACCATTCGTGCCCGGCCTCGTGGATGATGATAAAATCAAATTTTTTACCCCAGCCCGTTCCGCTCAGGTCCATGCCCAGGTATCCATTTTGGTATTTGTTGCCGTAAGTTACAGAGCTTTGGTGCTCCATGCCCAGGTAGGGGACTTCCGCCAGCTTAAAGCCATCCTCATAGAAAGGGTAGGGCCCAAACCAGTGCTCGAAGGCTTCCAGCATCATGGGCACCTGTTCAAACTGTTTTTTAGCTTTGTCCAAATTGCCGCGCAAGACGTAATAATTGCAATCCAGGTTTCCTTTTTCCCCCTTGTAGATTTCTGACCAGCGTACGTAATCTCCGATATTGACGTTCACGCCGTAGTTATTGATGGGGTTGTCAACATACCAGTGGAAAGTGTGGGTGCCGTCATTGTTTTTTTCTACACTAAGGAGTTTGCCATTAGACACCTCCACCAGCGTATCCGGCACCCGGACGCTGATCAGCATACTGTCCGGCTCATCGTACATATGGTCTTTGCAGGGCCACCACAGGCTCGCCCCTTCTCCCTGACAGGAGGTCGCTACGAAAGGGTTGCCGTTTTCGTCTTCGTCCCAGCTCAGGCCGCCATCCCAGGGCGCACGGACTGCCACCCGGGGCTTTCCACCGTATTCCAGCTCCAGTTCGTACACTTGTCCGGCCTTCAGGTGTTGGGGCATTTGTATGTAGTAAACATTACCGTCGCGGCTGTATTCCAGTGGCTGCCCACTCTGCACCGCGCTCCGAAGCGCCATGGGCGGCTGCAGGTCAATTTGCATGCGCTCACCGGGCTGCAGCACTTTATACTGAACCGTGTTCCGCCCTTCAATAGTCCGCTCGGCCGGGTTGACTTCTATATCCAGGTGATAATAGGTCAGGTCCCACCAGGCGCGTTCAGGGGTCACAGACCCACGGAGGGTATCCTGACGGTTAAATTGAGCTGCCAATGCCATTGGCAGGAGCAGGAAAAGAACGATTGGAGCCGCAGAGGCGGAAAGTTTTAAGCAGTTCATAAATCACTAAAGTTGTTGAGGATCAGCAATAAAACGTTGCCAACAAAACAAAAATTGGCGTTACAGGAAGGGATTATGCTGCTTTTCGTAACCAATATTGGTTTCGGGTCCATGCCCGGGGTAGACGGTCACATCGTCCCCGAGTGGGAATAGCTCCGTCTGAATGCTCCGGATCAAGGTATCAAAGTCACCCCCAGGCAGGTCAGTACGGCCTATACTGCCCATGAAGAGCACATCCCCCGCAATGAGGAAGCGATCGCTTTCGCAAAAGAAAGAAAGGCTGGCCGGGGAATGCCCGGGTGTAAACAGAGCCTTGAGCGCCGTGTTGCCGAAGGTGATCACATCACCGGCCTCAATAAATTTACCAGGAGTGCCAATGAAGTTACCGGAAGGCAGCGGCAGACCGAACATGGAAGCCGACTGAGGCGCTGCTTTTAATACCGGAACCTCCCCTTCGTGCATTTCCAGCTGCAGTCCGTAGGTATCCATGACAAATTGGTTGCCGAAGACATGATCGATGTGACAATGGGTGTTGATCAGGCGGACTGGTGTCAGCTCCTTTTTTTCAATCGTGGCTTTGAAGGCCGCCCTTTCCTCCGCTGAGTAACAACCGGGGTCAAAAATGATGCACTCCCCCGTTTCATCGTAGACGATGTAAGTATTTTCCTGGAAGGGGTTGAAGGTCTGTTTGAGTACTTCCGCCATTTTTCGGGGCAAGTTAAATAAAAAAGCCCGGCTGTGGCATAAACACCTACATTACCAATAATTCTCTGATACAGCGCCTCTATCACAAAAGAAAGTTCGCTATTTTTCGTTCAAGTTAAACGATAAAGTAGCGTGCACGGCAAAATTACCCCGCCTAAATATAAACCGATGGCCCTGTGCGACTGTCTTTATAAAGCGTACTATAACATGAAACTACTGCTCCGGCCTTGCCCGATGCGCCCAAATAGAATCTTCCATATGCGTATATACCTACTTTCACTGCTTAGTCTCCTGCTATCAGCCACCGTTGTTACCGCTCAGGGCATACAAGTGGAGTTTGGGAAGAACCGCGTACAGTACCATGACGACTTTGCAGAGTGGTCACAGTACGAGAGTGATAACTTTGTAACCTACTGGTACGGCGAAGGGCGGTACATTGGGCAGGCGGTCGTTCAACTGGCAGAGTACGACTTCCAGGAAATACAAAACGTGCTGGAGCACCGGATCAATGAAAAAATTCAGATCATTGTATATACGGACCTCACTGATGTCAAGCAAAGCAATATTGGCAGTGAGGATACTTTTGTCAATAATGCAGGGCAGACGAAAATCGTAGGCAACAAAGTGTTCGTCTACTTCGATGGCAACCATCGCAATTTACGCAAGCAGGTCCGGGAAGGCATCGCTAGCGTGTACCTGAATGCTATGCTCTTTGGCTCCAACATTCAGGAAATTGTTCAGAACGCAGTGATGATGAACCTGCCAGTCTGGTTTAAAGAAGGCCTGGTGGGCTATGTGGGCGAGCGCTGGAACACGGATCTGGATAATCAATTGCGCGACTACATTCTTTCAGACGAATTTGAAGGATTTGAACTGCTCGCCGAACGCGACCCCAAGCTTGCCGGTCACTCGCTTTGGCATTTTATCGGGCAGCAATACGGAAAATCTCAGGTATCTAACCTCCTCTACCTCACCCGGATCAACCGGAGTATTGAGAATGGCTTTCTTTATGTCCTGGGCATGCCCTATGAGCGGGTGGGGCTCGACTGGGCCGTTTTCTATAAAGATCGTTACTCGGTGGAAGAACAACGCCGGGACACGCTGTCCTCTGCTCCTCTCGCTATCAAAAACAAGCGCAACCTACCCGTTACGCGGGCCAAAATCAGCCCGGATGGCCGACAGGTAGCTTATATCATCAATGAGATCGGAAAGCATCAGATTTACCTCTACGATATTGCCAAAGGAAGCTCGGACCGTATTTTTAAAGGTGGTTTCCGCAATGCCTTCCAGGCTACAGACTACAACTACCCCATCATCGACTGGAACCCGAACGGGCAGGAGATTGCGATCCTCTACGAAAAAAGAGATGTCGCTTACCTCCGCATCCATAATGTACGTACCGGCAAGCACACCGAAGAGCCGCTATCTTCCGAATATCAGCGGGTATACAGCATGTCCTACGTCAATCCTATCACTATGGTCTTTTCAGCTACCGTGAGGGGGCATTCTGATATCTTCCTTTACTACACCAATACCCGGCAGACCCAACGCATCACCAATGACTTTTGGGATGACCTCGATGCCACATATGTAGAGATCGATAACCGCCGCGGCATCCTTTTCGCATCCAACCGTCAGGACACCTTGCTGAAGCAGGAAAAGCTGGACAGTATTCTGCCCATCGATGATTTCGACCTCTTTTATTATGACCTGGAGGACCGCTCTGAGGAACTGGTCAGGATTACCAACACCCCTTATGCTAACGAGCGTGAACCTATGGCAGTGGATACGACCTGGTTTTCCTATCTCAGCGATGCGTCGGGTATTTACAATCGGGCGTCCGGTTATCTTGAGGAGTACATCCACCACTATGATCAGCTGATTCAGCTGGAAGATGGCTCTGAAATAAGGTTGCATGTTGATTCTACCATGTCTAGCCTGGACAGCACCCTGATCGATACCATCATCATAGAGCCCGTGATCAAAAAACGGGCTGTGACCCAGCCTAACACCAACTACCACCGAAATATCCTTAGGCAGGATAATGCCCGCCGGACAAACCGCGCCGTTCAGCTGGTTTTGGAAAATGGGCAACATCAGTTGCACCTCTTTCAGCCTGCACCCTCTGATGCTATCAGCAGCGCTGCGGAAACCGGATTTCAGCAACAGCGGTCTGCCGAGGTCAAAAAAGCAACGGTCGTTGAGCCGAAGAAAAAGCAACAGGTGCCCCCTTCCTCAAGGCAGAAGCCTACCATGTCTATCCTGACCGAGTCGGATAAGGTCAGTGTAGATACAGTCCGGGTAGATGAAAGCCGGAGAGATACAGGTAAAGTAGACATTGACAACTACCTTTTCCAAAGTGAGTTTGACGACGAAGAGAGTGAGCCCACCGTCATTATAGTTCAGGAGCCAGAAAACGAAAACGAACCGGAGCAGGTCAGGATTATCACCAGTGACCGTCAACTGTCCGATGTCATGAACCGCCCGGGGCTGCGCACCAAAAAGCCCTATGAATTTCGTTCTTCAAAGATCATCCCTTACCGCCTGGAATTCAGGACAGACTTTGTAACCACACAACTGGACAACAGCCTGCTCTTTGATGGTCTCAACAGTTTTGCCGCCAACCCGGATGGCTTCAACCTGCCCAATCCAGGCATATTGCTCAAAGCAAACTTCAAAGACCTGTTCGAGGACTACGAATTTGAGGGCGGCGTGCGGGTGCCGACTACCTTCAACGGGACCGAATACTTTGTCACTTTTAAAGACAAAAAACGCCGCCTGGACCGGCAATATGCCATTTACCGGCGCAACCAGCAATTCTCATCGGAAAGCCTCTCCTTTGTGCCCAGCCGCCGGGAAGTGAATATCCTGCTTGGCCAGTATGGGGTGCGCTATCCGCTGGATATTTTCCGCAGCCTGCGGGCAACGGGTACGCTGCGAAGAGACCGGGTGACCCAACTTGCCACGGAGCGCAGTTCCCTGCAAGTGCCAACAACCAGCGAACAGCGGGCAGGGCTAAGGTTGGAATATGTGTTTGACAACACACTGGATGTGGCCCTCAATATAAAGAATGGCTCCCGTTACAAAATTTACGTAGAGGGCGTGAAGAAATTCAACCTGGGCTTTACCGACGGAGTTGCCTTTGACTTCGCACGCGGAGCAATGGGTATTGTCGGCTTTGATGCCCGCCACTATCAGCGGTTCCTGAAGCATTCCGTGATCGCCTTGCGGGCTGCCGGCGCCACTTCGTTCGGCTCAGAGCGGATGATCTACTTCCTGGGCGGCGTGGACAACTGGCTGTTCAACACCTTCAACAATGAGATTCCTATTCCGGCTTCCGGAGAGGATATTGCCTTTCAGGCACTGGCCACCAATATGCGGGGTTTTGACCTCAACATCCGGAACGGTAGCTCCTACCTGCTGTCTAATATCGAGCTGCGGATGCCCATCTTCAAATATTTCTCGAAGCGGGTACGCTCCCAGTTCTTCCGCAACTTCCAGCTGGTCGGTTTCTTTGATGTAGGTACCGCCTGGGAAGGCAATGACCCCTACAGCGAGGAAAATCCCCTGAATACTTCAGTGGTGGACAATAGCGGCCTGGTCTCCGTGAGGGTCAATTATTTCCGGGACCCTATCGTGGCGGGTTATGGCGCAGGAGTAAGGGCGATGCTTTTTGGCTACTTCGTACGGGTAGATTATGCCTGGGGCATTGAAACCCGCGTGGTTCAGGACCCTATGTTCTACCTTTCCATTGGTACTGATTTTTAAAACCATTAAGTCTGACTTTTTTTGGTTTTATTTGCTGTTCAATAAACCAACCGATTCAATTTTGTTCACTTCTTCATCCGGACGTGACTTACTGAGGCAATTGAAGCAAATGTGGCGTGGATTTACCGGTCCACCATACCCTCATTTGTTATCTATACATATCCCAAAAACAGCAGGACGGACCTTCCGGGAAATTCTTAGATCTCAGTACGGTGTGAATGGTGTCTTATCGCTGGACCATCATTATCTGGCTAATCGCAAGGAGAGGCTCGAAGACTATCCCACTCATCGCTACACCGTTATACATGGGCACCTTCCCTACCAGCAAATATCAAAAGTAGGGCTGCCCACTTCCAGATATATTACCTGGTTGCGCCATCCCGTAGACCGTGTTATTTCTAATTATTACTTCTATTGTTCTTCAGAGTACCCTGCCCTGAAAAGAAGAGACCCTGCCAAAGAGCTGATTCCTTTTGAAAGATTTATTCGAAGGTCCACCCGGCGGAATATCATCTGCAAGTACTTGGAGGGTATGCCTCTAAATGAATTTTTCTTTGTCGAATTTCAGGATCAGTTCGATACGGATATTAGAAAATTGGGACAGAAATTGGGTTGGCAACTGAATGCTGAGCACTTGGCTCTTCGTATCAATGACAACACGAAAGCCAGACAATCCGCCCCCTCTCTGTCGGAAGAACTCATTTTAAAAATCCGGGCTTACAATGAAAAAGACCTGGCTCTTTACGAAAAAGCAAAACAACTTTCAGAACAAGGATTCTGGAGCTGAAATTATTTCTTAAATGAAGCCATCTCTGATTTCTATACACATTCCCAAAACAGCTGGTCAGACCTTTCTGCAGTTGCTCAAACTGGCTTACGGGGAGGAAGAAATACTACACGTCAACCAGGGTTGGCTGAAGCGAAAGCAGCAAAACATTGAAAACCTAAACCCACACCACTACCAGGTCTTACACGGGCACCTTCCCTATCAGGCATTCATTGCGACCTATCACCACTCCAAAACCAAAGTAATTACTTTTATGCGCGATCCGGTAGAGCGGGTCCTGTCCAACTTTCGCTATTACCGAAAAATGAAGGCAGAGCGGCTCAAAGCCGGCAAAACCGTACGCCACCATTACGACCTTGAAACCTTTATTGAGCTCGAGGAAAGGCGAAATGTGATGGCTCGCTTTCTTGACGGGCTGGAACTGAGGGATCTCTTTTTCCTGGGCCTGCAGGAACAGTTCGGGCAGGATGTCAGGCTTCTAAGCAAGAAACTGTCGTGGGAACTCCCGGAAGCCGCCTTCCAAATCAAAAAGAACCCGACGATGCCCTCAACAGGTGAAGCGGATAAGGCCATACGCCAACGCATTACAACGCTCAACCAGGCAGATATTGAACTGTACAACCGGGCGGTAGCTATGAAATCAGAAGGGTACTGGAAAAAAAACAGCTGCTCTCACTAATCAGACAGCAGCTGTCGGGCTGTTAAGCCCGGGTATCCTGAATGATACAACAGGCTAAGCTGTAGTAACTCTAATCTTATCTTTAATGGACTGAATGAGCGCAGGGGAAGGTTTTCGGCGGTGGATCTTGCTCTTAATAAACTCCCGGAAGGATTTTTCCTGACTGAGGACTTTCAGGTAGGCGGGGTTGGCTTTGATTTCAATCAGTAGTTCTCGTTCGTCACTTTCACTGAGTTCGTTGTCGAGGTACATCGTGACTTTTCTGACGAGTTCCTGATAGTTCTGATCTCTCATTGTGATACGTTTTTTACTGTTGGGTAGTCCGCCCGCCCGGTAAACGTAAAACAGAGGCTCCGCCAGGATAGCACCGGCACACTACACGTACTCACCGGATGCGGGCACGATAGCGAATTTGAGAATCGGTGTTTGTGGATAAGGCGTTGCATCTCTTTGCGTTTAAGGATAGCCGGCGATGAAGCCTGAGTGCTATGCACAGCAGACTCCACCAACGGACTACTTTGAGTAGTAGGTTAACGAATTATTTGCGCTTGTCTTTGTAGCCCAAAGACGCTGCGTAAGTTTTCAATTGTTCTTTTAGCATATTTCTTGCCCGGTGGAGGCGGGAACGAACCGTACCAATAGGAATATCCACAATTTTGGAAATCTCCTCGTACGTGAACCCCTCCACATCGCATAGCAGAATCACCACACGGAAGTCAACTGGCAACGCGTTAATAGCGTTAGTCACCTCATCGCCCATCATGCCCTGAAACATCTCTTCCCGCAGATCGTTGTAGGATGTCAGGCTAGAATCTTCCTCATCATGGTAGTTGATGATTTCCTCATAGTCAACCTGTGTAGGCTGCTTGCTCTTTTTCCGGTATTGATTGATGAAAGCATTCTTGAGGATTCGGAACAGCCATGCCTTGGCGTTCGTACCGGCATTATAGCTATCGATAAAACGATAAGCTTTGAGGTAAGTCTCCTGTACCAGATCATTAGCGTCCTCCTCATTATAGGTCAGGTGGTACGCGAAGGTGTACAGGGCATCAATCTGAGGCAGAAATTCTTCCTCGAAAACGTTGCTGTTCGAACTGCTCATCGTTGTTATTTCCTTCGTCTGTACCATAAAGATAGTATTTTTGGGCAACGGTCAAATGGCCGGGCATCGTAAATCAATCAGATCTGGTTTAAAGCGTAAGGGCTTTCACCCCCTTATTTACGCTGCTTTTTGCCCTTCACACGACCATCAACTGAGATCGGAAAAAAAAAGTTTCCCACACCGAACAAAAAATGCACACCCGCTCCACAAGCCCCTTATAAACCAACTGCTTACGGCAACCATTTGAAGGGGCTGTTGTTTCATCGTTCCAAAGTCAAAACCGCTTTGCCCTTAATCCTAACCTGATTTTTGCTGGACAAAACCACGATTTTTATGACCTTTACAAGCAAACCTTTAGATGTGGACACATTATCTCCTAAGGAAGACCCCACGGCTTCATCCAGAAAGCGTGACCATATTGAACTGGCGTTCCGCTCCCAGGTGGAAAGCGGCACCCTTGACCAGCGCTTCTTCTACGAACCGCTCCTGTCCGGCCATCCTGAACGGGGCAGCCTGAAAAGCTTCCTGTTCCTGGGCAAAACCATGCGCGCGCCAGTCTGGGTGTCAAGCATGACCGGAGGAACGGAATGGGCCAACACCATCAACCACAACCTGGCCCGGGCTTGTAAGGAGTTTGGCATGGGCATGGGGCTGGGCTCCTGCCGCCCATTGCTATACAGCAACGATAGCCTGCCCGACTTTGATGTGCGCAAAGAAATCGGGGATGACCTTCCACTATTTGCCAACCTGGGTGTCGCTCAACTGGAAGAACTCATCGACTGCGGAGAATTATACCGGGTACGTGAACTGACCGATAAACTACAGGCCGATGGGCTCATCATCCACGTCAACCCGCTACAGGAATGGTTACAGCCTGAAGGTGACCGTTTTGTGCGCAGTTCCCTACAGGTCATAGAAATGGTACTTGAAAAAGTAAACCTACCCATTATCGTCAAAGAAGTGGGACAGGGCATGGGCATGGAAAGCCTGCGGGCGCTCATGCAGCTCCCACTTGCTGCCATAGACTTTGCCGCAAACGGAGGCACCAACTTTGCGCGCCTGGAAATGCTCCGGGGCGATGCCACCAAGGCGGCCATCTATGAACAACTGGCACATGTAGGGCACAGCGCTGCCGAAATGACGCTCATGGCCAATCAACTACTTGAAGAACTCGCCGATAAAGCTATCTGCCGGCAATTCATCATTTCAGGGGGCGTTCGGACTTTTCTCGACGGTTACTATCTGACCCAAAAGCTGAATGCACCTGCTATATACGGGCAGGCTTCCAGCTTCCTGCGGCACGCCCGCGGCAGTTACAAAGAGCTTCAGGCCTATGTGGCCGCCCAAATAGAAGGCCTGGAACTGGCTAACGCCTTTCTCCGGGTCCGATAAAAAAGTGAATAAAAGCGGTGCCCGCACCGCTACTTTAACCCACAAACATGCAGGATAAGACGATTTCAGGTTTTTCACGCCTGTCCAAAGAAGAAAAACTGAACTGGATTGCGAAACAGTTTTTCGAAAATCCACAGGAAACCATTGAGGAGCTCAAGAGCTTTTGGCATGCGGATGCTGAGCAGCAGCGCGTTTTTGATGGCTTTAGTGAAAACACCGTTAGCAATCACTTCCTCCCTTTTGGCATCGCCCCCAACTTTATCATCAACGGGGAGGCATACGCCATACCTATGGTGATTGAAGAAAGTTCAGTGGTCGCCGCTGCGTCCAGTGCTGCGAAGTTCTGGTCCAAACGAGGAGGTTTCCATGCCAAAGTACTGTCTACCCGTAAAGTCGGGCAGGTCCACTTCAGCTGGACCGGTGATGGAGCTGCCCTTAAAGCTGCTATGCCTGAAATCGAACAACAACTTCGGGAAGACACCCGCCACATTACCGCCAATATGGAAAAGCGCGGAGGTGGCATTCAGGAAATCGAGCTGGTAGACCTCACGGCCGAAGAGCCCGGTTATTACCAACTGCGGGTCACTTTTGAAACCTGCGACTCTATGGGCGCCAACTTCATCAATTCCGTATTGGAAGAATTTGGCATGAGCTTACAGCAGCTGGTGTCCACCCATGAAGTTCTTCGCCAGGAAGCAGCCTCCCTCGATATTATCATGGCTATTCTCTCCAACTATACCCCCGAATGCGTGGTCCGTACCTGGGTGGAATGCCCTGTGGATGCCTTAGAGGCTGCTGGACAAAACATGGATGCAAACACCTTTGCCGAAAAGTTTGCCAAAGCCATCCGCATTGCGCAGATTGATCCGTACCGGGCCACCACCCATAATAAAGGTATCTTCAATGGTATTGATGCGGTAGTCCTGGCTACGGCCAATGACTTCCGGGCCATCGAAGCCTGCGGCCATGCCTATGCTGCACGGGACGGTCGCTACCGCAGCCTCAGCAACTGCACCGTAAAGGATGGGGTATTCAAATTCTGGATGGACCTGCCCCTTGCGGTGGGTACCGTGGGTGGGCTGACCCGTCTCCACCCTATCGCCCGCTTGTCATTGGAAATGCTGGGCCATCCGAGTGCAGAGACCCTGATGATGATCATCGCCACGACCGGGCTCGCACAAAACTTCGCCGCCGTGCGTTCACTCGTCACCACTGGTATTCAAAAGGGGCACATGAAGATGCACCTGCTCAACATCCTGAACCATCTCAAAGCCACACCGGAGGAGCAGGAGCAAGCTACGACATTCTTTGCTGACAAGGTGGTGTCCTTTACAGCGGTGCGCGACTACATCAAACAAAGCCGCAACAACCGGCTCGTACCCGAACACTTTTTGAAGAAATAGCAAAACCTAACGACCATCGAACAAGCGATTCATACCAACGGCAAAGTCCTCCTGACCAGTGAATATGCCGTACTTGACGGGGCACTGGCGCTCGGTCTGCCGCTCAGCCGCGGACAGTGGCTCCGCGTAAAAACTGCACCACTAGCCGCGCATCACAGCTGGGAAAGCCGGTTAATGGATGGCACAACCTGGTTTGAAGGCAAGTTCGCTGCCGGTGGGATGCTCCTACAGGCCAATGACCTACAAACCGGCAAGCGGCTCGAGACGATATTCCAGGGCATCGAAAAGCAACGCCCCGGCTTCTGGAGCAATCAGCCCTACCTTGCCTTTGAAACACAACTGGAATTCCCCCGCGAATGGGGCCTCGGCAGCAGCTCCACCCTTATTGCCGGGATTGCCCGCTGGGCCGGTATCGACCCTTTTCAACTCCTGGAAGACACCTTCGGGGGGTCGGGCTACGACATCGCCTGCGCCAATAGTCAGCACCCTGTGCTTTTCCAGCGTCAGAAGGGGCAGCCTTCTTATGTTGAAATCCCCTACGTGCCCCCCTTTGCGGACCACATCTGCTTTGCATTTTTAGGCCGCAAACAGGACAGCCGGGCGGGCATTGCCCGGTACCGCAGCCGGGGCAGTGGCACCGAAAAGCTACGCAACCGCCTTTCGGAACTGACCCTCCTCTTCCTGCAGACACGTACGGCAGCTGAAGCCACGCTCCTGCTGGAAGAACATGAAGCACTGCTTTCCACCACATTGGGCATCCCTACAGTTAAAGAGAAACACTTCCCCAATTTTCCGGGCGTCGTTAAGTCACTTGGGGCATGGGGTGGCGACTTCGTGATGGCCATCAGCGGGAAACCGGCGCAGGCCGTACAGCAATACTTTAAGGTCAAGGGCTTTGAAACGGTCTTTGGGTATCGGGAGTTTGTTTCGTGAATTGAGCACAAATGCCTGACTGTGTAGCCTGATAGCTATCAGGGAGCAGGCTTCGGGGGTAGAAATGCCAGCAAAAAATCGGTCTAGTCGCACTAGTCGAGTTGTGGAGTGCGCTGGGGCATAATCAATTGATGATCCTGGTTCGGGATGCAGTTGTTGAGCTTTTCCAGTACCTGCTGCAGTGCAGGCGCAAATGGCTTGTCGAAGGAATAGCAGACTTTGGTCTTCCCCTTTGTACTGGATTTTCAATTCTGTTTTGAGGGTAGGCCGTGCAACAGGCGTGTACGCCACGCAGGCCGTGCCCACCTCCATCAGCCGGTTGCGCTCCGCTTCCTGTACAATTTCATTGTAGCATGTTTTAGATAGTACCTGATTGACAGATACCTCTGCTTCCGGGTCATCAAACCCTTCAATAACAATAGTCAGAGCCTCGCCCTGCATCCGGTAAATACGCAGTTGCTGTCGCGGAAACTCTTCCGGCTGCACCGTCTGCCGGATTTCGAGATAGAAAACGCCGGAAAGTGGCGGTTCCGCCTGGCCGTACAGTAAAGAAGAGGCAAGAAAAAGCGCGATCAAAACGGTGCAAAAGTATTTCATTCTTCGGTTTTCTGTCAAAACGCTCGGTTCATAGCCCATGTTCGGCTACAGGATTTGCCCGATACCTTGGGCAATTTGGGAATACTTCTTATTTTTGGCTCCGAACGGGACGGCACCGGCCACCCATCGGCAATCTATAACAGAATCAACAATCGAGATATGGAAGCGAATGCAGAAAATAAATCAACGGCAATGGACTGGATCCTTTTCTTAGTGTCTACTGCTGTCGTCATCCTCATGCTGATTTTTATGAACGAGTGGTTTTGGGTCGCACTGCCTTTCTCCCTCACCTACCTGGTGAAGGCTCTGCGCGCGATGTAAAGACTGCTTCAGCATTGAAGAGACTGGAACAGCCGGCTTCTCCGTAGGGGGAGGCTGGCTGTTTTGTTTTTTGGAGGCATTTTTTTACGATTAATATTGCGGTTTAAAGCCCAAATCGCCCTTCTCCTCTCCCGCCTCTACCAGCTGAGCTGGGCGGAGGTGAAGCTGGTGGATCCGGAATTTGGGATGGGGGAGGAGGAGTATGAGGCGGTGGAGGCCTGAAACTATAAGATATGGCCAAAAGGCAGTCAAAGAGAAAGCAGGTGCGACCCCTACAGGGTCGGGCATACCGCTTCATTACCCGTTCAACTGATATTTGACGCCTACAGCGTCAGGGACCGGATAAAAGTAAGTTCATCATTGCACGTGAACTCCTGTCTGTGCAACCGGGTAAAGTTTTTCACCAGAGCACCTGCCTGTTAAACCTGCCTGCTATACCGCCACGCCGGGTCGGGCAATCTCTTGCCGGGCAGGTAGTTGGGGCTGCCATTATTCGCCGGGACCTAAGGGCTTTTCAGCTAAGCAGATGTCAGCAGACTGCCCGGTACGGGCTTATAAATCCACAGAGCAGCCTGGTGACATAGAAAAGCTGCCCCCTCAAGTGCCGAAACAGACCCCAGCGGGGTTACCCATCAGTAACACAGGCAATATGCCAGCACTGACCCTGTAGGGGTCACACCTCCCAATTACCGATTCAACTGATCGTTGACGCCTACAGCGGCAGGGGCTTACCCACAGAAGCACTGGTTTTCCTGGCTATCCCTCAACTGTAGCTCCGCAACCCCTGGTATAGAGGAAGAACCCGCCGGAGAGCAGGAAGCGCCCCGACAGGAGGCTCGGGTTTGCTGCTGGTGTAGAGCTTAAACCAAGACCTTACCAGGTGCTCTGCCCCAGCTTTTCCTGGAAGAACCTGCCAGACCCCGGTAAAAACCGGGGGAAAGGGACAAAAAATGAATAGCCACCCTACGCCATCTTCCGAGAAAGCAACACCGAAGCAAAGTCACATTCCGGATCCTCCGGTACAAAGTCAAGGATCGTCATACCCAGGCTATGGAGTACTTCCTGATACGCTGCCGACGAAAGGCTGCTGTGGTAGACCGGTTGCCCGCCCACGTGCCCGGTGACTTCTCCTGCATCAGGGCCCACGGTAAGCAAGAGCAGGCCTTCCGGTTGCAAATGTTGGGTAAAACGTGCCAAAGTTGCGCGTTGCTCAGCGGGTGTCAGGTGAAAAAAGCTGTGCCAGCTGATGATGCCCTGAAAGAGTTGTGGCAAACCCAACGCCCGCATGTCCATTCGGTGCCAGGTGCTGTCCGGGAAGCGCGCTTTTGCCAGCTCAACCATAGGCGCTGCGAAGTCGATACCCGTGACTTTATAGCCCTGCTCTATGAAATAACGCCCGATCGGCTCTCCTCCCCCGCAACCAGCATCAAGAATAGCCGCTGATGGTGGCAACAGATCCTCAAACCGGCGGAGCCATTTCCTTTCGAACAGCAACCGGCTCCGCTCGGCATCATACTGTAAGCCGTACTGCTCGTAAACGCTTCTTGTTTTTGCGGCGAGTGCTCTGATATTTGCATTCTTGTCCATGTTTTAGGTCATTAAAGGCCAGCCTTGGGAGCAGCCCTACGTACAGTTTACACTTTTTGGCCAATGTAGAACACATAGCCATAGTACTGCTTAAACCGTTCGTATAATTCAGCTTCTGCCCGGTCATTTTCAATAAATGCTTTCACAGCGGGGTTGCAGGCATGCTTTTTCAGGAAAGCCTCCCGCACCGCTACTTGCGGCGCATAGTAATGGTCGGTCCAGCAGGATTCCGGGATAACAAAAGCTGCTTTAGGCGCATAACCCGCAGCCTCCAGTTGAGCCAGTTTAGCGGAAGCGGTGTTGATCTCCGGGTAAGCAGCCAACCAGTAATCCTGAAGCTCTGCGGGGCGCTCCTGCGTCAGCCATGTCAACTCTGATACTGCCAGGTAACCCCCTGTTTTGAGGAATGCCCGCCATTCCCGAAGACCGCGCTCGAACCCCATGTTGTAAATGGCCCCTTCTGACCAGATCATATCCAGGGAATCAGGCTCAAAGGGTAGTTCCTCCATACTGCCTACGATGCCCTTCACCCGATCATTCAGGCCAGCCTGAGCTGCATTGATATTGAGCCGTTCGATAAAAGCAGGTAAGAGGTCCAGGGCTGTAATGCGACTACCGGTCAGATGTGTTGCCAGCAGGAGGGTATGCGCTCCGGTGCCACACCCGATGTCCGCCACATGGGAAATGTGGCGGTGATCCCTCACAAAGCTAAGGGCTTTCAGTGTGGCCTCAGGACTACCAGGCCCCTGCCGTTCCAGTACAGCATAGTATTCACTGATCAGTTCTAAATCCAGTTCCGGAACAGGAGATTGTGCTTCACTCATTGGATGGTATTATGGGTTGTCGACACCGTTTGCCGCTTTTTGATCCAGAAACCAGTGCAACTGCCCATGGGCAGGCTGCACATGCGCCGCGGGATACTCAGATGCCCCAGGCTCACCATTGAGGATAGCAGAAACTTTTTCCGCTTTGCTTTGCCCGGTAACCAGGAAAGCGACTTCCCGGGCATTATTAAGCACTTGACCGGTTAGCGTCACCCGCTCCTGCCCACTTACCGGGTGCTGTGCCAGGGCACAAACCTCATTTGCATTGAGCAAATCCATCTGATGAGGGAAAATCGACGCGGTATGCCCGTCTCCGCCCATGCCCAGCATGATGAGATCGAATACCGGCCAGCCTTCCTTAACGGGGAGGCATTCTTTTATTTCTTCGCCGTAGCGGCCGGCTTCAGCTTCTGCCGGCAGCTCGCCGCGCAACCGGTGAACGTTGCAGGATGGCACGCCTACCGGTGTCAGGAACAGGTCGTCTGCCATTTTGAAATTGCTCTCAGCATCATCCGGAGGCACGCATCGTTCATCCCCCCAAAAAAAGTGGATCTGTTCCCAGTCTATCCGGTCCTGGTATTCCTCTGTCCAAAGCCGGAATAAAACAGCGGGGGTGCTCCCCCCCGAGAGGGCAATATTCACCGGCTCTTTCTTTTCAGCCAGCCATAGTTCAAAAAACTCAGCAAAGTCACGGGCCACCTGCCCGGGGGTATCTGCAATGTGGAGGTGCATATGCGTCTAGGTTTTTGTGTACAGCTAAAGTTCGCAAAAATTCCGGGAGTCTGTCAAGTTACGGCAGGGGTTTCGCCAGCTTACCCGGTCACCTTCGATGAGGTTGTCTGCTACATCGGGCCCCCAGGTACCAGCCGGATAGCCGTACAACTTGATGTCCGGGTTGTTCTTCCAGGCATTCAGGATCGGGTCCACAAAGCGCCAGGCTTCTTCCACACTGTCGCCACGGGCATAGAGGGTGGCGTCCCCCTTAATGGCATCCAGAATCAGGCGTTCGTAGGCTTCGGGGACATGGGCATCGGTGAGATCGGAATAGTGGAAATCCATCTCCACATTTTTGACGTTGAAACCAGCCCCGGGTACTTTCATACCAAATTGAAGGAGCAGGCCTTCGTCGGGCTGAATCCGCATGATCAGCTGATTATTCATGTTCATCATTTCTTCATTGCTGCGGAACAAATGATGGGGAGGCGATTTAAAATAAACCACCACCTCGGTGGCTTTGGTGGGCAGGTGTTTACCGGTACGAATGTAAAAGGGGACCCCCGCCCAGCGCCAGTTGTCGATAAAAAACTTCAGGGCAACATAAGTCTCTGTCATGGAATCATCTCCCACGCCTTTTTCTTCCCGGTAGCCTTTAACGCGCTTACCGCCAATGTCCGCTCCGATGTACTGCCCCCGGATGGCGTACTTTGCTACCTCCGATTCTGCAATCGGGCGCAGGGCTTTAAACAACTTGAGTTTCTCACTGCGGATGGAGCCTGCATCGGCATTGATTGGAGGTTCCATTGCCACATGAGCTACGATTTGCAAGAGATGATTTTGAACCATATCGCGCAGCGCACCGGAGGAGTCATAGTAGCCGCCCCGGTCGCCCACCCCAATTTTTTCAGCGGAGGTGATTTCAATATGGTGAATGTAATTTCGGTTCCACAGTGGTTCAAAGATACCATTGGCAAATCGGGTCACCAACAGGTTTTGCACGGTTTCTTTACCCAGATAGTGATCAATCCGGTAAATCTGATCTTCGTCGAAGTGCTGCTGCAGGCTCTTGTTTAGGCTTTGGGCAGAGGCATGGTCATAGCCAAAGGGCTTCTCTATAATCAGCCGGCGGATGCGGTCTTTTTGCCTGTTCAGCCCTTCCTGTGCCAGAAACCTGGGTATTTCGGTGTACAGGCGGGGCGGTACCGAGAGGTAGAATACGTAATTCCCGGCAGTGCCCATTTGATGGTCAATCTCTTCCAGGCGTTTTCGTACTTTGGGGTAATCAGCGGCTTCAAGGGTATCAATAGGCTGGTAAAACAGCTTTCGGGCAAAGTCTTGCTTCTTGCTGTCTTCGATGAATTCGTTGTTCGTGAAAACGGCCTCCCGAAAGGCATCATCGCTAAAATCCGTACGGCTGACGCCCAGCACCGCGAAGGATTCCGGAAGCAAATCGCTGCAGTAGAGTTCGTAAATAGCCGGGAGCAGTTTGCGCTTGGCCAGGTCGCCGGAGGCACCGAAAATCACAAAAACCTGTGGGTCCATTGGGTTATTTTTTGATGAATTCAAACCGTGCCATGCAACCAGGATTGCATAGCCCTGTTTTAACAAAAGGCTGGACGCCCACTAAAGTTCTAATACAGACATGAATTACCTATGAAGATTGGACTTACTGCCGACCACGGTGGCTTCGACCTTAAAAATCAAATTGCTGAATGGCTCCGCGGGGCGGGCTTCGAGACGACGGACCTTGGAGCACAAGCCTACGATGCCCGGGACGACTATCCGGATTTGGTGTACCCACTGGCTAAAGCCGTAGCTACCGGCAAAGTCGACCGGGGTATTGCTGTGTGTGGCAGCGGAGTGGGCGCGGCGATCGTGGCCAATAAGGTAAAAGGGGTCCGCGCAGCCCTCATCACAGAAACTTACTCTGCCCGGCAGGGCGTGGAGCACGATGACATGAATCTGCTTTGCCTTGGTGGCAGGGTCATAGGCCCTGAACTGGCCCGGGAACTGGTCTTTGCTTTCGCAAAAGCGCAGTACAGCGGTGAAGAACGCCACAACCGCCGGCTGCATAAACTTCAACAAATCGAAAACGCCAACAATGAATAATAAAGGATACGACTTCGGCATGATTGGCCTGGGTGTGATGGGCCGCAATTTTATTCTTAATGTACTGGACCACGGCTTTTCGGCTGCCGGGCTGGACCTGGATGCTGAAAAGGCTGCCGCACTGGAAAAAGAAGGAGAAGGCAAGCCCGTGATGAGCACAACGGACACCGCCACGTTCGTAAAGGCACTCGCCCAACCTCGCAAAATCATGCTGCTGGTTCCGGCTGGCAAAGCTGTGGACAGTGTCATTGAATCCCTCCTCCCCCATCTTGATGAACAGGATCTGATCATCGACGGGGGCAATTCCTACTTTCCGGATACCGACCGCCGCTTTGAACAGCTCAAGGCCAAAGGTATTCGTTTTATGGGCATGGGGGTTTCCGGTGGTGCAGAGGGCGCAAGGCGCGGGCCAAGCATTATGCCGGGCGGAGCCCCGGAAGCCTATCAGTTGGTTGCTCCTATTCTGGAAGCAGTGGCCGCCAAGGCTAAAGGCGAGCCTTGTGTGGCGCACCTGGGCAACGGGGCTGCCGGGCACTACGTCAAAATGGTGCACAACGGCATTGAATACGGGCTGATGCAGCTTTTGGCGGAAGCCTATGACATCCTAAAGATTGCAGGCCAACTGGATAACCCCGCACTGCATGAAACTTTCAAAAAGTGGAACGAAGGGGCCCTGGAGTCTTTCCTGGTCGAAATCACCAGTAAGATTTTTGCCCAACCGGATGACCAGGGCGAGGGTTGGCTGGTGGATAAAATCCTGGACAAAGCCAAGCAGAAAGGTACCGGCAAATGGACTTCCCAAAACGCCATGGACCTTGGCATCCCGGTGCCTACTATCGATGCGGCAGTAACCATGCGCGGGCTATCGGCATTAAAGGCAGAACGCACAGAAACCGCACGGCACTACAGCCGGTCGATTGAAAACTACCCCGCTGTGGATCAGGCACAACTCGTCAGTCAGGTCGGTGAGGCTTTACATTTTGCCTTTATGATCACCTACGCACAAGGTATGCACCTCCTGGCCGAGGCTTCCCGGGAATATCGCTTTGACCTTGATCTCGAAACCATCGCCAAAATCTGGCGGGGCGGGTGTATCATCCGGGCAGAAATCCTGGAGGATATGCGGCAGGCGTATCAGCAGGAGCCAGAGCTGAATAACCTGGTGCGGTCGCCACTGTTCCAGAGTTCTCTGCTCTATGGGCAGCGAGCTGCCAGGAGCGTAATTCAGACGGCTGCACAGTTTGGCATCCCTATACTTGCGCTGTCTTCCACCCTGAATTACTTTGATGCTTACCGGGATGACCGCTTGCCGCTTAATCTGGTACAGGCTCAGCGCGACTTTTTCGGGTCGCACACTTACGAGCGGACGGACCGGGAAGGTGTTTTTCATACAGCGTGGAATTAGTTTGCCCTTTTCCGCCCAACTCAAAATATATCAAGCCCCATTACTCAGCTGAGTAATGGGGCTTGATCCGTTTGCACTCGAGAGTGAATTTTAGCTGTTAGCGCCCGAAACGATAGCCAATCGCCAACTTACCCGCAAACATGATTTCCGGCCAATCTACTTCTACCCGATCTCCTTCTGATTCAAAGGATGTATTGTCGATGAAGGCACGACCGACACCAAAGCCAATATCAAAAACGATACCGCTTTTGCCAACTGCTTTGTAACCAACACCGAACCCGACTCCAACACGCGTCTGCGAATATTCAGCCAGTGTGGTAGAGTTGTCATCAGCAGAATAATTCCGGGAAATGAACCGAAGAAATGCATTCGCGTAGAATTTGTCAGCTCCATCATCAGGGTTGAAATAATACTTACCATAAGCAGTGATAGGAAGGTTGAAGTAATCGAGGCCTAGTTCGTCTCCGAAGCCTACCCCGATCTGCCCCTCCACACTGAAGTTGTCTTTCAACATGAAATCAGCGCTTGCGCTAAGGTTACCAAACAACAGCCCAATTGGGTTGACCATTACATCAACCTGCGCCTGAGCCTTTGTGAGGCCTGCGAGCGCGAAAACACCTACCAGTAATAGTAGTTTTACAGATTGTTTCATAAGGTTTTAGATTTTTATTAAAACAATGCTGTAAAATTAAGAATTGGATTGAGAAAACTGGGAGCGCGCTATGAAAAAGTACATGTTTGTGTGAACCTTAACATATCTATAGCCCTTTTATATGGTTAGACCCTCCTCAAATCACCATAGTACAATATCATTTCATGCATCAATTAGACCAGTATTTTAAGTACAACCGCGATTTCCCTAAAATTGAAGTAGAGGAAGGGTTCCGGTTTATCGAATACCGGTCTTATGAACAGATGAACCGAGTACGGACCTGGTCTACTCAGCAATTTATCGTTTTCGTATTGCAGGGAGAGAAGGTTATTGAGACAGGAGGTGCCAAATTTCCGATTGCGGCAGATGAAGCCCTGTTCCTGCGTAAGGGTAGCTACCTGATGTCTGAAATACCTATTGATCAGGGGGTATTCCAAAGCGTGCTGTTTTTTCTGGATGAGCCTTTTCTGGAGCAATTTGCCTGCCGGCACGCAGACTTGCTCCCTAACCCCAACCGGGCCAGTCAGGCGCCGGCGATCCGTTTGCATATCACAGAACCCGTAAGCCAGTTTTACCATGCAGTCTTGCCTTATTTCAATACGCCGCTCAACGAAGCCCGCCGCCGGGGGCTTACTCTTAAGCTGGAAGAACTGCTGCTCAATCTTATTGCGGAGCCTGAAAACGCCAGCTTCGCTCTATTCCTGAACGGACTGCTTCAGAGCAAGCCCACCATTGCTTCCATAATGGAGCAGAACTTTATGCTCAATTTGCCACTGCCTGCATTTGCCCGGCTGGCCCAACGCAGCTTGTCAGCGTTTAAACGGGACTTCAAAGCCGCCTATGCCCAACCGCCCGGTCAGTGGCTGCATGAACGCCGGCTTCAACACGGTGCGCATCTGCTGAAACATACCGGGCTGCCAGTCACTCAAATTGCTTTTGAATGTGGTTTCCAGGACTTATCCCACTTTAGTGCCGCTTTTAAAAAGAGCTACAGCCTAAGCCCCACTGATTTCCGAAAAAGAGCTGCTGCCCACAGTTTTTGAGCTCGGCACCAAAGCATGGGCATTCAAGATGCCGTATTTTGCCTTAAAAAAATGCCAGCTACCACACTTCTTAATTTTCTGGACAACATCCGTCAGCTATTCAGCTATTATAAATCTCTTGGGGAACAGGCCATGGTACAGATACCTGATGCCGCGCTCTTTGGCGTTACTGATGCCAGCCAAAATTGTATAGCGACTATTGTCAAACACCTCCATGGTAATATGCAGTCACGGTGGACCAATTTTCTGACCGAGGATGGAGAAAAACCCTGGCGGGACCGGGAAGGGGAGTTCAATCCCACCTTCTCAGAAAGAACCGAGGTCATGCAGGCCTGGGAAGGAGGCTAGGCCTGTTTGTTTGAAGCAATCGACCTTCTGAAACCTGAACAGCTGCAAGATCTCATTTACATTAGAAATGAAGGCCATACGATACTGGAAGCGCTACAACGGCAGCTTGCTCATTACAGCTACCACTGCGGTCAAATCGTCCTCCTGTCCAAACTTGCTGCCGGGGAAAAGTGGCAGTCTCTTAGCATTTCCAGAGGGGCAACACAAGCCTATAATGCAAAGCGGTTTGAACAACCAAAGGAAAGGAAACGGTTCTACGAATAAGAAAAAAGTATCATATCAGAGCAAGTCCTATACATGACTCCTAAAAAAATAGACGATAAGACCTCATTACACATTTCATTTATGTGAATATTTTTTTACTTTTGTAAGGATACTATTTTAAAAAGTCGATTTTACGGCTTGAGAGCTTAACCTTTGGCGACTTCCAAAAGCGCAGCCTGCTAAATAGAAAGCTCCGAGAGGCAATCAACATCAAACAATAGCACAGTTGGAACCATTCCTGCCTTTCCCTGATCGATCTGAAAACTAAATCATTTTACAGGAAAAGAAACGTCTTCATTTTTTGGCACAGTAATTGCAATCAACTTGAAGATTTTCTTTAATATGTAAAATAGCTTGATATGAGAAAACAGAAGAACGAAACCGTAACACTAAATCAGGGCGATAGCGATATCACACTGGATTATGCCGAGCTGCGAAAAGCTGTATTGGTTTTGCGCGCCATCAACCATAAGCTGCGTCAGCGGATTATCGGGCTGCTGGAAGAAAGTGAAAGCATGACGGTAACTGATATTTATATCAAACTGCGGCTTGAACAGTCTGTGGCTTCACAGCATCTTGCTATTCTTCGGCGTGCAGGAGTTGTTGATACGGAGCGACAAGGCAAGTTTATCAACTATTCGTTGAACCGGGACCGCCTTGCGCAAATTTCCCGCCTGGTGGATGAGCTGGCTTCCTGATCATCAGACCGGTTCTTTTTCAAACCAATAAGCATTCTTTCTAATTTACTTCTTTTGAAGTAATACCTTGTTTTGTCAATGCCCCCAGCTTGACCCTGGAGGTTGATGCCTAAGACCTGACTTTGGTTGTTACAATCAGTTCAAAGCAAAAAAGCAGTGTAGGATCTAATCCAACACTGCTTTTTCATTTTATGAAGCCAAACTTCACTGAAACCCGTTTGAACAACAATTCCAGCGAAAGCTTATGCTTTAGCAATTAATCTCTTAGTACGACCAAAGATCGTGCTCAAAGTTAAAGATTTCCTGACGAATCCGCTCTGATTCCATAAGTAGGTCTGTACCGGAAAGGTAATCTTCAAGTCGACGGTCAAATACGTTGGATTCTTTGTAGATGTAACTGGCAAAGAACCGCATCTCAAAGAGGTCCTCGTAGCTCATTGGGCTGGAATCATTGGCGATATTAAATACGCGCTCCCGTGCTAAAACTTCCCGTGCTTGCGGATAGTATACCCAGAACATAGGACGCTCGTATCTAAAGTTACCATTATCATCAAATTCCTCAATAAGCGGCGCAATACCGAGAATGCGCACCTGCATGGTAGAGGTTTCCTCATCGAAGAACCAGATTTCCTTTAGGCGGAACCGTCTAACATCGCTTGGGTCTACCTCGTTACGAACGATCTGGAAGGTTTCTTCGTAGGTTTCTGGATCCACAGTAGCGATTGTATCGACACTAGCACCCATTGAGGCTACTTCATCCGGAGTAAGTGGTATAGAGAACTTGTCATCCTCTGTGCTGTAAACTGTAATTTCACCAGCTTCGGCAGCTTCCATAAGGATGGTGAAAAACGGGCGCTCAGGGTAAGCGAAAGAAAGGTTCATTTTCTCACGTACGTCGATGACTCGCCAAATACGCTTTTCCCAAAACACATCTGCTTCACGGATATGGTCATAGGGTAAAACACGTTTCTCAAAGGTCAGGCGCTTCTCTACGATATCATCGAGGGGCTTGTCCGCATTCATCTCCCCTGACTCAGTCATCATGATGTTATCGGGGGTTTGTGCATTGAGCGGAGCAGCGAGGAAGAACATCAACAATCCTAAGCTGAAAAATTTCAGAGCGATCTTCATGGCTGATTTTTTAATTTAATTTGTTTGAACGAGAATTTGACCACGGCCAAAAGCCTTAGGATGCGAAAAATACTGCTTTTCCTATGAAGGAAGAAAGTATAGCAGCGGATTAACAACCACGTTTTTCCTTTTCGCGCCACCAGATGACCGCAAGAATAAACTAATCTGTTACAGTGGTGCATTCCTGGGAATTATTCCGGCTAGATTGGATGTATAGTTTTCTGCTACGCACCAGCTTTCATGGCAAACCATCAAAGCTTTTCTGTATTAGAACTAACGGCAATTTCACGGCTGCTATTTTACGACCTCTGCAAAATAACAGAAATTCTTACCGCTTGGATTTTCAATATATTAGCCCTTAGGGGCTGAGCTGACTTCAGCCAACTCTCCCGTTTAGAGAGTTGGCTGAGACAGCTAAATGATTCCATAAGGTTATTACCTTACTTAATCTTAAATACCATTGAGTTGATCGGGCGTCCTACGTTATCACCAGGACAGCGGGCCTTCACATCATCAAAATAGTAAATATCTCCGGGTTTTGCCTGATTGACGAGGCGGCGGGCACGGTCGTTATAACGCGCTCCCGCATTAATCACTTCAACAGGGTCCTGACGGGAAGCCACGTAAACCAGGTTAAAGCCCTGAATCTGACAAGTGGCATCAAAGTCGAAGTTATCCAGGAATGCCCCTACACCGCCTTGCGCCTTGAAGGTACCGTTACCCATAGTTCCGCCACTAGACTTGGAAAGGCGGGCAACCGGATCAGGAATTCGCTTTACACGAAAGTCAAAGGTAGTATTGGGCAGACCACCACCAGAAAGAATGATTTTGGCATCACCTGGCTTAGTTGCAGTAACCACATATTTACCGTTCGCTTTGCTTGTGGCGCGGATGGTACAGCCGGAAGCCCGAACGCTAAGATCGTTGGAAGACACACCGGAAGCAGAAACAGATACCGGGTTGTCCACACCAATGTAGAATACGTTCATCTTATCCGCAGAAACGGTTGCGGAACGGGTACCTACTTCATATTCGTAGATGCTTTCCCCTTCAGATACTTCTCCGGTCAGTGGGTTACGGACTTCTACTTTCAGCTTCAGCTGCTTGTTACCTGTAGAAGTGGTGCGGGTAGTGTACTCCGCTTTACCGCCTTCGCCTACAGAAACAGCACTGCCGTTGACGTAGATATTGATGTCATCCGGGTTGATCTGAGAGCTGTAGGTACCTACAGAAATCTCTGCCTTGAATGGATCACCCTTGATCACATAAGCTTTTTCCGCCTGTACTACAGGGAAGAAAGAGTCGAACTCAACCACACGGCCACCGGCCAGCTCAGCCATACTGTTGATCAGTGCAGCTTCAGAGCTTTTTGCATCAGACTGCATTTGGCTCATAAGTGGAAGTACAGCAGCAAGTGGCATCTGACGGAATTTGAAGTCCGCCCAGCTATTCTTGTCTTTGCTTGCCTTCCAGGTTTCGTCATCGATACCGAATGGCAGGTTGTTGCCGATATTCTCAATCCGGTTGTTGATTTCTGCTTCCTTCAAACCAAAGGCTTTGCCATGGTTACGGAGCAGGTCCGTATAAATCTCAACGAGTTTGTCCTTTGTCTTAAGGATTTCAGCCTTGAGCTCTTCGCCACGGCCTTCGTCCACAAGCATACGGGTGGTGATATCTTTATTCTTCTTACCCTTTGGGACGACCTTACCATAGCTTTCAGTGTAGTCGTCATCATCCACTTCACCGTTTTGGTTACCGGCGGAGTCAATCAGATTATCCCGAAGACCATTGACGTAGCTGTTGAAGCTGGAAATGGTTTCACGAACCTGATCTACGGCAGGCTCGATAGGGCGGTACTTGACTTTGGACTCGTCGCTAAGCAGGCTTTTCAGCCCGCTCACTGTTTGCTCCAACTGAGATTCCACAGTGGCGATACTTTCTTTGTTACCGTCATCCAGTGTAAAGAAAGCATTCATTACCTCGGCCGATACATTAAGGGCAAGTAGCGCGGTCAGCACCAGATACATGAGGTTGATCATGAGCTGCCGCGGTTCCTTAGGTATTGACATGCTATATAGCTTTTATAAATTCAAAAATAGGGATGCGTCAACTCAGATTATTTGCCAACGTTTGACATGGCAGAAATTACGTTGCCATACACGTTGTTCAGCTGCGCGTAAGTGCCATTCAGCTGCCCGATGTTCTGGTTGAGTGCGTTGAGCTGCTCCTTGTACTGCTTGGTATCTTCCAGTGAGTCAGACAAGTCAGCCATTGCTTCATTCAACTTAGAGTAGAAGTTGCTCATGGCTTTAATCTGATCGCTCGTACCGGAAAAGTCCACTTCCTGTAAAGCTTTTAATGAAGATAAGCTTTTGGACATGGTTTGCAATTCAGATAACATACCTCCAAGTTGCTGCTCCACAACTTCTCCGTTAAGAGGAGCCGCCGCAGGAGTATTAGGAGTGGCGCCAGCAGTCAGCGGTGCAATATTTGAGCTGTAATCGCTCAGGCCTGGGTACAGTTTGTCCCAGTAGTAGTCAGGCTCAGGGCCAATAACGCCGAGGAAGAAAAAGATAAATGCTTCAACGGACAGACCGATGATCAACATTTCGGAGGCGCCTTCCCAGCTTTCCAGCTTAAAAAGTGCACCCATCAATACCACTGATGCACCGAGACCGATGATCAGGTTTTTAATGTACTTAAACCCTTTTGACTTCAAGAAACTCATCTTAGTTCTCTTTTAATAGTTTTGGTGATCTAAATTTTTAGCTATTTGGAAGATCGGTTTCTCCAAACTCTACCACATAATGCCCCGCTCCTGATTGGTTACAGGCTTTAATAATTTTTTTTCGCTTTTCCCGAAAATCAAAATGGACATTCAAGAAAGTGTACCTTATAGCCGGACCGATAACAGATCGTGCTGTATCGTAAGATCAGGCTTTAATGAATGGTGAGGTGAGTATAGATAGAGGAGATAACCAAAAAGAAATTGGATGCATGACCTGTTATTCAGGTCATGCATCCAATATATTATGGTGTTATCATTAGAAATCGTTCAGTGAACGGCCCAGGAAAGTCAGTGCACAGCGGAATCCAATGTAGGACTTCGTTGTATCCTGGTATTCCCAGTGGCGTGTGCCGGTCTGAAGGAAGTGTGCAACGTCTTTCCATGAACCACCGCGAATCACTTTGCGCTTATACGCTTCAGGATCATCATCCTTTGCATCATAGCGGATATCAGGGTTGAGGTCATGCAGGAAAGAATATGCGTTGTCGTAGTAAGCGGTTACTGTCCACTCCGCAACGTTACCGCTCATGTTGTACAGACCGAAATCGTTGGGGAAGTAAGCATCTGCACGCACTGTGTAATAGCCACCGTCCTCAGGGTAGTTACCACGGCCAGGCTTGAAGTTGGCAAGCAGACATCCCTTAGCATTACGAGTGTAGTACAAACCCCATGGGTACATCGCTACATCGTGACCACCGCGTGCTGCATATTCCCACTCGTGCTCGGTTGGCAGGCGGAAGTCCTCAGAGTTGATACCATCGCCACGTGTCAGCGCGTAAGTATTCCACAGCTTGGTACGCCAGTAAGCGAAAGCATTCGCCATATGCCAGTCCACACCCACTACCGGGTAGTCGTCAAAGGCAGGGTGCCAGAAATAGTTCCGCGTCATTGGCTCATTATAAGAATAGGCGAAATCACGAACCCATACAAGCGTGTCCGGATAGACATTCACCTTGCGGCGCTGAATGAAGGCATTACGCGGAGAACGCCCCTGATCATGTGCGGCCTTCTGCCAGTCGAACCACTCGTATTCGAATACCAGCTTACTGGCATCGAGTTCTTTCCTACCAGCAAAACGGTCATCGCCCTGATAGTACAAATCTTCCAGGGTTTCGTCTTCCCAGTCGATTTCATACTCCCAGTCGATCCGCTCTTCACCGTCTTCGGTTTCGACGTAGTGGTCGAGGTAAGAGTGAGCTAATGAATCCCGAACCCAGTTAACAAACTGGCGGTATTCGTTATTGGTGATTTCGGTATCATCCATATAGAACCCCTGAATAGAGATGGCTTTCTGGCGCTGCACGAACGTATTACTTACGTCCTGATCAGATGGGCCGATGTGTAACGTACCGGAGGGTACGTAAACCATTCCATATGGATTAATTCCTTTCCAGTCCGGACGGTCTAATACACCTACCAGCTGGCCGTTTTCACTGCTGCCACAGGACGCGGCAACAAACACTAGCAAGACTAGTGAAAGCTTGATTAATTGTTTCATGTTAACACCCTTGTTTTCCTTCAGAATATATAATACGGTCTAATAAACGCAGTCGTAAATATAGGCTGTTTGCCTATCTTATCAAAAATTAATTTTTTTCTTTTCTGTTTCTGCCCACGAAAAGCCGGGCAGCTTACATTTTGAAATCAGGTCGTACAGCGGGCTGATGCCGCACAGCAGCCCGGAATAGGGGCCACTGTTAATGGGTAAAATAAATCTTACCTTTTCTGACCTGCTCCGGGAAACAACCTTAATTCGGGGAAGCCGACTATACATTTAGGATCCAAACGCTACCTTATATTACAGGGAACGCGGATTGTAAATGATTTTAGGAGGCCGGCCAGTGCCCAGTGATTTGTTCAGGTTGTAACTGATCATGACTTCGTGTGAGCCGTTGCTCACCTGATATAGGGTAGACAGCGTGAAATCGTAAGCATAACCGACTGTGATATTGTCACTCAGCTTAAAACCAACGATTGCCGCTACGGCATCAATTGAATTGCTGTCGTACCCTCTAAACGAAGCCCCTGCTATTATATTGTCGTTGTAATGAAAAAGGGCAGCAATATCCGTTTGGGTCTGCACCAGGTCTGAACGCACCAACAACGCAGGATGGAAGCTAATCATAGAGCTGAGGTCGAAGTGGCCTTCCGCATTAAAGAAGAAAGCCCGGGAAAGGCGGATACTTAGTGCGTCCCCAACCGGCGTAACCGGCTCAGTAAGGTTACGGACGGCTAAACCGGCTTCAAACCGCTCCGTCAGCAGATAAAGGCCTGCTCCGTAGGTAAGCGCACTGCCAGAAACTGCGGTAACCGGCAGAAGGTCATCATTGTGAATCAGTATTCCATCTGAGGGGGAATAGTCGCCATCCGGAGTACGGAGCGCAGCACCATCGAGGGTGCGCTGAGCATACCCCACGCTACCGCCTCCAGCAAGAATACCCCAGCGGCCCAGCTCAATCTGATAATTATAGGAAAGGGATCCGGTGGTGCGCTGCCGGGCCCCCAGTTCGTCATTCTCCAGGTTCAACCCAAAGCCGCTTCTAATCACGCTTACCGGCAGGTGCACGCCGATATTTTGGGTAACCGGGTTGCCGGGCAG
>PR_CR_10_Liq_3_inCRDRAFT_1000007_pt1 | contig 70364 bp, 59 predicted proteins | sample PRCRCaboRojoPR_2_FD_10240 | JGI IMG/M metagenome (IMG submission 10240)
TCCGCCTCCCTGCCCGTAGCGGTGCTGATGTGCTTTATCGCGATGCGCTACTTTGGCGTGGACGCGAATATTGTGGCGCTTTCCGGCATCGCCATCGCCATCGGCACCATGGTGGATATGGGTATTGTGCTGGTGGAGAGCATGGTCAACCGCATGGAGGAAGCCCCGCCCGGCGAAAGCCTGATGACGACCATCTACGAAGCCACTACTGAAGTCGCGTCGGCGGTTGTGACGGCGGTCGCTACCACGGTGGTCAGCTTTTTGCCCGTTTTCACCATGGAAGCGGCAGAGGGCAAGTTGTTTCGCCCCCTGGCCTACACCAAGACCTTTGCGCTGATTGCCGCCATCATCGTCGCCATTACCATACTGCCTGCGGTGGCGCACAGTATCTTTTCTATGCGGTCGCGGTCGCAGGCTACCGCATACGTGGCGAATGGGCTGGCTGTACTGGCGGGTGTGCTGCTCGCGGTATGGGCCGATCCGTTCTACGGCGGCGCGCTCATTTTGATCGGGCTGGCAGGCTGGATCAACTACCGGATGAAGCAAAAAGGGACCGCCCGCTCTGCCAAATGGGTGTCTTGGGCAACAAACATACTCTACGCCCTCGTCGTCACCTGGCTGCTGGCCAGCGTGTGGATGCCGCTGGGCGTGGTGAAAAGCACCTTTACCAACTTCCTGTTTGTCGCGCTGCTGGCAGGCCTGCTGATCGGGTTTTTCCATATTGTTATCTACTACTACGAGCCCATACTGCGGTTTTTGCTGCGGTTCAAGCTGCTCTTCCTGTTGGTGGTGGGCGCGCTCGTGTTCCTTGGCTTTCGGGTGTACCAAAACACCGGAGAGGAATTTATGCCTGCGCTGGACGAGGGCGCTTTTTTGCTGATGCCTACTTCTATGCCGCACTCGGGCATGCAGGAAAACATCAAAAACCTGCGCCTGCTCGATATGGCGGTCACGGCTATCCCGGAGGTAAAGTCCGTAGTCGGCAAAGCGGGGCGGGCGAATACGGCGCTCGACCCCGCGCCCATGTCAATGTACGAAAATGTCATCCTCTACAAATCGGAGTACAAAACCAACGAAGCCGGCCAGCGTATCCGATTCCGCTACGAGGATGGGGAATATGTACGCGATGAAGATGGCGAACTGATCCCCGATGAGAATGGCCGCTACTTCCGGCAGTGGCGGGATGAAATCAAAAGCCCGGATGATATCTGGAACGAAATTGTGCAAGTGACTAAGTTGCCGGGCGTCACCTCCGCACCCAAGCTGCAGCCTATTGAGACCCGCCTCGTGATGTTGCAGACCGGCATGCGCGCGCCCATGGGCATCAAAGTGCAGGGTAATGACCTGAAAACCATTGAGGACTTTGGCCTCAAGTTGGAACCCCTGCTGAAAGAGGTGGAAGGCGTCAAAGCTTCTGCTGTTTTTGCCGACCGTATCGTGGGCAAGCCTTATTTGCTGCTCGATATCGACCGGCGGGCCATCAGCCGCTACGGGCTGACGATAGAGCAGGTACAGCAGCATATTCAGGCCGCTATCGGCGGAATGGCCATGACCACCACTGTGGAGGGCCGGGAGCGCTACGCCATCCGGGTGCGCTACCCCCGCGAGCTGCGCGATGATCCGGAAGCATTAAAACGAGTGTACGTCCCTACCGCTACCGGGCAACCTATTCCGCTCGGGCAGCTGGTGGACATCCGCTACGAAGCCGGGCCACAGGCCATTAAGAGTGAAGATGGCTTCCTGATCGGCTACGTGCTTTTCGACCGGGAGGATGGCTATGCGGAGGTGGAAGTGGTGGAAAATGCCAAAGCCTACCTGCGGGAGCAGATCGAAGCTGGTGAATTAGAAGTACCGCCCGCCATCAGCTACCGCTTTGCCGGTAATTATGAGCAGCAGGTGCGCGCCAGCCGGCGGCTAAGCATCGTATTGCCCATTTCGCTGGCGATCATTTTTCTCATTTTGTACTTCCAGTTCCGCTCCGTCGCCATCTCGCTGATGGTGTTCACCGGAGTTTTCATTGCTTTCTCCGGTGGCTTTATCATGATCGGGTTGTACGATACGGACTGGTTCCTCAACTTCAGCCTCTTCGGTACGGAAATGCGGGAACTGTTCCAAATCCGCCCCATCAATCTGAGCGTGGCGGTGTGGGTCGGCTTCCTGGCTTTGTTTGGGATCGCGACCGATGACGGCGTATTGGTCGCTACTTTCCTCAAAGACAGTTTCAAGCGCAATGAGCCGGAAAGCGTACAAGGTATACGGGATGCGGTAGTGGAAGGCGGCCTGCGGCGGGTACGCCCGGCGATGATGACCACCGCTACCACCATACTCGCCCTGCTGCCCATCCTGACCTCCACGGGCCGGGGAGCTGATATTATGCTGCCGATGGCCATTCCGTCCTTTGGTGGGATGGTGTTGCAGGTGATTACCATGTTTACGGTGCCAGTGCTGTACGCGCTTTGGATGGAAGGGCAGAGGAGGTGGGATCAAAGAGGTAGTGATGAGAAAAAAAATAATGTCAACGGAGAAAGCAACCCCACATGAGAAAATATAGCATAACCATACTTTTTTGGACGCTTGCGTTTGGGATTCCTATTCAGGTGCTTGCCCAGCCCCTCCCCCAACTCATCGACAGCGCCCTGCTACAGCAGCCGGAACTGATAGCGCTGGGAAAGGAGTATCAGGCGGCATTGGAACGCGCCCCGCAGGTCAGCCAATTGCCTAATCCGGAAGTAGGCGTGGGTGGATTCCCACTACCGGTGGAGACCCGCCTGGGGCCGCAGCTGCTCCGCCTCGGCGCTACGCAGGGCTTTCCCTGGCCGGGGACTTTGCCGGGACGGGCGGAGTTGGAAAACACCAAAGCCAGGGCACTGTACGAGCAGATCGCCGCCCGCGCCCTGGAGCTGCGCTACGAGCTGGAACAAGCCTATTACCAACTTTACGCTATTGAAAAACGGCAGGACATCCTGCGCCGCAACCTGCCCCTGCTCGAATCGCTGGAGGCTACGGCCCTCGCCAAAGTGGAAAGCGGCAAAGGAAGTACGGCAGATGTACTGCGTGTGCAAATCCGGCGGGAAGAGCTGCAGCAGGAGCTGGCTATATTGGAGCGGGAGGCCCTTAAGCCGCTGGCGACAATCAATCGGTTACTGCAGCGCAGGCCGGCGACGAAAATCGAGGTGGTGGACGAACTTGGCCCCGCCCAATTGCCGTTTCGGCAAGACAGCCTGCTTGCTGCCATCCGCCGTACCCACCCGAAGCTGCGGCAGCTCAGCTGGCAGCAGGAAGCCGCCCGGCAGGCCCTGCGCCTCAACGAACTGGACGGCAAACCTTCCTTCGGGCTGGGCGCAGACTATATCTTTGTCGGCCCGCGCAATGACGCCAACCTCAATGCCAATGGCCGGGATATTGTGCAACTGCGGGCGAGTGTAAGCCTGCCCATATACCGGGAGAAATTTGAGGCCAAAGCGCGGGAAGAACAGCTGAAAATTGCCGCACTGGACAACCGGAAACAGGATTTAAACCAGCGCTTTGAGGCTACCATTGCCCAGGCTTACGCCGACTTCGAAACCGCCCGGCTCCGGCTGGAACTCTACGAGCGGCAGCGGCGGCTGACCCAGTCTGCTATAGCTATTCTGCAGGAAGCCTACAGCACGAAGGGCCGCAGCTTTGATGAACTCCTACGGCTGGAAAGCCAGCTGATTGAGTATGACCTGAAGCGGTTGGATGCGGTGGTGGCGGGGTACTTGGCAGTTGCTAAAATCAATCAGCTTTTATTTAACCAAAACGCCAAATGATGCAAAATTTCCTAACCAACTGGGGCAATGCCGCCTACACCAGCGCCGGATTTTTCTGGATGGCGCTGTGGGCATTCATCCTCGGCTATTTTCTCAGCAGCCTGATACAGATACTCGTGACGGAAGAGCGCATGCAGCGCACGATGGGCGATGCCTGTTCCAAAAGTATGCTGCTGGGCACCTTCTTTGGCTTTATCAGCAGCTCGTGCAGCTTTTCGGCGCTGGCAACGACCAAATCGTTATTCCAGAAGGGGGCGAGCTTTTCGGCAGCAATTGCGTTTCTGCTGGCGTCCACCAATCTGGTGATCGAGCTGGGCATTATCATTTCTATCTTTCTCGGCTGGCAGTTTGTGGTGGGCGAGTACGTGGGCGGCATTTTACTGATTGCGATCAGCTGGCTCATTATCCGGCTTATCAGGCCAAAAAAGCTGATCAAAAAGGCCCGGGCGCACCTCGGGAAGCAACAAGCGGAGGACGATGATATCGACAAGTCCTGGAAGACCAAAATCCGCTCTTCCAAAAGCTGGGCGAAGATTGCCAAGCAGTACGTGATGGAGTGGAAGATGGTTTGGAAAGACGTGACCATCGGCTTTACCATCGCAGGCATTGTCGCGGCTTTTGTACCGGACAGCTTTTTCCGAAGCTTGTTCATCAACAGCGGGCCGGAGGTGACGCAGTACAGCTTTCTAAGCTTGCTGGAGCATGTGGTTATCGGTCCGGTGGCGGCCTTTATGACCTTCATCGGCTCGATGGGCAACATCCCGCTGGCGGCGCTGCTATTTAGCAAAGGCGTAAGCTTTGCCGGGGTGATGGCTTTCATCTTCAGCGACCTGGTGGTCTTCCCGGTGCTGCGCATCAACGCCAAGTACTATGGCTGGCGGATGTCGCTGTTTATCCTGTTTTTGCTGTTCAGCTCGCTGATTGGCACCGCGCTGGCGCTGCACTACGGCTTCGATCTGCTGGGCTACCTGCCGGACCCGAAAGCCGTTAGTGTCACCGAAACGGAACACTTTAAAATTGATTATACCTTTTTCCTCAACCTCGGCTTCCTGCTCCTTACTGCGGGGCTCGTCTACCACGGCTTTTTCCGCCGTAAGGACGTCATGCATCATAAGGAGATGGCGCCTAAGAGCAAGGTACTGGAGCAAACGCTGAAGTATTTGGCTTGGGTGAGTTATGTGTGGCTGGCTGGGGGGCTGGTTGTAAGGTTTTTTATTGCTTAATCTTCCCCTGCTTTGAGTAAAACAGCTTTATATAACTTTTCGCTTATGAAGAATTTAGCGTCTTTGATTAACGAATCAACTATAGGTTTGAGCGAAGGAATAACTCCTTTCGCTTTAGCACGCAACAGAATACCCAGAAGACCAGTGACCTCAATACCTAGCGCTTCGGCTTTAGCCCTACCTTTTTTCTCATCTATAAGCAGAAGAGGAATATTCAGCTCCAGAGCTAGTACTATGGCTTCCGACTCACCTGGGTCAAGCTCTTCGAGTAGGCTTTCAACATCTTCTTTATTCTTGACAGACTTCACGCTGAGAATGTCTGTTTGGAAGATACTATGTACATCATGCCCGAAAGCTTCCAGCCTCTTCAATTCTTCAGCAACTTTATCAGGTATAATCACTGTTTCGAAGAGCGTATTTAACAGTTGGAGTTTATCGATTAGGAATAAGTTTCCAATTACAGAGGTGTCGCTTACTACCTTCATAAACCTAGTTTTTCCAAGGTTTCCAAGTCATCTTCCAAGTCTTCAATATCGTAGTTTATCGGCACCTTCCGCTCGTACAGCGCGGCTTGAAAGGCCATGCGGTGCAGACCAGCAAAATCAGCAGCTTTGCCTAAAGACAATATTTCGCGCTGATATAGAGCTACTGCTATTTCCAGTGTCAATTCCTCTTCTGTCAATCCGGAAGCTTGCAGAACTTGGTCAGATATGTTTAGCGTCATCATTTGCAACATTTAAGGTCTAAATTAATAATACCATGCAACAAATAAAAGTTCCCCTCCTCATCCTGATCGCCCTTCTCGTGGGGCTGGGTGCCGGCTATCTGCTCTTCGGCGGCGGCACAGCAACCGAGGCCTCGGAACACCAACACACAGGTGAATCAACGGACTCAGCAGGCACCACCTGGACCTGCTCTATGCACCCGCAAATCCGCCGGGAAGAGCCGGGCGACTGCCCCATCTGCGGTATGGACCTGATACCCCAAAGCGAGATGGCTTCCAATGACCCACTCAACTTTGAGATGACCCAAGAGGCTGCCCGTCTGGCCAATATCCAAACTACGATAGTCGGGGAGTCGGCTACCGAGTCGGGCACTGCCTTACAACTCAGCGGTAAAGTGCAGGCCGATGAGCGCCGGGCCTCAAGTCAGGTGGCTCAGGTGCCGGGGCGTATTGAAAAGTTATACGTCTCCTTCACCGGCGAGCAGGTCTACAAAGACCAGAAGCTGGCGGAACTGTATGCACCGGACCTGATCACGGCACAACGCGAACTGCTGGAAGCAGTCAGGCTGCAGGAGGTCAACCCCAAATTGGCGGAAGCCGCCCGCAATAAACTCCGGTATTGGAAAATCTCCACGGAGCAGATTGATGAAATCATAGCAAGCGGCGAAATACAGGAGACCTTCCCGCTCTACGCCACGGAAAGCGGTGTGGTGACGCAACGGCGGGTAGCGGTTGGTGACTATGTGGCGCAGGGAGAGCCGCTGTTTGACCTGATGAACCTCAATACCGTATGGGTGGTTTTTGATGCCTACGAGGAAGACCTGCCGCAAATCGGGCGAGGCGACCGGATCACCTTTTCCACCCCTGCTGTACCGGGACAGCGCTTTTCCGGAAGGGTCACCTTCATTGACCCTCTCCTCGACAAAGACCGGCGGGTAGTGGCGGTACGTACCGAAGTCCGCAACCCCAACGGAAAGCTAAAGCCGGAAATACTCGTCACCGGAGAGTTGCGGGCCGCAGCTACCGGGGAGCAAGTGGCGCTTACTGTGCCTAAATCTGCCGTGCTATGGACCGGAGCGCGCTCGGTGGTGTACGTCAAGCTGCCTGATACCGACATCCCTACCTTTCAGTACCGGGAAGTAGAGCTGGGCGAAGCACTCGGCGACCGCTACCGGGTCACTGACGGGCTGGAAGCCGGCGAAGAAGTGGTCACTTACGGCAATTTCTCCATTGATGCCGCTGCACAGCTCAACAATCAGGCGAGCATGATGAACCGTGACATCCAAATCAAAGGAGCAGAGCCGAAAGAGGAGGCCCCCGACTACCGGGCTTCTGCATCCGCTGCTTTCAAACAGCAATTAGGGGCAGCGATAGAAGCTTACCTTCGCCTCAAAGATGCGCTGGTGGCTACCGATGCCGAGACCGCAGCTGCACAGGCAAAAGCTTTTACGGACAAAGTCGAACGCATTAACAGTGATGGCATAACCGGAGACGCCCTGGAATACTGGCGACAGCAACGCGGCGTACTCATTGCGCACAGCAAGCAGATTGCCGAAGCGGAAGCAGTCGCAGAACAACGCACTCAGTTTGATTTCCTGTCACAGGCCCTTATCAGCACGGTGAAGGCATTTGGAGCAGCACAACAAACCTACTACGTGCAGCACTGCCCGATGGCTTTCGACTGGGAAGGAGCAGACTGGATCAGTGACGCGAAAGAAATCCGCAATCCTTATTTTGGGGATGAGATGCTGGCTTGCGGCACCGTAGAAGAAACCCTGACTAAAGAGTAAATTCGTAAACTAATTTTTTCCGCCTCTTTCGGGAGGCCTTAACAATCAATTCAATGATCATGACTAACAACAAGTTTCTTATCAGACTCCTGCCTATTCTGGCACTATCCTTTTTTATCGTCTCCTGCGGTGGCAATGCCGATACAGCCGGCGACGAGGCGGCTACTGATCAGACCGAGCACACCCACGACGACGGGCACATGCACGAGGGCGATCATATGGAAGCCGGTGCGGACAAGCAGGGCCCGGAGTACACTTCTGCCTATATTTGCCCAATGCACTGCGAGGGCAGCGGCAGTGATGAGCCGGGAGAGTGCCCCGTGTGCGGTATGGACTATGTGAAGAATGAAAATATGCCGGCAGACGGGCATATGCATGAGGAAGGGCACGACCATGAAGGGCATAATCATTAATGATAAGGCAGCCCCGGGTAAAAAATCCGGGGCTGTTTTATATTGACCTTAAGACAATCATGGACTGGAAAACCTTGAAGAACGGTATATATAGCTGGGACGGCAGCTGGCTGGACCTCTACGTGCAGGGAACTACTTCCACCGACTGGGCAAAGTGGGTGCGGCTGGTCAATCAACAGTACCGCATTGAATGGCATAATGGTGAGACTCAAAAAGACGAATCCTGGATTGACTTCACCATAATCGAAGCGTATTGGGCAGGGGACACCAAACTTTGCTCTACCGCTAAGGTCTTTCTCGATGACCGTATTCAGGTCAATGCGCATTTCTTCGAAGCTACCACGATTGAAAATGATATAGACCCCAGAGACTTCAAAAGCCTGGAAGACCACCAAAAACTATTGGATTACATGAAGGCAGTCTCCACTGCGCTAAACAAACCCATCACCCTTACTCCGGAAAACTGCCCGGAAATCCCCCTAATCCGGGTAGAAGGTACTGTAGTAGACATTTCCACAGGCATCAATCCTGATGACTGGCCGGTAAGAATCAAAAAATAAACTTCCCTTTTCCCTATCTTGGCAATCCATTGCCAAACCACCCTAACCAAACTACCTTATGATTGCCACTTTTGCAAGCCCCAAACTGCAAGCGCTCTACGAGCCGGTGCAACAGTTCCTTCATGACCACATCTATCCCAACGAGCTCCGATGGCTGCGGACGCCCTTCCGTGAAGTGGAACGGGAAATCCGCGCCCTTCGCCCCCAGGCACAAGCCACCGGTGCATGGAATGCTGCACTAAGCGAAGCAGAAGGCGGCCCCGGGTTAAAACTGACGGAATTCGCCCAACTCAGTGAGCTGCTTGGCACTTCGCCCTTTGGGCACTTAGCTTTCAATTGTCAGGCCCCGGATGCCGGGAATATTGAGCTGCTGTTGCAGTATGGCAGTACGGATATTCGCGAACGCTACCTTGAGCCTCTGCTAGCCGGTGATATCCGCTCCTGCTTTGCAATGACCGAACCAGCCTACGCGGGTTCCAACCCGGTGCGTTTGGGCACTACTGCCGTACGGGAAGGCGACGAGTACGTCATCAATGGGCACAAATGGTTTACCACCGCCGCCGACGGCGCCTCCTTTACCATCATCATGGCGGTTACCAATCCGGAGGCGGAATCGCCCTACGCCCGGGCAAGCATGATCCTCGCGCCAACTGACCTGCCGGGGTTTGAGCTGGTCCGCAATATCCCCATCATGGGGCATGCCGGCGAGGGCTGGCATAGCCACGCTGAGGTTAAATTTAATAATCTGCGGGTACCGGTTTCCAATCTGCTCGGTGGCGAAGGAGAAGGCTTCAAACTCGCGCAGGAACGCCTGGGCCCCGGCCGTATCCACCACTGTATGCGCTGGATCGGTATCTGCGAACGCAGCTTTGATATGATGTGCCGGCGGGCCGCTACCCGCGAACTCAGTGAAGGCCGTATGCTGGGCGAAAAGCAAATGGTCCAATCCTGGATTGCGGAAAGCCGCGCCCAAATCGATGCCTCCCGCTACATGGTGCTGCATACAGCGCTCAAAATGCAGGAAGAGGGGCAGCGGGCGGCAAGCACTGAAATTTCCACCATCAAATTCTTTGTAGCAGATGTGATGCAGCGGGTGGTCGACCGGGCACTACAGGTACACGGCGCACTGGGCATTACTGACGATACCATCCTGTCCTTCTTTTACCGGGAGGAACGGGGCGCCCGTATTTATGATGGCCCCGACGAGGTGCATAAAGCTTCTCTGGCCCGCAAAATCCTGAAGCAATACGGGTTAAAGGCCCGGCGCTAATACTGAAACCCAGGAATTGGCGTTTGGAAAATAAACCCTGAAACCATGCGCCAATTTTTCCTGATCTTCCTGCCCGTCTTGCTAATGGGCAAAGCATACACTCAGCCCGCAGACACCCTCATTCAACTTTCCACGCCCCCTGAGGCGACCGCCACCCACAGTCAGGTGAGCCTGAAAGTGACGGACATGCAAGGGCGAAGCTGGAAAGACATGCCCCTTTGGCTCGTCAACCCGGAGCAACCGGGAGTGGTCTATCAGGCGGGCACCAACAGCCGCGGGCAGGCCTATTTTCTATTGCCTAAAGGTGCTTCCTACCAGGTCAATGCAAAAGATCAGCCGGCATTCGGTGCAATCAAGACCCTGAATGACGGATATGTGCGCAGCCGCTATACGCTTTTTTATGCCCCGAAGACCTACACTGAAACCGAGCGGGGAGACACTGTTTTTCAGGAAGTGCCGCCCACCCAACAGCCCATCCGTAGCCGCATTTTGCTAAGGCTGCTGGTTAAGAATTTCGAAGAACAGCCTCTGCCGGATGAAGATATTTACTTCAATTATCAAAACAGCGGAAAGGTTTTCGCCGTAACCACCGGAGCGGATGGGCAGGCGCTGCTGATGCTGCCCCGGGGCGACAGCATACAACTCAGTACCGCTTTCGTTCCGAATGTATCCGGTTTTAAATTGCCGGATGATGACCGCCTTGGCACCCTTCGGCTGACGCTGCAAACGATCGGCAAGGAAGCCTTTTTGAAACGTGAAGCCGAACGCGCCCGCCTTGCTGCCAGGAGGGACTCCCTGTATGAACTCGCCCGTGCACGTGACTCCATTGCCGCAGTCCGGGATTCTCTGCGATTACTGAGTGGCGATTACGACTACCTGTTCCTCATGAACTCCGGGGTGAACATGGAGCAAATCCTGGAAAAAGTGGGCGAACAAGCCGCCGCAGAACGGGAGCAACTTGCTAAAAACGAGCAGTTCTATGAGCTGACCGGAGAAGCGGTCAAGTCGGCTTTCTACCGCAACCGGGCCGGGTGGTCGAGCAACGTCATCGTTACCGACCTGACCGGTAGTATGCACCCGTACATGGACGAAGTGCTGCTTTGGCATGCCCTCGCGGTCGTGCCTGGGGCCCAAAACCGCTACCTCTTTTTCAACGATGGCGACCGAAAGCCCGAAAAGCCAATCGGAGCAACCGGAGGGTTTTATACTACCGAAATACCTGATATGCCCACCCTGTTGCAGACCATGCAATCCACTACGAACGGAGGCAGCGGGGGCGAATCTGAGGAAAACGATATTGAAGCTCTGCTCGAAGCCATGCGCATGATGGGCGAGGGAGACGAGCTTGTCCTGATCGCCGACAACTACAGCGATGTACGGGATATGGAATTGCTACCCCAACTCCGCACACCGGTAAGAATCGTGCTCGCCGGCAATCTCGACCACGGCATTAACGAAGACTACCTGCAAATAGCTTGGGCCACAGGAGGCTCCATCCACACCCTCACCGAAGATATCGAAACCCTCAAGACCGTCAATGAAGGGCAGCTGATCACTATCGGCAGTCACCGGTACCGGATGAGCGGCGGCACTTTTGTTAAGGAATAAACCCAGGCTACTCTTTGGCTGCAGCCCAAATGGCATCCAGAAGGCTCCCCGCCTCTCGGGTGTCATTGCTCAACTGCCAAAACATAATGCCACCCAGCCCTTCTTCCTGCACGTAGTCCGTTTTGAGTGCTACTGACTCCGGGTCGTCGTAGGAAATGAATATGCTGTCCGCCGGATTGAACAGGTAAGGCGCCAGGGCTATGGAATCCCAGTGCCGGGTAAATCCATTCTTATCTTCATATTCCTTCCGGATAGCCCCATAATCCAACCAGCCGGTATGCACGCCTTTGTTAGGTTGGTAAAGCCCGTTGTTGGCTGATGGGACACCTTTCCAGGCTCTGCCGTAAAATGCACCGCCAATAACGAGCTGCTTAGGGTCTACCCCCAGGCCTTTTACATAATTCACAATACGCTTAGCCGAACGTGGCGACCAGTCATACTCCGCCTCCGGCCTTTCTTCCCGCCGCTTAGCTACCGTATCCAGAATAGGCAGCCCCTCTAGGTCAGACTCCTCAATCAACCCGAGGGGCGTGTGGTGCCCGGTAACCGGTGAACGCCCGCCCACCTGATCATAGGTCATGATATTCATATAGTCGGCATACTTCATCACCTCTACCGTCTCAATATTGTAATAGTAGCGCTCCCATCCTGCTGAGGCAAAAGTCAGCGTTTGGGGACGGTCCAGCGTATCCATCGCTTCCCGCAGGCCTTTCATCAGCAAGGTGAAGTTTTGTTTGTCTTCGGGGCGCGCCCTTGTACCTGCAGCCGGAATCGCCGGGTACTCCCAGTCCATATCCAGGCCGTCCAGGTCATAGCGCTTCAGGAACTCAATGGTGCTGCGGATAAAAGTATCCCGGGTGCCCGGCGTGGAAGCGGCGTCCGAAAACCCATCGGCTCCCCAGCCCCCGCAGGCAATCATAACTTTGAGCTCGGGGTATTTTTCCCGCTGCGCAACAAGGACGCGCATGAGCGAATCGTGCCCCGGACTCGTAAATGCCATCTTCCCATCCACAATATTGCTAAAGGAATAAATAATGTGGGTGAGCTTGTCGAGGGGCAGATCGCCCGGTGGGAACCGGTCGTTGGCTACGTAGTAGGCCATGATGGCAAAGTCGTCGTTCGCAGGCTCCGTATCCGTAGTATCAGTTGCCGTGCTACAGTTTAGCAATGGAAGCAGGCATAAAGCCAGTAAGATATTGGTCAGGCGCATCGTCGTTGGTTTTAGGTTTTGGAACACTAAAAAAGACAAACAACCCGGCATTCTGGTTTTAATCCGTAGCGGTTTTCACAGCGTCTTTCACTTGTTGCGGTACTGCTTCAAGCCCCAGTACCTCCTCCGCAAACCGGAAGGTCTCCTGCCGGACATGATCCAGATCTTTCGAGCCTATGTAGGAGGCTAGTGCGTGATTGTCAACGTCGGGAAAGGCGACTTTTCTTTTTAGCGGCTCCGGCGTGCTCAACTGATCGTACATCTCCAGCATAGCCGGAACCGAAACGACCTGATCCTGTATGCTGTCATTTTTGAAGTAATAGCCCAGGAAAAAAGGGGCTTCGACCGCAGCAAAGGTTTCGGGTACCATACCGTGCTCCACCAGGTTTTGCAGCTGCACCAGACCCTCCAACCGGTAATGATTGTACCAATACTTCATGAACTCCTCTTCCGCATCAAAATGCCGGTGGGTTCCGCCTACCATCTGCCGGGCAATCTGCAGCCCCCAGGGCATCGTCAGCACCTTTGCGCTTTCCGATTTGATGCGGATGTTGGGCGAATAAGCGATAATCCCATCCACCAGTTCCGGATGCTGTGCGGCTAATAACAAGGACAGCGTCCCTCCGGTGGAGGTACTCATGAGTATGACTTTTTTCCCAATCCGGTGCCCGACTGCAAGAGCGTGGGCGGCGGTTTCCAGCACAGAGTCCGGGTGATAATGCAATAATTTGTCCTCCACATCCAGCCCGTGGTCGCGCCATCGGGCCACATAGAGATTGCACCCGTAGCGTGCCGCGAATTCCCGGTGAATTGGTTCGCCTTCCACGTAAGTGGCCGTAAAGCCCGGCAGGTAGACCAGGGCATATTCGGTTGGGCGGGGCAGGCTATCGGCCCAGATGATGCGGGCTTCGTTGTTGGGCTTCAGGTTGGGAATGGCCTGCTCAGCGGCGGCGATGCTGTCTCCAAGTGCAGCGATGGCAGTCGTGAGGTTGGGCAGCTGAGCCTGTAGCTGAGGCGGGGCAGGTTTGGGGCCCAGCAGGTAGAGTACGACGAGCCCGGCGAGTAGTATACCGATCATTTTTAATGCTTTCACAGGTGCTTTTTGCTGTAAAGTTAGCAGAGTGGCGGGCATTATTCAACAAATCAGAATCTTTGCTACCCAGGCCCAGTGCCCCACTCATTTCAGACTTACGGCACACTCAAAATATTCCTACCTTTGGCAAAAAATACCGGATGTCTACCGTTATCCACCATATCGCCATTCACGAATTGCAGAAGGAAGCTGACGAAAGCGGCGCCAGGGTTTTTCTCAGCCAGTACTGCCTGCCGGTTGAAGAACGGGCACAGGCACTTTCCGACAAACTGCATGATACCTTCGTACGCAAGGAAGATACCCTGCAGGGCTACCTCAGCTCTCCGGAGGACGCCCTGTTCCCGGGCTACTTTCAGGTTTTTATAGATGGCGGCATGACGGAGGAAGCTTTTCTTTCCTTCTCCAGAGAAACCATGAATGCCCTGCAATTAACCTTACAGGGCGTGCTGGGTGCCAAAGGCGGTTACCTCGTCTACATTGACTATACCGAAGAGCTGACCAATCAGCGGGTGATGGGCATCTTCCTGGTGCGGGATACGGAGGGCGTGGTGTTTTCCAAGAAAGAGGAAGCAGAGGCTTTTGCGCTCAATACCGTCACCTACCTCAATACCGAAAAACTGGCTATGGCCTGCCGTATTCTTGTTGGCAAATTCCAGGCCGGCGAGGGGCGTTGCGTGGAGCTGATCAAGCACGCCAAGAGCCAGAAAGCCATTTCCGAATACTTCATTCAGTGGATTGGGCTGGAACGGCCGGAAAGCAGCCGCGACCTTACCCATACCTTTCTGGAAATGGTCAATGAGCTACCTATGCCCGTCGATGAAGAAACAGGGGAAGCCATGCCACAGCAACAGTTCCACGAAAAAGTGCTGCAGTTTGCCAATAGCAGCCCCCAGAAAGTGATCAATATTGAGGAATTCGAGCAGGAGTTTTACAGAAACGAAAACCCGGCTCAACAGTACCTGCAGGATCATCAGGTAGAGATGGATAAAGAGTTCCGCTTCGATAAAAAGACCCTCAACCAGTTTTACAACCACAAAATCAACGCCGACAAAATCTACGTCTACTTCAACAGCGGGCACCTCAAGGAGGGCACTATCGTAGTGGAAGGCAACCGGGTGATCATCAACTCCGAAGAGCTAGCGGATCAAATCCTCGACTTAGGCAACCGCTAACACAAGGCAGACAATACTAATCCATGGGCTTGTCCGGCACCGGTGCACTTGCGTGGAAATCACGGTGGATGCGCCCGGCGTAGTCATCCAGCAGGGCATGTATACGATCCAGATCAGAAGAACGAACGATCATCCCAATGTGGTGGTTTTTCCGCAGACGCCACACGATTTCCGGGTCGTCAAAGCCAGAGCTGTCGGGGTGCTGAAAGCGGGAAAGAGAAACCACTATGCCAGCATGATCTTCTTTGGCCTGCGGGGTCTCATAGGGCTGCTTTTTGGCCATTGCGGTTTCGAGCCTTGCCCACTCTGCCCACAGGTTGATACCAGAAGCGTATTCCACCATCTCTGCCAGGTGTGCGCCACCTACCCGTGAGCTCGTTTCCAGGAAGTAAAACTGTCCATCGTCATTCGACTTGATAAACTCCGTGTGCGATGCGCTAAACTGCATACCAAAGGCGTCCATCACTTTGGCGTGCAGCTCCTGCACTGCCTTGTCATCGTCGCTGCCCAGAGGCAACGTAGCGGAGCGGAAAATACCACCCCCGTGTGCGACCTCAAAGGGCGTATTCAGGTATTTAGAGACCCGGCAAAAGTCGACTTTCCCATCCACCGTGATCGCATCGGCGTGGTAAACCGCACCAGGCTTGAACTGCTCCACCAGGTATTCGTGGCGTTTGTCACCCAGGCTGTGGACGACCTGCCAGAGCTCTTCCAGGGTATGCACCTTTTTGATGCCGGTAGCAGAGGCTTCTGCCCGCGGCTTAACGACCCAGGGGCCAGGCACCGTAGTCGCATAATGCGTGATCTCCTCATCATTGAAGAGGGGCGAAAAGGGCGGCACCGGAATGCCTGCTTCTGCAGCTTTCATGCGCATCGCCAGCTTATCGCGGAAGTAGCGGGCGGTAGTCTGCCCCATGCCCGGCACCCGGAAGGTCTCGCGCAGGAAAGCCGCTTTTTCCACATCAAAATCATCGAGGGCCACGATGCGGTCGATTTTCTTGCTGCGCATCAGCCAGGCCAGCCCTTGCTCCAGATTGGCGAAGTTCTCGGGCGTATTCTCATCGGAATCCATGTAGAAAAACTCGTCGATAGCATGGCGGGGCCATTCGGCATGCTCCAGGTTTTTGGCTGTAAGCAGGTACACGGTATTGCCGGCAGCTTTGCAGGCACTTAGGAAGTCCTGCCCTTTGTGATAGCAGGTGACGCAGAGGAAAGTCAGTGGTCGCATCATCGTATTTAAGTTGCTCGGAGCCCGAAGGCTGCGATGGGTTTATGCGTTTTTCAGTTGTTCCAAGAGCTTAATCAGCAGGCGCACGCCATAGCCAGTGGCACTCTTTTGCACGGTAAATTCTGAATCCCCGAAAGCGACCCCGGCGATATCCAGGTGCGCCCAGCGAGGGTGCTCCTCCGTAAAGAATTCCAGGAACTTGGCGGCATTGATCGCACCCGCCATCGGGCGGCCGCTGAAGTTGCGCACATCGGCGACATCCGATTTCAGGTCTTCTTCATAGACCTCCCAGAGGGGCAGTGGCCACAGGCGCTCTCCGGTCGCCTCGCTGGCACTTTTCAGGTGCTGCTCCAGCTCCGGGTTATTGGTAAACAGCGCGGCGGCGTGGTACCCGAAGGTGCGCACGGCACTACCCGTCAGTGTGGCCAGATCAATGAGGGTATCAGGGGCAAAATGTTTGAGCATATAAGCAATGCCATCCGATAAAATCAGGCGCCCTTCGGCATCGGTATCAATGACTTCAATGGTCTTACCGCTGTAAGAATCAATCACATCGCCCGGCTTAATAGCATTGGCGTCCACGCAGTTATCGGTGGTAGGCACGATACCGATCAGGTGCACCGGGAGTTGCAATCGGGCAGCGGCTTCCATAGTACCCAATACAGCGGCTGCACCACCCATATCACTCTTCATGTAGTGCATATTGGTGGAAGGCTTGATGGAAACGCCCCCGGTATCAAAGGTGACGCCTTTGCCGACCAGCCCGACTTTAGGCAGTGGCCCGGCGGTATCCTTTGGCTGGTATTCCATAACGATAAAACGGGGGGGCTCCTCACTGCCCCGGTTCACCGCCAGCAAAGCGTGCAAACCCAACTCCTCAATGGCCGGCTTGTCAAATACCGTGACCTTATAGCCATGCTTCCGCCCGGACTGCACCGCCCAATCGGCCAGCATAGCCGGCGTTTTCTTGTTGCTGGGTGCATTGACCAGCCCAATGATAGACAGTTGGGCTTCAGAAAGGTGCAGGGCTCTTTCGGCGGCTTGCCGGCCCGCTTCAGCCTGATCATCGGGGAGGAAGAGGGTAAGCTGAGCCTCGTCCGTAGCAAAAGGATGAGGTGGCTCAGTTTCCTGACGGTATTCACCCGTAGGCAGCGTGCTCAGTAACAAACCGCTCACCGCAGCCTCGGCGAGCACCGGCAGATTAGCGACCGGTTGATGTAGAAAGCTGATGCCCATATGTGCAGGCAGCTTCCGTTTGTGCTTGTGGGCAAAGGACCGTACCGTTTTCAGCGTATCGGCATAGGAGGGCTGCTCCCCCAACCCCAGCAGGTACCAGTCGTATTGATTGGAGAAATAGGTGATTTGTTCCCCGGCTTCGCCTTTGAAGCGCTCCTGAAGGTCATTCGCAGACGTATTCCAGAAGTCAGCAATACCTTGTAGTGCCTGCTCCAGGTGAGGACCGGCGGCCAGAGGTAGTATTATTTTCAGGGGTACTTCTCCCGGTGCTGCGGTTAAGGTGCGCTCTACAGATAAAGGCTTGTGTTTTAGGTTGATGATCATGTTTTCAGGATGTTTTTGGAGGTTGTTTGAAAAAGAGCCACTCCGCAGCGCGGGGGAATTCCTGTCCCCAGCGGGCTTCATTGTGTGCTCCATCGGGATCGAGTGAGAGCTCAAAGTTAAAGGAGGCGTCGCCCTGCTCCTCAGCCGCTTGCATAAACCGGTGGATGTTGGGCACCATATTTTCGCTTTCGCCTTCGCCGGCATAGATGTAGATATCCATATCCTGTGGGTCATTGAGGTTCATTACCCGGAAAGGGATATTAGGGCTTACCCAAAGCGAAGGGGAAAAAATCATCAGCTTACCGTACACTTCCGGGTAAATCAGCCCGGCATAAATGCTGATCAGCCCACCCATTGAACTCCCTCCGATACCAGTGTTTTCGCGGCCGGGCAGGGTACGGAAGTGTTCGTCTACATAAGGCTTAAGGCGGTCGGCCAGTACCCGGAGGTACTTCTTGCCGCTTCCTGCACCCAGTTGAGTGCGGTAGGATGGTGTAAACTCTGTAATGCGGTCCTTCTCGGCATGGTCAATAGCCACGACGATGATATCACCAAAGCCCTGCTCTTTCATCAGTGCCAGCTTCTTGTCCACGCCCCAACTGCCAAAGGGAGCATAGTCATCAAAGAGGTTCTGCCCGTCCTGCAGGTAGAGCACCGGGTACCGCTTATCGGTTTCGTGGTAATCGTGCGGTAGCAGGGCCGCGATCCGCCGGGTCTTGATAAGCTTCGGGATTTTGAAGTCCTCGGTCAGGATTTCAATTTTGGGCAGGTAGGCCGGATTGTAAGCCAGCCCGTCCACCAGCCACCGGTCTACGCTGTCGGACTGCGTATTGTGCTCCCGGGTATTGAGGCTCCGGTTGGGCCGGGTATTGCCAAACCGGTCCAGCTCCACCTGATTCCAGTCGCCGCGGTGGTATTTGTATTCGAGCTGCTCGGGCAGCCATTCCTCAGCCGGGAAGTTCAGCTCATAGTAGCCGGGGCCGGTTTGCTCCATTTGATACGCCCCGCTGCCGGTACGCCAGCCATTGAAGTTGCCCGATACAAAGACCGGCCGGCCGTGTTCCTCAGCCGGGGTTTGAAGCTGTAGCCGCAGTTGGTTGCCATTCGAGGGGGCATGGCCACTGGAAGAAGCGCCTTCTGTCATATATCGTTGCTAGATCTTTCGTTCGTAATTAGTCAGGTCAAAGGTAAGAAATAAGCGGATTTTGTAGGCAGGCGACCGTCATGAAGGCGGAAACGGGAGTGAGAAAAGTTGTAGTTTTATGCGAAATCAGGAACTCGGGTATGAAAATCATAGATAACAGCTTACTGAGCGCTTTCAGGAATGCGGTGGACTTTGACCCTATGGTAGCACTTTCTGAGAAATCTACAGAGCAGTTGCCTGTCGATTACTTCAGGTTCTACCATGCCGTTTCCAGTGTCTATTCCTCGAAGATTGAGGGAGAGGAGGTAGACTTCGACAGCTACTTCAAATATAAGTTCATGGAGGTTAAATATCAGCCGGACTATACGATGCGGGCGGACGATTTATTCCGAGCTTACGAATATATACTTCAAAACCCTCTCACAAAGGCACATCTGCTGGAAGCCCACCGCATACTCAGCCAGCACCTTTTACCTAAAAGCCAGCGTGGGCTTATCCGGACCAACCCTATGTTTGTACTCAATGAAGCAGACCGCATTGAGTATGTGGCTTGCGCGCCTGAGCAGGTGCCTGCTGCGATAGCCCTTTTTTTTGAGGACCTTGAAGTACTGCGGTCCGCTGACATGGAGCCCCTGGAAGTCTTTTACTACGCTGCCATGCTACACCTGGTGTTTGTGAAAATCCATCCTATGCAAGATGGCAATGGCAGAACTGCCCGTTTACTGGAGAAGTGGTTTCTGCTGGAAAAGCTGGGCAACCGCGCGCTATCCATTGAGTCAGAGAAGAACTGCTATGTCAACAGACAAGCGTATTACCACAATATCCGTAAGCTTGGGCTCGATTACGAAAGCCTGGACTACGGGCAGGCGCTGGATTTTTTGCTGATGACGGTTGATAGCTTGCGAAGAGATAGGGAATTATAGCAGTGCGGGCTGTTCTCGCTACAACTTGATTCCTGGAACCTGAGTTGTGAAATATGGCGACTCATTGCGACAACAAATACCGAGCCTTGGCTTTGGTTAAACGAATGAGCCGTTCCAACAAAATATATTGATCCAGTCGCTCTTGCATCTCCTCGTCTGCCTGGAGTTCGAGTACCTTCTCTGGGGCCATGTGAGCAATAAAGTTAGCGACATTATCGTAAGCTGTGGTCGCAGTCATAACTCGTTCTTTACGTGGTCAAAACATTCTCGATACAATATAACAACTTTCCCGCTTATTTAGTGCCTCAAATCTTTACCCTGGTAACACCCAATAATCCCCACGAAAACCTAATTTTGTCCAGCACAACAAAACGAATCCATGGAAAACCAACTCCTTTGGGGCATCGACCTCGGCGGCACCAAAATTGAAGGTGCGATCATCGAAAGCATCCAACCACTGAAAGTGCGCTCCCGCCTGCGCATTCCCACCGAAAAGGAAAAAGGGTATGAGCACATCATCGGACAGATTGGCAAAGTGGTGGACTTGCTGCGGGAAGACAGCGGGGCAGAACCGGAGCGCATCGGTATTGGAACCCCCGGCGCCCTCGACCCCATCACCGGGCTGATGAAGAACGCCAACACCACCGCGCTAAACGGGCAGCCCCTCAAGCAGGATTTGGAAAAGGCACTCGGCCTGCCGGTACAAATGGCCAACGACGCCAATTGCTTTGCCGTAGCGGAAGCCCGCCTGGGCAGAGTACCCCGGGAAGCCCCGGACGCACAGGTCGTCTTCGGGGTCATCATGGGCACCGGCGTAGGCGGCGGTCTGGTCATCAACGGGCAGGTACGCAACGGCCGGCAGGGCATAGCCGGGGAGTGGGGTCACAACTTCCTGGACTTCTCAGGTGGGGAGTGCTACTGCGGGCAGACAGGCTGCGTGGAAACTATTATTTCCGGACCGGCACTGCAGCGGTTCTACGAGAGCGAATCGGGCCAAAAGGATAAGCTCAAGAACATCCTGGAACGGGTAGATACCGATGTGCATGCAAAGGCCACCCTCGACCGCCTCATCCATTTCTTCGGCAAAGGCATGGCTTCCGTCATCAACACCCTCGACCCGGATGTAATCGTACTGGGCGGTGGCTTGGGCAATATCCCTGACTTATATACAAAAGGTGTGGAATCGGTCAAAAAGCACGTCTTTAATCACCGGCTTGACACCCAATTCCTGGCGCCGGAGCTGGGCGATAGTGCAGGCGTGTTTGGTGCGGCGATGCTCGTGGCTTAAGGGAGACTCTTTAGCTTTTGCCTGCTTTGAGGGGTTAACGCAAAGAGGAAGCAAGATTTTGCAAAGGCTGCAAAGCGTGGTCGGGCTGCAATCCTGGCGTACTTCGTGCCCCGTTCTGCGAACTTTGCGTGCTACCCTTTTCCAATAAATCAGGCTTCGCCCACAAACCCTTTTTTATTTTTTCTGCAATTTTTATTTTTGTCGTCTCTTTTTGATCATCTGAAGATTTACAACCACCAAGTGAAGCTATGGATATCAAAATCAGCAATCTCACCAAAAGCTACGGATCGCAGCGCGCGGTCGATGGTATCTCCTTTGAAGTCAAAACCGGAGAAATCCTGGGATTCCTGGGGCCTAACGGTGCCGGGAAAACCACCACGATGAAAATGATCACGGGCTACATCGATATACAGGACGGGGAGGTGCTCATCGGCGGGCAATCCGTTAAAACAGGAACCACCAAACAGTATGTGGGCTACCTTCCTGAGCACAATCCGCTTTATACCGATATGCCGGTGATGGATTACCTGGAGTTTTGCGCAGCACTGCAAGGGGTGCCCAAGCCTCAGATTCCTGAGCGTGTCCGCGAAATGGTACGTGTCTGCGGGCTGGACGTGGAAAAGCATAAAAATATAGCTGAGCTCTCCAAAGGTTACCGTCAACGGGTGGGCCTGGCACAGGCTATGATCCACGATCCGGAAATTCTCATTCTGGACGAGCCAACTACCGGGCTTGACCCCAACCAAATCGTGGAAATCCGGGAACTGATCCGGCAGTTGGGTAAGGAAAAAACGGTTATTCTAAGTACCCATATCCTGCCGGAGGTGGAGGCCACCTGTGACCGTATCCTCATTATTAACCGCGGACAGATTGTAGCTGACGGCACCGCTGATACGCTCCGCAAGCAGGCGCAGGGGCAGCAGGTACTCCGGGCGCGTATTGAAGGCGCAGGCGCCATGGATGTCCAAAAAGCCCTGCAGCAATTACCGTCCATTGCCACTTCCGAAATCCTAGACGCGGAAGCCGGGCGCTTTGAACTGCAAAGCCAGCCGGAGCAGGTCTCTAACCGGGCAGTCTTTGAACTGTGTGTTCAGCAGGGCTGGGCGCTCACCGAGCTGGTGCCCTTCGAGACCCGGCTGGAGGATATCTTCCGCGACCTGACCCTGAACTAAACATTCCTCAAACCAAAAAACACCAAGCGCTATGTCTCCCGTTTGGATTATTGCTAAAAAGGAGCTGAACTCGTTTTTCGACTCCCTGATCGCTTATGTGATATTGGTGGCCTTCCTGGGGCTGAGCGGGCTATTTACCTGGGACCCGCTGGAGCTTATCGGGCAAGGCGACATCTTCTACCGCAAACAAGCCGACCTGCAGGTCTTTTTCAGCATTGCCTACTGGACGCTCTTTTTCTTCGTACCCGCCCTGACCATGCGGCAGATTGCTGAAGAGAAAAAGACCGGTACTATCGAGCTGCTGCTCACCAAGAACATTTCCGACCGGCAGTTAATACTTGGTAAGTTCCTGGCCTGCCTGCTGATGGTTTGCATCGGGTTATTGTTTACACTGCCCTACTACGTGACGGTGGCGCAGCTCGGCGATATGGACCACGGTGCCACCATTTCGGGCTATCTGGGTTTGCTGCTAATGAGTGCGGCATACATCAGCATTGGCCTTTTTGCCAGCAGCATTACCAGCAATCAGATCGTTGCCTTTCTGCTCGCCATGATCATTGGGCTGTTTTTCCACCTCCTCTTTGAGATCATGGGCAGCAATCTGCAGGGTGGGCTGAGTACTTTTTTCCAAAGCCTGAGCCTGCGCTATCACTTTGACTCTATTCAGCGGGGCGTGATTGATACCAAAGACCTGGTGTACTTCGCCTCTATCATTGTGCTTGGGCTGAGCCTTTCTGAACTCATCATCTCAAAAAGACAGTAGCCGATATGAAACGACAACAATGGTATTCTACGCTGCTCCTTATCGCTATCGTGGTGGTCGCCAACCTGATCGCCCGGCAGCTGTTTTTCCGGATTGACCTGACCGAAAACAACCAATATACCCTGAGCCAAGCCACAAAGGATATCCTTCGTAACCTGGAGCAACCGGTGACTGTAACGGCCTATTTCTCAGAAGATATGCCGCCGAATATCGCTAAAGCCCGGCAGGACTTTCAGGAGATGCTGGTGGAATACAGCAGCCTCTCCAATGGCTATCTGGACTACCAATTTGTCAACCCAGACGAGGAAAGCGAGCAACAGGAAGCTATGCAGGCAGGCATACAGCCCGTCATGATCAATGTGCGGGAAAAAGACCAAGCCAAGCAGCAGCAGGCTTACCTGGGCGCCGTGATCAGCCTGGGCGATCAGCAGGAGGTATTGCCTTTTATTCAGCCGGGCGCTCCCATTGAGTATGAACTCTCCACAAGTATCAAAAAACTGGCGGTGCAGGATAAGCCTTCAATAGCTATCCTGCAGGGGCACGGCGAAGCTGGTTTACAACAACTGGCACAAGCTGTACAATCGCTCAGTGTGCTGTATCAGGTGGAAACCTTCGACCTTTCCACAGAAGCCAGCATACCCGACCGCTTCCGGGCGGCAGCTTTGGTTGCCCCTGCGGATACTCTTCCACCGGCTAACCTGGCGAAGCTTGACGACTATCTGTCCCGGGGTGGGCAGCTGCTCCTGGCGCTCAACAGCGTAGAGGGCGACCTACAGAACGCCCGGGGCTCCGCCACACCAACCGGACTGGAGGACTGGCTTATGCAAAAGGGTATTTCGGTCACTCCCGGCTTTGCCATTGATGCGCAGTGTGCGCCGGTGCAGGTACAGCAGCAACAGGGGTTCTTTCGATTCAACACCTCTGTACAATTCCCCTTCCTGCCTATTATTACTGAATTTAGCGACCACCCGGCGGGCAGTGGACTGGAGCAGGTGGTAATGCCCTTTGCCAGCCCGCTAAGCTTTGTTGGGGACAGCACCGTAAAATATACACCCATTGCCCTGACTTCTGTTTCCTCCGGCATTGTGAATGCCCCAACTTACTTTGATATCAACAAACAGTGGACGGAAGCGGACTTTACCATGAGCAACCTCCACCTCGGCGCTGTACTGGAAGGTCCGCTCGCCGGTGAGGCTTATGCCCGGATGATTGTTTTTGGGGATGGCGACTTCCCGGTCAACGGGCAGCAAGGCCGGCAAAACGAAGACAACATCAGCCTGTTTGTCAACAGTATCGACTGGCTCTCTGATGATACCGGGCTGATTGAGCTGCGGACGAAAGCGGTGGCTTCCCGCCCCATTGACCAGGAGTACCTGGGCGAGGAAGCCCTAAGCACCCGCAACTGGCTCAAATATCTCAACTTCGGCCTACCCATACTGCTGGTGCTGGGCTATGGCATAATGCGTTACCAACGGCAAAAGCGGGTCCGCTTGCAACGCCAAAGCCAGCGTTTTGTATAGCCAATAAAAACTGCAACTATGAATAACCGGACTTTATTCATCGTTTTAGTAGCCCTGTTGGGCGTTTACGGGCTTACCCGTCTGTTTTCCGGCAAGCGGGAAGCAACTTTTGATCCAAATCTGGTACAGGTAGACACAAGCGCTGTTACCCGTATCGTTGTTCAGCCTGCTGCGAAAGAACCGGCATTCACCCTGCAGCGCCGGGCCGGCAAATGGTCGGGGCAAAGCGGGGAGCAGGCAGTCCCTTTAGACCCTTCTGCCGTTGGGCGGGCACTAGGCGCCCTGAGTAGTATCCGTGCCAGGCGGGTCGTAGCCAAAACTGAAGCGCAGTGGAAAGACTATGGGCTAAGTGCAGAAGAAGCACGCCATTTTGAGGCTTTTGCCGGAGAGGAAAAAGTTGCTGACCTCTATTTGGGCAAGCTCGATTTCAACCAGCAAACCAGATCTGCAACCGCTTACGTAAGGACAGGAGATGCTCCGGATGTGTATGCCGTGGATGGCTTCCAGACAATGAGCCTGCCTGCAGACCTGAATGGCCTGCGCGACCGTACCGCGCTAAAAATGACACCCGGCATGGAAGTCACCGCAATAGATTATCAGCAGCCGGGGCAACAAGCCCGATTAGAACGCACCCCCAATGGCTGGCTGAAAGAAGGAGAAGCCCTTGACAGCATGCAAGTGGAAACTTACCTTAACGCCCTGCGTAACCTGAGCGCTACCACTTTTGCTGACGATTTTGAGCCAGAGGGAAAAACGCCCCTGAAATCTTTAACGCTGTCCGGCAATAACATGACTACTCCTTTTCGCGTTGTAGTGTACCGGGACACACTGTCGGGCGCCCCTTTTGTGGTGCATTCCAGCTATAGACCGGAAACCTACTTTAGCAGCGACTCCACGGGCATCTACAAAAGCCTTTTTGGCAAGCTCGATGGCCTGCTTGCTCCGTACATGATAGAGAAATGACAAAAGTCTTTATCTTTAGGCGGATTTATTCATGAATGAAACAAGAAATGACCATGAAACCATTGATGATGATGCTGGCTCTGCTCTTCCTGGGCTCCATGTCCGTACAGGCACAGTCGGCTAAAGCCTGTTGCAGCAGCAAGGATAAGACCAGCTGTACCAAGGCTGAAAAAGCGAGCTGCGACAAAACAGCAAGTGCAGCCAAAGCCTGCTGCGCCAAGGGTGAGCAGGGGAAATCCTGTGCCAAATCAGCCAGCAGCAATGCAAAAAAAGTGAGCAGCGATGCCAACGTAAGCACAGCTTCCATCCGCATCTATGGCAACTGCGGTATGTGCAAGCGTACCATTGAGGGTGCTCTGAATGACGTGGAAGGCATCCACTCTGCGGAATGGGATGTCAAGTCGGGCATGCTGTCTGTAGCTTACGAAGCGGAAAAGGTATCAGAGGATGATATCAAAGCCAAGGTAGCTGCAGTGGGATATGACTCCGACACGCACCGTGCGCCGGATGAGGTGTATGCCAACCTGCACGCCTGCTGTCAGTACGACCGCCCAAAGGGATAATCCTTACGTATGAATGTTGGCTGCCTAAATGAGCAGTCAACATTCACTCTTCCTCCTCATCCGCAATCAGCTCGTTTTTCTCCAGTTGTTTGTATAGCTTGAGCGATTTCTCACCCAGCGCCTCCAAAGGCACTTCGGTCTGCCCCAGGATATCCAGCAGCACATTGATGCGCCCCTCCACATCGTAGAATTTGTTGATCACAATAATATTCCGGTCCTCCACAATGGCATAACCAGAGGTGAAGTTCCCTTTCTCATAACGGATGGTGAAGTCTATTTCCTCGAACAGCGTCTCCAGTTTTTTCAGGCTATGGCGAGTATACTTGAACATACACGATGGCTTTGGCGCTAAAATAACTATTTCAGCACACACTCTACCCGGCGGTTTTGCGAGAGAAGCTGCATTCATTATGGTATTTGACAGACTGTAAGGTTTCGAAACCCGGGTTGAGCACAAGGTTTTGCGCCTCCAACCGGAACAAAGACAAAATCGCCACGGCAGCGAACTGGATAGTTTTCATAGGGGTTTTACACAATAATGCAATGCAGTGGCATAAGTTACAGCGGGCTTCACTACACCATAGTGGCGCAAAATGCGTTCAATTGATAACTTTGCTATAAATCTCAATCGGTGCTATGCAAAAGAGACCTTTACAATTATTGTTGACCCTCATGGCAGTGAGCTTGTTCTGTAGCCTGCAGGCGCAGGATCTCGGACCTGAGCGCCGCTTTGAAGCAGGTGCGGTGGTAGGGCTTAATCTTTCTCAGGTAGATGGGGACAAGCTGTTGGGCTTTTATAAATACGGATTTCAGGGAGGGATCAAAGCGGATGCCGTCCTTTCTGACCGCTGGAAAGTAGGCATCGAGCTGCTCTTTTCTCAGCAGGGCGCCCGGCAAAGCAGGTTTGATAACCCCAGCTCTGAGCTGGATGTGGAAAACATTCAATTTAATATGGTGGAAGCACCGGTGCTGGTGCACTTCCGCGACTGGAAGCTACAGCTTACCGCAGGTGGCTCCTACGGTAATATCATCAACTACAGCGTCACAGAGGTAACGGGGGAGGACGGTACGGAAAGGCACCCTATATCTCAGGATGTCTTTTCTGTGATCCTGGGGGGCTCTTTCTATTTTACTGACAACTGGGTGATGGACATCCGCTGGTCCCGTTGGCTCAACTCTCCTTACAGTGAGGAACTGGCGGAAGCCAACGATCAGACCCTCGTGCCCTGGATCGGGCGCAATATTACCATTCGTGGCTGCTACCTGTTTTAGGGCTATTCTTAAACAAATGCTAAGGCAGGTTAAAGGTGGTTAAAAACGGGCGCGGTGGCTGATTTTCCTTTTTATTTGAAGAAGAAATCAAACACCTACGAATTATGAAAATCACCCACTTACTTACCACGCTTTTTTTATTCGCTGCCTTTAGCCTGTCTGCTCAAAAAGAGGAAACCCTTTTCAATAGTTCAGACATCCGAATTTCCGGTATTTGGGCCAGCATCGACCACAACTACAGCTTTTTTGAGGAAGAATACGCCTATGGGCGGGGCTTCAGCATCGGTATTGAAGTCAGCCGTTCCATCTACATCGGCTATGCCCGCAACAGCTTTCGGCAGGAACCGGTTACAGGGCCCGACAACCGTCGCCTTGACCTCTACTACGATGGGCTGCAGCTAGCCTATGCCCCCAACTCAACACGCTTATTGCACCCCCGTTTTGGATTATTTGCCGGTGGCGGCAAAGCTACAGTGGAAGACATTGACGATGACCCCGTTTATGTGCTGAAGCCTTCGGCCGGTGTGGAGCTGAACGCCACACAGTGGTTCCGGGTAGGCCTGGAGGCCGGCTACCGCTTCGTCACCTACGATGACATCCCTGAGTACAGCTCCAGTGATTTTTCCTCACCTTTCGTCAATATTGCGCTGCGGTTTGGCTTATCTTGGGGCGATTAATCTGAAGCGTTGAGGCTATGCCTTTTGCTGGTGCACATACTCAACCACCTCTCGTACGCCCTTTGCGACCTCCAGCAGGCCTAAATCCAGGTCATCATAGGTCGTGACGGGCTTACCGGAGCGGGGCAGTCCCTGAAGACCGGCAAAAGGCAGCCCTTCCCAATCCACGGGCTTAAGTGCTACAGGCACTACAATTACCCCCTCTGAACGGCGCGCCATGGCTTTTTCCACTTCTGACTTCCAGATGTGCTCTGAAGCTATGAAACTTGCGCTTACAAGCAGCAGCACAATATCAGCATCCTGAATATTGCGTTTGGTCTCCGCGCCCCAGTCGTGGCCGACCAGCACCTGCTCATCGCTCCACAAGTCAATCAGGTTTCCCCGTTTGAGTGCGGTCAGGTGGTTATCGAGCCGCTTTTTAAGATCCTCATCCGCTTCGGCGTAAGAAAGGAAGAGCTTGAGTGGCACAGCCGTTGCTTTGGGCTGATCAGTAGCATCAGATTGAGCATCAGTACCGCCATTGGCAACCATCACCTTTGCATCTCCAAGCAGGTTGAGAAACTTATCGACCCATTGATTGCGGGCCAGGCGACGGTCTGCATCGGCAATCACCCCTTTCATTTCTCTCTGCCGAAGCTCGTGCATTTCACCGGTCAGCAAAATCGCAATCTGCGTTTCGTTCGCATCAGGAAAATGGGCGTTCAGCAGGGCAGTGAGGCGTTCAGACAGCCGGCTTAGCTGCCGGCTGTCTGCCGCAGTAGCAACACTGTCTTTAAACAGATCAATCTGCTCCAGGATAGCTTGGGGATTCATTGGTCAGGCGTTTTGGCGATAAGGTCAGGAGAAATTCGATTGTCCAAAGCTACCAATATCACCCCAGATTGCCAAAGGTTAAACATCATAGGTGATTTCCACCTCATCAGTGGTGGGGTGCGCCTGACAGGTCAGAATGAAGCCATCGGCCACCTCATCGTCGTCCAGCGCGAAACAAGCGTCCATTTCAACCGAACCCTTCAAAACTTTTGCCATACAGGTAGAGCAGGCACCGGAAGTACAGGAGTAAGGCGGGTCCAGCTTTTCAGCCAGGAGCGTATCCAGGATGGTTTTGCCGGATTTCACCGTCACTTCCATTTCGGAGCCATCGAGGTGTACTTTCACTTTTGCGCCCTCCACGCCGGCGACCTTGGCACCATCAGCCGCCGGCTGCCCGGTGGTAAAGCGTTCGGTATGAATGGCCTTGGCATCAATGCCTTGCCCGAGGAGTGCCCCTTCCACGGTGTCGATCATATCTCCAGGGCCACAGATGAAGTATTCGGCCTTCTGACTGCGCTGTTTGTGTTTGCCAAGGAACCATTGCACCTGAGCAGGATCAATGCGCCCGGTGCGGCCCTCCCAAGCCACTTTGCTCTTTTTGAGAAAGCCCAGTGCGCCTCCTGCCTTTTCCCGTTTGGGCTGACTCAGAATGTGCTCGACGAACAGCTGCCCCTCGTACTTGCGCTGCAAGCCATCCAGGGCATCCCTGAAGATGATGGTCTCCTCGCTGCGGTTGCCATACAGCAGGTAGACGGTGCTCTGAGGCTCCTCCTCCAATATCGTTTTGAGGATAGACATCAATGGGGTAATGCCGCTACCAGCACCAAAAAGGTAGTAATCCTTGCGCTGATCGGCATCCAGCTCGGTGTAGAACCGACCATCGGCAAGCATGACTGAGATGTTGTCTCCAGCCTTGATCTGCTGATTGATGTGGGTGGACACCTTACCGTTTTCCACCCGCTTTACCGTCACGGCAAGCTCCTCCTCTACGGGGCTGCTGCACATAGAATAGGAGCGGCGCTCTTCCTGACCGTTGATATCAAAGCGGAGGGTCAGGTACTGCCCTTGTTTATACTGAAAAGCAGACTTCAGATCTTCCGGCACTTCAAAAACCAGGGTTACGGCATCCGCTGTTTCGGGACGTACTTCCCGTACTGGCAGGTCATAAAATTGCTTGCTCATATCTATATCGTTCGTTTTGCGGGGCAAAAATAGGCTAAAATTACCGCTTTGCCCAAGCCTGAGATTGAAAGTGAAATTCAGGTAACGCCAGAAATACGCTGCGGTTCAATCCCACAATTGAAACCGGCTTGACGAACCGGATAAGTATGCGTAACTTTGCGGCGTTTTACCAAACACACTATCAAGCAGTTAACATGGCCACACCACGCAGCGTCGCTTTTTATACACTTGGCTGTAAGCTCAACTACTCGGAGACTTCCTCTATCGGGCGATTGTTCGAAGAGGCAGGGTATTCGGAAGTGGGCTTCAAAGATGGCGCTGACATCTACGTGATCAATACCTGCTCCGTGACCGACTTTGCAGATAAAAAATGCCGGCAAATTGTACGCCGGGCGCTGAAGTACTCCCCGGAGGCTAAAGTGGTGGTGGTTGGCTGTTATGCACAGCTTAAGCCGGAAGAGATTTCCGAAATCGAAGGCGTAGACCTGGTCCTCGGCGCGGCGGAGAAATTCCGTATCCTGGACTATGTGGAGGAGCTGAGCAAAGCACCCGGTAAGGGTATGGTACGCGCCGGTGAAGTCAAGGAAGCCAATGAATTCGTCAACGCTTTCTCTTTTGGTGACCGCACCCGGTCTTTCCTCAAAGTGCAGGATGGGTGCGATTACAAATGTACCTTTTGCACCATACCGCTGGCACGGGGGCGCAGCCGCAGCGATACGGTTGAAAGTGTTGTCGCCAATGCCCACCGCATCGCAGAAATGGGCGTAAAGGAGATTGTACTCACCGGCGTCAACATCGGCGACTTTGGCAATGGAACGGAGGTGATTGAGGGTGTCAGGCCCAAGAAGGAGGCGATGTTCATTGACCTCATCCGCGAGCTCGATAAAGTGGAGGGCATCGACCGTTTCCGCATTTCCTCCATTGAGCCCAATTTGTGTACCGATGAAGTCATTGAGTTTGTCGCTCAGTCCGACCGCTTTGTGCCCCACTTCCACATGCCGTTACAGTCGGGCAACAACAAGCAGCTCCGCGAGATGCGCCGCCGCTACAAGCGCGAACTGTACGCCGACCGCGTGGCTAAGATCAAAGCCCTTATGCCGCATTGCTGTATTGGGGTAGACGTAATCGTGGGCTTCCCCGGTGAGACGGAGGAGGATTTTCTGGAGACCTACCGCTTCCTGAATGAGCTTGATATTTCCTACCTGCACGTGTTCACCTACAGCGAGCGGCCCAATACGCCCGCCTACGAGCGCACCGATCATGTGGACATGGAAGAACGCCGCCGCCGTAATAAAATGCTCACCATCCTGAGTGAGAAAAAGCGCCGCTACTTCTATGAGCAGTTTACCGGTACCGACCGTACCGTACTCTTTGAGCAAAGCAAGGAAGCAGGGTTCATGTCCGGCTTTACCGACAACTATGTGCGCGTCAGCCTGCCTCTACGGGAGGAACTGCTGAATGCCATGGCACCCGTGCACCTGCACCATATCAATGAGGAGGGCGCAGTGGCAGCCACACTGTCAGCAGCAACGGTAGCAAATTAAGCGGTAAAGCCCTACCTTTGGGCTGCACCAATTCCACAACGGATGTACCCCGACTTATCCTATGTTTTTCATGATCTCTTCGGCACCCCGGCTGACAACTGGCTCTCTATTTTCAAAACCTTCGGGCTGCTGCTGGTCCTGGCGATCATCTCTGCCGCCTTCATCCTTTATCACGAGCTGAAGCGTAAGGCGAGGGAAGGGCTTTTTGAGCCCCAAAAGGAAAAAATTGAGCTTGGTAAGCCCCCCACCAATGCGGAAATTGCCTCTAATGGCATCTGGGGCTTCATTCTAGGGTTTAAAGGGGTCTATGCCTATCAGAATTTTGCGGCCCTCAAGGCGGACGCGGCAGAGGTGCTGCTCTCAACAACAGGTAGCTGGGGCGGCGGACTGGTGCTCGGCATTGCTTTTGCCGCCTATCGCTACTGGAATGGCAACCGCAAAGCCCTGCCCAAGCCTAAGCAGGCCATCCGGCATATTTACCCCCACGACCGGATCAGCGAGATCACCATTATTGCGGCGGTTTCAGGAGTGGTGGGCGCTAAGGTATTTGCCGTAATTGAAGACATTCCGGCCCTGCTCGCCGACCCGGTGGGTACTTTGCTGTCCGGTGGTGGGCTGGCGATCTACGGGGGGCTGATTTTCGGCTTCCTCTTTGTGGCCTTGTACCTGAGGCGAAAGAATATTCCAATAGTCCATGCTTTAGATGCAGTGGCACCGGCCCTGATCATTGCCTACGGGGTAGGCCGCCTGGGCTGCCACTTCTCCGGCGATGGCGACTGGGGGATTGTGAATGCGGCTGCGCAACCCGACTGGTGGTTCCTGCCCGACTGGCTCTGGGCCTACGACTATCCGCACAATGTGCTGCGGCGGGGCGTGCCGATTGAAGGCTGTGATATGATCTACTGTACCCGACTCGACCCACCGGTTTACCCTACGCCGGTGTATGAATCCCTGATGGCCTTCACCATAGGCGGTATACTATTCGGGCTGCGAGGTGTTACGAGAGGCTATCCGGGCATGCTCTTTTTCATCTACCTGCTTTTCAATGGTATGGAGCGCTTTTTTATTGAGAAAGTGCGGATCAATGAGGTGTATTCCTTTTTGGGTACGGGGCTGACGCAGGCTCAGTTTATTGCAGTCACGTTATTCCTGATCGGGCTGGGCGGCACGGTATGGATTTGGCGCAAGCATCAAAAGAGCTGAGCCAGGTTTTCATAGACTACGGCTGCGGTCCGGTCCCAGCTGTACTGCCGTCGTTGCAGCCTGCCTTGTTCCACCAGGGATGCCCGTAGTTGCGCATTCCCATCCAACGCTGTCAAAGCCTGTGCGAGCGCTGTGGTATCCTCCGGGTCGACCAGTAGAGCGGCCTTTCCGGCTACCTCCGGCATAGAGGAAACATTGGAAGTGATGACGGGCACTTCTGCCTCCATCGCTTCCAGCAGCGGCAGCCCGAAACCTTCAAACAGGGAAGGGTAGACAAAGCCTTTGGCGGCGCCCATCAATTCTGGCAACTCTTCATCGGGCACAAAGCCCAAAAAGTCAATCTCTTCCTGAAAGGCGGAAGCTTCATAGGCCGACTTCACCGGTCCCGACTGCCAGGCAAAACGGCCGGCAATCAGCAACCTGGCCGGGCTTTGCGTTTGGGCTTTGAAATCAGAAAACGCGGCAATTAGCCGATGTACATTCTTGCGCGGGTGGATAGCCCCCAGGTAAAGGTAGTAAGGCTTAGCAGCGCTCCATTTGTTCCGGGCTGCTTCCTGCGCTGCAGTGGTGAGCGGGCGGAACCCTTCCCGGCAGGCATTCCCGCAGATCGCGATTTTGGATTCCGGAACACCATACCGTTGCTGTATATCTTGTGCCGTGTAGCCGGATACGGACAACAGGCGTTGAGCATGTGCGCAGAATTTTGGTGTAAAATGCCGGTAGTACCGCCCCACAAGGCCTGGCGTGTGATCGGTGAAGTGCTCAAAGGCGAGATCGTGGACTGTCAGCAGGGTGGGCACCTCAGACCGGAGCGACAGGTAACCGTCTGGCGAAAAAAATACATCCGCCCCATGCTTACGCAACGCATAGGGCACGGCCCATTCAAACCAAAGGTACCAAAGCAAAGGGTGGCGGGCAGGAGGCGGCAATACAATCCCCCGGGCTTGTCCGCCAAAAGTGAAGGCAGGATCAAAGGAGCGGTCGAAGAAAAAGAGGTAATCATGCTCCGGGTGGTCGCGCAACAGGCGCCGCACCACCTCGTAGGTGTACCGCCCGATGCCCTCGATGCGGCTAGGGAGCAGGAAACGGGTATTGATGGCTACTCTCATATTCAGCAGCCAAAGATAAGGAAACCTGATTTACAGGCGGGCACCAAAGTACTGTTCCACAGCCGTGGACAGATTTATTTTTTTGCTGTTGGACACACTGATTTCGGTGCCGCACTCCATGACGACAAATCCTCCCTTTCCGCGCACGTAGCGATCTATGCGCTCGATATTGACGGTGAACGAACGGTGGACCCTGACAAACTGCGGATACTGAGACAGCATCCCCTGCACGTGGCTGAGGGTTTTACAAATCAGTTCCTGCGACCCGTTGGCAAACCGGATCATCGTGTAGTTGCCTTCTGCACGGAGGTAAAGAATGCTGGCTACCGGCCGGAAGAGGTACCCTTCAAGGGTAGGCAGGGCGATTTTTGCACGGCGTGCATTAAGGGCTGTTGTCGGGGCTATTGGGCGTAAATTACCGGACTTGGGTGTTAAGCTTACCATTTTCATAGACCGTTGGATTATGGAACCCGGCGTGCTGCACGAAGCTCCTGAGTGTGGAAATGTATGAACTCAATATTAGGCGAAGGCAGGCTGCGGCGCAATACACATTCGGTTTATTGTCAGGTTTCAGAATTTAAAATACCTTTGGGCAGGAGACAGCCAAAACGGCTTTGCAGGAGTTATATAACCCCGGTGTATTGTAAAAGCACGAGAACTATGCCCAAGACCCCATCCAATAAGCTCTTCAACCTGATCAAGTCCATGTCGGGCTCAGAGAAACGGTACTTTAAAGTCTTCGTTGGCAGCCATACGAATAAAGACAGTAAGTACTTGCGCCTTTTCGATGCCATTGAAGCACAGGCGGAATTTGATGACGAGGTGCTGAAAAATGAGGTATATCAGGGCGAACCGGTACAGAGCCGCAAGTACTCCGAGCTGAAAGCCTACCTCTATGACCTCTGCCTGAAAAGCCTGCAGGGTTACGACGAGAAGACCTCCGTAGACTACAAGCTGCGCCACTACCTGCAGAGCATGCAGGTCCTTTTCCGCCGGTCCCTTTTTTCAGACTGCCAGGACCTGCTTGGTAAGGCCAGGAAACTGGCTTACAAGTACGAGCGCTTCACCGTACTCATTGACATGCTGGGGTGGGAAAAGCAACTGGCTTACGCCAAATCCGATATTGACTACCTGGATGAAGCACTGGACCGGATTGAAACTGAAGAGCAGCATTTGCAGCAGCAGCTTAGCAGTATCTCGGCCTACCGCAACCTGTTTTTCCGCCTGCTCGTCAGCCTTCGGAAAGACGCCTCTCTGGCGGGTCCGGAGTTCCGAAAGCGACTCACTGATATTGTGGATACGCCACTTTTACAAGAGCCGCCGGAAAGTGATGCCCATCAGGCGCAAATTTTTTACTACCGTACACTTAGCATCTATCAGCTGGCAACAGGGGACCTGCAAGCCTTTAAATCAAGCAGTGAACAGCTCATCGGGCTAATGGAGTCCAAGCCCCACTTCCTGAACGAAGATGTCTCGGAGTATATCTCAGCCCTGAGCAATCTCATCATGGGCTGTGGCCGGGTGGGTGATTATGACGCCCTTGAGGTTTACCTTGAAAAGCTCCGGCAGGTCAAACCACTGAGTCAGGACGATGAGCTCAAAATCCACCGGCAGTATTACCAAAACAAATTCTCGCTCTGCATTGCCAAAGGCGACTTTAAGGAGGGGCTGTCTGCTCTGAAGACCCACCTTAGAGAGCGTAGCCATTTTGATAATGACTTGTTCGAGACCAATACCTTCTACTACTATTACTTCCATATCTCCTTTGGTGCGGAAGCCTACGATGACGCGCTTTCCTACCTCAATGACTGGCTCAATCTGAGTACTACCGTTGAGCGGCAGGAATTACAGGGTACCGCCCGCATCCTCAACCTGATCGTGCATTTTGAGCTCGGCAATTATGTCCTGCTTGACTCTCTGATCCGGAGCACCTACCGCTACCTAAAGAAGCGGGAACAACTACACGATGTGGAGCGGGATATTATTAGTTTTATCAGGAAAGCCACCGGGTCGCCATCGAAGCATGAGCTAAAAGCGGCTTACGAGAGCCTCAAAGGAGCATTTGAGCAGTTGCCACAGGCCGAAAGAGCCAAAAGCTTCTTTGTGCGTGCTTTTGACATGATGGCCTGGCTGGAAGGAAAGCTGGAGGGAAAGTCTTACGGTGAGATGATCAAACGGAAGTTTAAGGAACGCAGCCCATAACAGCTGTGCTCCTTACTCCGCTTACTGGCTGGATGTGGTTTATCCGCCGATTTGGCCGAAGGTCGTATTCATACCTTTTTCTGATTCATGGTCTTGCCCCATCAATCCACGTACATCTACGGTTTCCCAGATAAAAGTGCCCTGGAAACCGGCACCGGTGGGACTGTACTTTTGCCCGCCTTTCACTTTCAGGCATGCCTTCTCAGACAGGCGTGCGGATTCAAACTTGTCGATTTTGTGTTGACGTTTTTTCATGATTTTCCTGTTTTATGTAAGCAGAATTCTTAATCTTCTTTTTGGAGTCCTTTTTGTGCAAAATAAATATAAGGCTTTAAACCCTCTGTCTTCAAACCTAAAATCACAAAAAGTCAGCATCCTAACACTATTTTTTAAGTGTTGCCCGGGTAAATATCTTTGACTGCTGCCCACACCAAAGCCGGTTCATAGCCCTTATCAATCACGAATCGTGCTACTTTATTTCGGAAGGCCCACAGGTTGTCGGCTTCAGTCCGGTTGCCCTTTTTTACAATCAGGTCTCTTAGTGTTTCCTGATAAGCAGGCTCCTCAATTTCTGCCATACCTTTACGGATGCAATAATCCGAGATATCCCGGCGGCGCAGTTCCTGCTTAATCCGGACCCGCCCCCACTGCTTCATTCGGAACTTCCCCCTGACATAGCTGCAGGCGAAGCGCTCCTCGTTCAGAAAGTTCTCTTCAATAAGTGCCACGATAATCTCCTCCTGCCAGTCCGGGTATACGTTCATATCCCGAAGTTGCTTACGCACTTCCTGATGGCAACGGTCCTGATAAGCACAATAGCGCTGCAACTTTTGTAAAGCCTCCTCTTTGGAATACCATTTCGGCATATTTTTCACATTGCTTTTGGTACTGATATTTTACTTATAAGTGTAACTTTCTGATGAAAATTCGTCTGAAAAACAAAACAACCAAAACAAAACTACAATCAACATAGAACAATTACTAGATTTTGAAGCGCTGGGCACGCTGGTGACTACTTATTTGCCCAAAGTTGCGGGTGCCATCCTGACTTTGGTTATTGGCTTTTGGATAATAGGAAAAATCACCGATGTTCTCAAGCAGAGTATGGAAAAGCGGGGTTTTGACCCAACTATCCGCCCCTTTCTGACATCGCTTGTCAGTGTAGGCCTGAAGGTACTCCTGCTCCTTAGTGTTGCCAGCATGTTTGGCATCGAAACCACCTCTTTTATTGCTTTGTTTGGTGCCCTTGCCTTTGCGGTAGGCATGGCACTGCAGGGTAGCCTCGGCCACTTCGCCAGCGGGGTGCTGCTTTTGATTTTCAAACCGTACAAGGTTGGAGACCTGGTTGAAATTGGTGGCGGACAAACCGGCACAGTAGTGGGTATTCAGGTCTTCAACACCATTTTGCAAACCCTGGACAACAAGCGGATCATCATACCCAACAGCGTAGTGACCAGCAATGTAATCACAAACATTTCAGGCCAGGGTGAAATGGGCGTGGATATGACTTTTGGCATCGGTTACGGAGACGATATCGATAAAGCCCGGGAGGCGATTAAACGCGTCTCAGATGCCTGCCCCTATGTTTTGGGGACGCCCGAGACCCTCATCAAGGTCTCTTCATTGGGCGACAGCTCTGTGAACTTCCTGGTACGCCCCTGGATCAAGAGCGAGCACTACTGGGACACCTACTTCTATATGCAGGAAAATGTAAAGAAAGAGTTTGACCGGTCCGGTGTCAGCATTCCATTCCCACAGATGGATGTGCACCTGGACAAGTAGTGCCATACGGGCCGAATTCGTGTAAGCGAGTGCTGCCGAACAAGATGCGGCTGAGAACCGTTCTGATGTTTTCAGCCGTTTCTTATTGTAGAAAACTATTTTTTTGCCTATTCTTTAGCGCGAAACACCACTATTAACAATCCAAAACTTAAATCAAATCATGGATTTGAACGGAATTCTGGAACAAATTCAAGGCTTCATTGCACAGTACGCTATGCAGGTTATTGGAGCCATTCTCACACTCATCATCGGCTTTTGGGTCATTGGCAGGATCACTAAGCTGACCAAAAAAGCAATGGACCGCCATATAGAGGAGGAGTCCGTACGCGATTTCTTAGGCTCACTAGTGGGTATAGGCCTGAAAGTCCTATTGCTACTCAGTGTTGCTTCTATGTTCGGCATGGAGGTTACCTCCTTCGTCGCTATATTCAGCGCCATGGCTTTTGCTGTTGGACTGGCGCTTCAGGGCAATCTCGCCAATTTTGCCAGCGGGGTGCTTATCCTGATCTTCAAGTTTTTCAAGGTAGGCGACTTTGTGGAAGTGAACGGCCATGCCGGTACGGTGACGGATATTTTCATTTTCCATACGGTGCTCGTTGCGCTGGATAACCGGCTCATCATTATACCCAACGGGCAAATTACCAGCAACGCCATTCAAAACTATACAGCTCAGGGCATGCGTCGCCACGACCTCACCGTAGGTATTGGTTACGACGATGACATTGATAAAGCCAAGGCCCTCATTGAGGAAATTGTGAAAGGGCTGCCTAATATTGAGTTGGATGCCGGCTACGATATCTTCGTCAAAGAGCTGGCCGACAGTTCCGTGAATTTTGCGGTACGCTTTATGGCTAAGAATGAACACTTCTGGCCTGCGTATAAGGTCTTCTTCGAGCGCATCAAAAAAGAATTTGACGCCAACGACATCGGCATCCCTTACCCACAAATGGATGTGCACTTAGACAAAGGGGAATAATTGGCAACATAAAATCAGGGGATTGGCAGTACCGCCAATGCCCTGATTAAAAAAACGCTTGCCTCGCAGCTCCGGAATATGTATTTTTGCGCTGCATTTGTAAAATATGCAGGTCCCATAGCTCAGCTGGTTAGAGCAACTGACTCATAATCAGTAGGTCCTTGGTTCGAGCCCAAGTGGGACCACAAGAGGGGGCAGCAATTTGCTGCTCCCTCTCATTTAACGCTCTCTGCTACACATGTATGCCTACATTATTTACAGCCCAAACCATCAGCCCTCCTTCAACATACGAGCCACCGCATCAAAAGCAGACGCGCACGCACCATGCACCGTAGCCTGATGGTCAATGGATAGCGCTTCGCCCGCAAAGAACAGGCGGTCAGCCACCGGTTCCTGAATAGCCTCGACCACCCGCCACTGCCTGTCTTCAAAATCATAGGAATACGCTCCCTGAATGTAAGGCTCCGCTGACCAGTTCTGAATGATATGCTGTACATAACTGGCAGAGGCCTGCCCGTCGAATATCTCATCGAGCTCTGCCAGGAATTGTTCTATGATAGCGGCATCTGTACTGAGTTGGGTGTAGGCTGTTGCTTTTTCATTGATGGCAAAGAGCCCGAGTATATGGCGGGACGAGTCTTTTCCAAAGGCAGCATCGTATACGAATTTCTCCTCCTCCCGGAAGGCTTTTAGTATTGGGCCAAAGGAGAGCATATCGGGGTAAAAGCGGTCTTGAAACTCTACAAAAATTTTGATCCCATCGCCAACGCTTACCTGCCTGATCGCGTCCGTCTTGGTTGCGGGCAGCGGCGGCACAAAAGCAATATGCGCGCTTTGCAATATTTTAATGGGCACCGTGAGCAGCACCTTATCGGCTTCCAGTACCTGCCCATTCTCCGTTTTGAGCTGTACTTTGCCCAGGGAGTAATCTACCTCAGCCACCGGAGTGTTGAGGGTGATGCGGTCTTCAATACCGGGCAAAATGTACGTTTCGAAAAAACCAAACCAAGTGGTTTCCTTGAACTTCCATTCGGAATACAACTTGCTGATGTAGTTGTGGTCTCTGAGCCGGCCGTTGTTCCAGGTTTGTGTGGTTTGTGGATTGTAGACGATGAAGTCGATATCGGCATCAATATCAGGGCTGCTGAGAATATCCGACAGGATAGCAGGGTGGGTATGAATCCATTCCGCGCCAAGATCAATGGGGAAATCAGCAAAGTCTGTTGTTTTTTTCATCCTCCCGCCCCAAACCGGAGCTGCTTCAATGATCTCAAAATCAACATTGTGCCGCTGGAGGAGGTGCCCGGCAGCTAGGCCGGCAGCACCGGCCCCAACGATAATGAATTTGCCTTCGAAAGCCTCGGACAAGTCAGGGAGCTCCAAATCATAGCGGTTGCAGGATTCCAGCAAAAGCGAGGAAAAGAAAGGCAGCCCAATACCTGCTTTGATAGTTTTTTCAATAAATGCTTTACGGGTCATAGGTTATGGTTTTGAATGCATGCGGAGTGCCAGCCCAGCAGCTGCACTAAAGAAAGCCTGCCTGCCGACATCGCCTCCCATCTGCTGTCCGTAGCTTACCTGTAGATAACCGCCCAGCCTCTTCCGGGGGGCTACCCCCATGCCCAGGCTGATGCGTGGTATGATAAACAAGGTGCCCTCAGTTTGGTATTCTATATCGCCATTGGCAAGGTTCAGGGTGCCTTCCTGCTTACGAAGAATGTAGGCCAGGCTGCTGCCCATGGAAAAGGAGCCATAAGAGTATTGCCCCGGCCGGCAGCGGCGGTACTCGATCTCCGGATGCAAAAATACCGCATCAGAGACATTGGGCTGGGCAAAATAACCTGCCTGTGCCCGCCACCACCATTGATGTGCCCCAAGTTGGCTGCTTTAGTACATCCGTATAAGCAACGCTGCCGCCTATTTGGACCCCAAAAGGTGCAAAGTAACCTATGTGAAGTTCAGGTGGCTGTTCTTGTGCCTGTAGTATAGGGCCTGCCAGCAGCAACAATAGAAAACAGAGCCTTGCTTGCATACAATATGGATATTAGACGGTAGCCTGGAAGACATTTAAAGTGCCTCCGAATTTACTCTGCCAGACCAATGCCAGACCTTCAGCTCCCCCGATTCACAACGGTTTCCAACTGCCCGTTTGGATGGATCAAGACCTGCCGCTCCAGCAAGAACGCATAAAATTCGTCAATCTTATCGGTTCTGATGTATACCTGCCCGTAATTTTCTTTGGGGTCCCATGCTGATTACCCGTCCCCGACAACGGCTAGCGTACCACCACCTCATCCACAAAAAACCAGGCGGGATACCCCACCCCGTAGTGCCAGGAGGGGCAAACCTTTACGCCTTCTATCTCTACCCGGATGTAGCGGGCGGATACAGGCTTCTGCTGCTCGGACTTTACGCCTACAAACTTGACTTCCCGGGACCGGTCTTCCGGCAATAGCTCTTTGCCAAATGCCTTATAGACCACCCCATCTTCTGAGACCGTATAGGTAACACTTTTGGGCAATAAAATCCAGGCTCCGAGCTGATGCAGGAAGTCGGTTTCCACAGACTGCACCGGTTGCACCTTACCCAGGTCTACAATAAAGCTGCCATCCCTGCCTTCCCAGCCGATCCAGCTGTCGCCAAAGGTCGTTCCACCGTAGAGCTCATCGGTAAGGGCTTCGGCGGCGCCTTCCAGATAGCCGGGCGAGGGTGGCGCTACCCAGGTTACTTTTGCACCTGCTGCAAGGTTGCCCTCCGGTTTCCGCAGGTAGCGCTCCCGGTAAAGCCGGCAGTAATCGTCCGGAGCGTTGTTCCGCTCGTTTAAGGTTTCCACCCCGTAGCGGGCCGTACGGGCCGCAAAGGTATCGAGCATTACGTTCAGGCGGACAGGGTCACGTTCAGGCATCGTGCGGGCAATCTCGAGCTCAGCATACTGCAGCGGCAGGCGGGAACGCCTAACCCTGCGCAACAATTCAGGGTCATCTTCAACTGCCCGTTCTGCCTGGTCAAAAAGTTTATTATAACGGGAGCGGAGGCGGGAACGCAACATACCATCTTTATGCGAAACCGGCGTATCATAAATCCAGAGCGGAATTTCATTAGACAGCAGCGCCGCCTCCAGCATCTTCTGATATTGGTAAAGATGAGGCGCGGCCGCCCCATAGTAGCCTTCCATAAATTCCAGCATCAGGCTATCCGCATTTTGATAGGGGTTCCAGAGCAGGCGCGAGAGCATATAGGCCCGCAGCTCAGAAAAGTCCTCGCCCCGCTTACCTCCAACCTGCGCAAAATGCATGCGGACATTGTGCTGGTGAAACAGCTCCATGTTGGGCTGCAATATGTGAAAATTGGGAAAGGGAGCTACCAAATTATCAAAATTGATCCCGTAGTCCCAGACGAAAATATTATCGGAAATCTCCGCCCAGCCTTTAAGGGCTTTCACAAAATCCTGCCCTCTGGCATTATCGGTCAGGGGCACTTCCCGCTTGGCATCTATGCTGCACAGCATGATGTTGACATTCGAACGGGGCCTGAGGTGCCTGGGCGGGTGCATGCTATACAGGTAGGCCAGCGTGGAAATGGTCTTATCAGGAAAACGGTCCGCCAGTTGATTGACAAAGTGAATGAGCGTACCGCTTGGGCTGCCCTCCCGCTCGTCTATCGCTGCACAATTATCACAGGTACAATAGGTGAAGTTACCGTCGTTCTGGCTTACAGAGATAATATCGTGCTCCGGGTGGGCTTCAAAAACCGAATCCAGCTGCTGTGATACACGCTCCAGGACCTCGCTGTTGGTCAGGCACCATTGACTAGCCTTGCCGGGCTGCCGTTTGCCTTTGATCAGGGAGTAGTACTCGGGGTGGCTTTCGCCAAACTGATCAGAAGGCAGCAGCCGGTCGAATGTGTGTACCCACAGATTGCCGGCGAAGGCTTCGCCCGGTGCTTCCAGACGGAACCAGTATTTGTAAACAGGGTCTTCCAGCCCGTAGCTGAAGGTCTGCCGGTAAGTAAAGGCAGGGTGGTCCTCCAGGCTCATCGCTGGCAGATGGATATCCGCCTGTCGGGATAAGGTGTAAGTCTCTTTCGCATAGTAGTCCATCCCCAGGTAATCGTCCAGCAGGGTGACTGCCGCGTATATGCTTCCATTGCCACCGCCGCTGAGCAGACGCAGGTAGCCGTCTCTGGTATGGATCAAAAAGCCATCGTCCACCAGGCTGTCCATCACAGCGGGCGGATTGCTCCAGCTATCCAACTGGAATGCACCAATCAAAACATCGCCGGGCCGGGCTTTTGAGATGGCCCGGTAGTCCCGAACAGGCAATTCAGCCCCACTCATCTCACCAACAAACCGCTGCAACAGTGCCGCAGCCAGAGAGTCGACGGCAATGGTTTGGTCTATAATGATACGGCCTTTCGGCTGCCCATCCTCCACCAATTGCACCTGTGCCCCGCTCAAAGCAGGGAAGAGGCACAGCCCGATCCACCAAAAACGAATTATCCTGTCCATAATAGCCATTTAAACCTTTACCTGATCAAAGAATAAACTTACAATTTTTCGCTCAAAAGCAGGCTTACCCTATCTTGCCACCCTAAAATCAATCAACCTGTGAAGACCATAGCTGTTATCTGCGGGGGGCAGTCCCCGGAACACGAAATATCTGTCCGTTCTGCCAAAAACATACTGGCTGCAATCCGCCGGGACCGTTTTCAAGTTGTGCTCATTGGGATTGACAGGGCAGGTCGGTGGCGGCTGCAGGAAGAAGGTAGCCTGGGGCGCTTTGTTGGAGAAGCCGGGCCTGAGCTGGCCATTATCCCAGGTAAAAGCACCGGGCAGTTCCTCCGTTTAGATACCCTTCAGCCCCTTTCGCCCCAACCTGATGCCGCTTTTATGATCGTGCACGGGCCTACGGGAGAAGACGGGGTTTTGCAAGGCTTGCTCCGCACCATCGACCTCCCGTTTGTAGGGCCAGATGTGCTTGGCTCCGCCGTATCGATGGACAAAGATGTAGCGAAACAGCTACTCCGGCAGGCAGGCATTAAAGTGGCGCAGGATATTGTTATCCGAAAGGGAGAGGCAGAACACTGGACCTACGAACAAGTCACCAACAAGCTGGGCAGCCCGGTCTTTGTCAAGCCCGCCAATATGGGGTCTTCCGTAGGCGTACACAAAGTGAGCCGGGCGGAGCAGTTTGAAGCCGCGGTGGCAGATGCGCTGCTTTACGACCGAAAAATCCTGATTGAAGAAATGATTAAGGGCAGGGAGGTCGAATGCGCTGTTCTTGGCAACGAAAACCCTGAAGCTACCGAGGTTGGCGAAATCGTCACTCCCGAAGAATATTCCTTTGATGCCAAATATGAAGATCCCGACACGGCAAAACTGCTGATCCCCACGGAAGTCAGACCGGAAGAGCTGCCGCGCCTTCAAGCCATTGCCCTGAGCGCTTTTAAGGCCCTCGAATGTGAAGTCATGGCGCGCGTAGACATGTTCCTGACGCCCGAAGGCGACATTTACGTCAATGAAGTCAACACGCTGCCTGGATTCACGGATATCAGCATGTACCCTCAGCTTTGGGAAGCAGCAGGGCTTAGCTACTCAGATCTGATCGAACGATTGCTGGAGCTCGCCCAACAGCGGTACCAAAGGCGCAAAGCCCTCAAAACGGACTTCCGGCCTTAGCCTTCCAGCACCGCAATGCATTTCAGTTCAATGGCAATAGGCGTTGGCAGGCTGTCTATGCCCACCGTAGTCCGGCAAGGCTGATGATCTTTGAAGTACTCGGCGTACACCCGGTTGTAGGTGTGAAAGTCCCGTTTCATATCAGTAAGAAAAACGGTCACATCCACGAGGTCTTCCCATTTGGCGCCGCTGTCTTCCAACACCCGCCGGACATTTTGAAATACAGAATGGCACTGCGCTTCAAAATCAAACCGGGTATAGTTACCGCTTGAGGAGCGCTCCAACCCCGGCACACCATCTGTCTTCGGGTCTCTGGGGCCTATCCCTGACAAAAAGAGCAGATTGCCCACCCGGCGGGCGTGTGGATAGAGCCCTACCGGCTTGGGTGCACTGCCTGCATCAAATTTTTCGGAAGCCATGCTTTATGTCTTTAGAAAAGCAGCACGGTCTCGACGTGAAGCGGACCGGGCTACGTATTTGTTTATTATTGCTTTGCTTCATCCCTGAGCTCACGCCGCAGGATTTTACCTACGTTGGTTTTCGGCAACTCCTTACGGAACTCCACCTGCTTAGGCACTTTGTAGCCGGTCAGCTCGCCCCGGCAGTACTCAATCAGCTCTTTCTCCTTAAGGCTATTGTCTTTACGGACGACAAAGACCTTGACCACTTCGCCAGATTTCTCATCCGGTAAGCCCACTGCCGCGCATTCCAGCACTTTGGGGTGAGAAGCTACGACTTCCTCCACCTCATTCGGATAGACATTGAAACCCGAGACCAGAATCATATCCTTTTGGCGGTCTACAATCTGCATGAACCCATCCTCGTCGAGCATCGCGATGTCACCGGTGCACAACCAACCGTCCACGAGCGTTTTATTGGTTTCATCCGGGCGGTTGTAGTAGCCTTTCATCACCTGTGGCCCTTTGACCTGCAACTCACCAGGCTGATTATAGCCCAGCACATTGCCCTGCTGATCCACGATGCGGACATCAGTAGAAGAGACCGGCAGGCCGATGGTCCCGATACGGCCGGTATTATCGAGCGGATTCACACTTACTACCGGAGAGGACTCGGTCATGCCATAGCCCTCTGAAAGCTGGCAACCAGTTATTTTTTGCCAGGCTTCTGCTACGGAACGCTGCACCGCCATGCCCCCCCCAACGGTAACCTTGAGGCTGCTGAAATCTACGGAGCTAAAATCTTTATGGTTGATCAGCGCATTGAATAGCGTATTCACCCCTGTCATGAGCGTGATCGGATAGTCCTTCATGGCTTTGATAACAGAAGGCAGATCCCGGGCATTCGTCACGAGCACATTGGTTGTGCCGATGCTCATCAAAGCCAGGCAGTTGACCGAAAAGGCAAAGATGTGGTACATGGGCAGCGGGTTGAGGGCGACTTCTTCCCCTTCCTTGAGAAAAGGCATCATCCAGGCCCGTATCTGCTGCATATTGGCGATAAGGTTGCGGTTAGTCAGCATTGCCCCCTTGGCCACGCCTGTAGTACCCCCTGTATATTGCAGCAGGATAACATCCTCTGCATTCCCCTTATGCTCCTTGAGGGTAAACCGCTTGCCCTGCTTCAGTGCATCCGAAAAACTAACGGTATTCGGAATATTGAAGTCCGGCACCATTTTCTTAATGTTGCGGACGACGAAGTTGACGATATGCTTTTTGGGGAAGCCCAGCATTTCACCAATGCTCGTAGTAATCACTGTTGTGATATTGGTATCACCAATAACTTTCTCCAGGTTAGCGGCAAAGTTTTCAGCAATAACGATGGCTTTCGCTCCGGAATCCGTGAACTGATGCCGCATTTCTCTCGGTGTATAGAGCGGATTGGTGTTGACCACAATAAGCCCGGCCCGCAGCGCTCCGAAAAGTGCAATAGGATACTGCAGGAGGTTGGGCATCATAAGCGCGATTTTATCCCCCGGCTCCAGTCCGCGGGAGTGCAGATAGGCTCCAAATGCTTTAGAATATTTATCAATTTCCGCAAAGGATAGCTCCTTGCCCATGCAAGAGAACGCCACCCGGCGGCTGAATTTTTTGAACGTTTCTTCGAACATCTCCACGAGGGTGGAATATTCATCAGGATTGATGTTGGCAGGAACACCACTTGGGTAATTCTTTAGCCAGGGCCTTTGGTCACTCATAATCTTTTGTACTCTGGTTTTTTTTACGTTTTGGTTATGCTTTTCGCTCCACTCAAGAGTGCCTAAAATAAGCAATTTGTACGCACTTTTATGATAACCGCTCATTTATGATGGTCAACGCTCTTTCCAGACAAATAAAGTCTTCGTTTGTTCCATCCCAAAACACCGCGTATAAGTTCTTAACTTACAGGGCTTTTTATTTCCATTTCCTGATTTATTGCAGTACCTTTGCCCCGCTTTACGGGGCCGTAAGTCTTTAGCCACTTTCAATGCCCCTTGTTATTCATCCTATTTTTTAACCAAAAGCATTCTTTCAATGCTAGACGACAAAGATCTCGAAAAAGAAGAAGGGCAAGAGCAAACGCCCGCTGAGCAGCAAGAGGAGACCACTCCCGCTGCAAAGAAAGAAGAAGAAAAGCAGGAGGAAACAGCCCCTGCTGCTGAAGAAGAAACTGCTGAGACAACCGAAGAGGAAGCTCCCGAAGAAGAAGCTGCTCCTGTAGCTGAAGCTTCTGAGGAAGAGGGCGAAAGCGACGAAGACGAAGACGAAGAAGAGGAGGAAGAAGACGAAGAGGAAGAAGAGCCTGTGGTCGCAGAAACGGCACACGATGACTTCGACTGGTCTGCTGACCGCCGTTCCGGCCTCGCTTACACTGAAGAGCAGCGCAAAGAGCTGACAAGCCAGTATGAAGAAACGCTGACTTCTGTTCTGGAAAACGAAATCGTTAAAGGTAAGGTCACCGCTATCAGCGATGGTGATGTGGTACTGGACATCGGCTTTAAGTCTGATGGCCTTGTCCCTACCTCTGAATTCCGCGATACCCCAGATCTCGCTCCCGGCGATCAGATCGACGTATACGTAGAACAGCAGGAAGACGCCCGCGGACAGCTCGTCCTTTCCCGCCGCAAAGCGAAACTGCTGCGCGCATGGGAGAACATCGTAGACTCCTACGAGAATGGCACCGTCATCAAAGGCACCGTCATTAGCAAAACCAAAGGTGGTCTTATTGTGGACTGCAGTGGTTTGGAAACCTTCCTTCCTGGTTCTCAGATTGACATCAAGCCAATCATTGATTACGATTCATACGTTGGTAAGACCATGGAATTCAAAGTGGTTAAGATCAACGAGCAGATCAAGAACGCCGTGGTTTCTCACAAAGCACTCATCGAGAGCGATCTCGCCGAGCAGCGTGAAGCCATCATTGCCAGCCTCGAAAAAGGTCAGGTACTCGAAGGCCTCGTGAAGAACATCACCGACTTCGGTGCGTTCCTCGACCTTGGTGGCGTAGATGGCCTGCTGTACATCACTGATATTTCCTGGGGCCGCATCAGCCACCCAAGCGAGGTGCTGTCGCTCAACCAGAAAATCAACGTGGTGGTACTCGACTTTGACGAGAACAAGAAGCGGATTTCTCTGGGTCTGAAGCAGCTGCAGCCGCATCCTTGGGAAGTGCTCACTGAAGAAATTAAAGAAGGTTCTACTGTCAAAGGTAAAATCGTTAACATCGAAGACTACGGTGCATTCCTTGAAATTCAGCCGGGCGTAGAAGGCCTGATCCACGTATCTGAGGTAAGCTGGAGCAATCAGCCCATCAATGCACGGGAGTACTTTAAGCTCAATCAGGAGTACGATGCGAAGATTGTGACCATCGACCGGGAGGACCGCAAGATGTCCCTTTCTATCAAGCAGTTATCCAAGGATCCATGGAGTGAGATTGAAAACAACTTCCCGGAAGGCAGCCGCCACACCGGTGAAGTGAAGAACCTCACCCCTTATGGCGTATTCGTAGAGCTGGAAGAAGGCATCGGTGGTATGATTCATATCTCTGACCTTTCCTGGACCAAGCGATTCTCTCACCCTTCTGAGTTTACCAAAGTGGGCGAGAACATCGACATCATGATCCTCGAAATCGACAAGGACAACCGCAAATTGTCCCTTGGCCATAAGCAACTGGAAGAGAACCCATGGGATACTTTCGAAAATGTATTCCCGGTAGGCTCTTACCATGAAGGCACTATCGTTCGCCGCGACGACCGGGGCGCTATCGTACAAATGCCATACGGCCTGGAAGCTTTCGCACCGATCAAGCACGTCCGTAAAGAAGATGGTCAGCTTGCTGAAGTAGACGAAACCCTGACAGTCAAGGTGATTGAGTTCAACCGTGATGACAAGCGTATTCTGGTTTCACACCTGCGCTACCTTGATGACATCCGCCGCGAAGCGAAGGATGAGGTGCGCAAAGAGAAGCAGGAAGAGCGCAAGCAAACTCGTCAGGCGGTCAAGAAGCAGCAGTCTACCGTTGAGAAATCCACACTGGGCGACCTCGACGTGTTCAGTCAGCTGAAAGATCAGCTTGAGGACAATGACGATACCGACAATAAGAGCGATGATGACAAGTAGATAAAGCGCGTCATTTAACGCTGAAGCAGATAAAGACCTGCAACCCTTTGGGTTGTGGGTCTTTTTTTTATCCCTGATTAATGTTATTTTGTAGAGTCCTCTATTTTCAATAATTCATTTTGCGTGCACCTTTAAACCTAAAAAATGAGCTCTTCTCAGGTCCCAAAGATTCTTGTTGTACTTTTTTCTTTCTACTTTTTCCAGCTTCCCGCTCAGCGGCCAATTTCTGACTTGGAAGAAAAGTACCCCAACGGAACATCCTTGAATGAGGCCAATTTGGAAAAATACGGGCTTGATATAAAAAGCCTGATAAAAGCGCAAAAACAGGAAGAAGCAATTAAACACATTAAACAATTTTTCTTACCCCAATTACCGGAATTAGAAAAATCATATCCAAAACAGCTGCTGACCCCATTGGTGTGGAGCAATTTTGTACTCTCGGACTTTTTAGGTGCTGAAGGCGAAGCAGTATTGATTGGAGAATTATATCTATCTATTGTCCGGTCTTATCCGGACTGGATCAATCTGGAAGATAAATTCACTGTCATGTGGAGAACTGCTATGGCATATAGAGATCTTAACAAAATAGAAAAAGCTAAAAATCTATATAGCAACTGTTTCCACCTACTGGATAAAGAGGAGTTACCTGACGAAGAAGGTCTACGGGGAGATTTGTTTTCATCCCTGGCGATTCTCAAGCTGCAGAACAGGAAAATTTTGGAAACTAAGCCTCTGCTGGATAGCGCAAAAATCTATTGCTCCTCTTACGAAAGAAGGTGCTATACTCCTCACAAACTTAATCTTGCAGATTATTACGAAAGAATAAACCACAGAAGCAAAGCCGCCAATATACTTTTAGACTTTTTATCTAAGATCAAGAATGCTCCAGGTCGTTTCACACACTCAACCCGGTTTTTGGCACTAACGAAGTTAGCCAATATCTATTATTACGATGGCCAATACCAGAAAACCATTCAATACTATAAGGAAGCGCTTAAGACTCCTAATTTAAAAGTGTCGCAAAAGTCATCTGCATACTCAACGCTGGGCACAACATACTCTTGGTCTAAAGATTATAAAAATGCTAACAAGTACTTAAAAAAAGACCTTGAGCTTAATGGGTTCGATCCGAGTGCTCCCTTCCCCTATGACCGTAACGAGTCGGAGATACAAAGATTACTAGTAACCCTCTACTTCCTAGCCCAAAACGAGCAGTACCACTACGCCGATGGCGGTACACTAGACAACCTCCACGCCTCTCACGACTATCAGGATCAATACCTGGACTTGCTGGAGTACATGAGCAAGAACCTAAGCCCTACGTCTTCCCGGTATTTCATCGATCGGTTCTATTATATGTACGAGGAGGCTATCTATGTACGAAAAAAACTGTACGAAGAGACCGGAGATTCCAGGTATCTGGAGGAAGCTTTCAGGGTAGCGGGGCGGGGCAAGGCTATACATGTCCGGGAGGCTGCTCAGAATGCTGCTGCCGAGCAGGTGTTCCCGATTGAGCTCCTGCAGCGGCGGTACGACTTGCGGAAGCGCTACGTCACTCTTGAAAACCGGCTGCATGAACAAAAAGAAGCCGGAAATACCTCTGCTTTCCTTGCGGACTCTTCCCTACAGGCCAAAAACGAATACCTGAGGTTTTTGGACAGCCTGGAGCAGGCTTTCCCTAACATGCAACAGATGTGGGACATCCCGGAACCCCCAACGCCCGGCCTTGTACAAAGGCAACTCAGGGAAGACAACCGGTCGATGATACAGTACTTCATTGGCTATCAGTATGTCTTTCTATTCCTGTTGGATGGAGAAGATATCGTACTCTACCATACGAAAATTCCGGAGGGGCTCTCTGAGCAGGTCAATACGATGCGGGATGCACTATATGAATGGGCGCTTAACCCTTCTGATAAACTGGTGGAGCAGTACACAGTTAGTGCACACTGGCTGTACCAAAAGTTATTGCAACCTGTAGACAGCCTCCTTCCGCACCGGCTATTGATTGTTCCGGACAATTGCGTGGCCTATCTGCCATTCGATGTATTACTCAGAGAAAAACCGGAAGCTACAACACCTTTTCAGGAATACCCCTACCTCATTCAGGACCATCAGATTAGTTATGCCTATTCCCCTTACGATTTCATTCGAAAGGCATCGGGCAAACGAGGCAAACGGGCAGCGGTACTTGGATTTGCCCCTTCTTTTGATGAAAGTCCGGTTCTACCCGAAACCGTAGCGGAACGCCGGCGCGAGTTTGGCCCCCTACTGGCTAATGAAAAAGAAGTCGACCAAATTGCAGCCTTCTTTAACAGCAAGTACTTTGCAGCCGAGCATGCGACTAAAGAAGCCTTTCTGGAACACGCCCATAAATACCAGGTGCTGCACCTTGCTACCCACGCCAAAGCCAATGATAAAAAGGGGGACTACTCCTATCTTTGCTTTGCTGAAACTCCAGATGACACCACAATGAGCAACCGACTTTATGCCAGGGAATTATACCTGATGGAGCTTTCAGCAGACATGGTTGTTTTAAGTGCCTGTGAAACAGGTATTGGAGAGCTATCCAAAGGCGAAGGCGTGATCAGTCTTTCCCAGGCTTTCTCGAAAGCCGGTGCGAGGAGCCTCATTACCACTTTGTGGCGGGTAAGTGATCAGGCCTCTGCAGAGCTCATGGATCGCTTTTACGAACACCTCCACAATGGGGCAACTAAGGACGCAGCATTGCGCAATGCCAAGCTCGACTACCTTCATAATGCTTCGGCGAGGGCTGCCCACCCTTTCTTCTGGGCCGGTTATGTGGCACAGGGAGACATGTCCCCACTTTCTCTTTCTTCCAGTGATTTTCTGTGGTGGATATGCCTGTTTCTAGTGGGGCTATTCGTAATTTTGGGCGGTTTAATCAGATCGAAAAGATATAAAGCCCATGCAAAGAATTAATGTAGAAATAAAAGCCCGTTCTCAAAACCCGGCAGAGATACATGCGCTCCTTGCTGCTCAACAAGCGGAGTTTCTTGGAACAGATAAACAAACAGATACTTATTTCAAAGTTCAAAAGGGGCGCCTCAAACTGCGGCAGGGTAATATTGAGAATGCGCTGATCCACTATTTCCGTGATAACCAGGCTGGCCCGAAGCGCTCTGATATCTCATTGTACAAAACAGAAAGCGGGGCAGAGTTGAAAGATGTATTGCAGCAGGCCTTACCTGTTTTAGCGGTGGTGATCAAACGCCGGTCTATTTACTTCATCGAAAACGTAAAATTCCACGTGGATGAAGTAGAAAACCTGGGCGCTTTTGTAGAGATTGAAGCGATTGATAAAGATGGTGATATCGGAGAAGAAAAACTAAGAGAACAGTGTCAGTATTACCTGGATCTCTTCAAAATAAAGGATGAAGACCTCATCGAAGTATCCTACAGTGATATGATGATCGCACAGTAGTAAGCCAGGCACTCCCTGATAGACCCAACAAGAAAGGCGCCTTCTGCAAATTTGCGGAAAGCGCCTTTTCTTTATCTCTAAAGCAAATCCCGGATTTAATCCAGTGTCTGCTTAATTTCAACGATCTCGTAGGACTCAATAATATCACCTACTTTGATGTCATTATAGTTTCTGACCGACAAACCACACTCCATGCCAGACTTCACCTCCCGAACGTCATCCTTGTAACGCTTGAGGGAAGAAAGCTCGGCTGTTTGTCCTTCTTTCACCGGATAGATCACAATGCCATCGCGAATGATCCGGATCAGGGAGTTTCGGTTGATCTTGCCTTCCTGTACGAAACAGCCGGCGACGGTACCCACTTTACTAATCTTGAAGGTCTCGCGAACCTCAACCTGAGCAGTAATTTTCTCCTCTTTGGTCGGTTCAAGCATGCCTTCGATGGCAGCACGGACTTCCTCGATTGCTTCGTAGATAATAGAGTAGGTATTGATTTCCACACCTTCCCGCTCGGCCAGCTTTCGGGCACCCATAGATGGACGAACCTGGAAGCCAATAATAATGGCATCAGAAGCGGATGCCAGCAGTACATCAGACTCGATGATCTGACCTACGGCCTTGTGGATCACATTCACCTGTATGGACTCAATAGACTGCTTAATCAGGGAGTCTGATAATGCTTCTACAGAGCCATCTACGTCACCTTTTACGATCAGGTTCAGTTCCTTAAAGTTACCCAGTGCAAGTCGGCGACCGATTTCATCAAGGCTGATCCGCTTCGTAGCGCGGTTGGCCTGTTCTCTGGAGATTTGAGCCCGCTTGGTCGCTAATGTCCGTGCTTCCTGTTCTGTTTCCATGACCCGGAAGCGCTCACCTGCTTGTGGTGCTCCGCCAAGACCGAGTACGAGGACCGGACTGGAAGGACCGGCTTCTGTCACGCGTTTTCCGCGCTCATTAAACATGGCTTTAACTTTACCGGAATGCTCGCCGGCAACGACAGGGTCACCAATAGCGAGTGTACCGGTCTGAACCAGTATTTTAGTGACATAGCCCCGCCCTTTATCCAGAGAGGCTTCAATAACGGCACCGATAGCTTCACGGTTAGGGTTAGCTTGCAGCTCAAGGATTTCCGCTTCAAGCAGAATCTTCTCTAACAGCTCATCAATACCTTGTCCGGTCTTGGCGGAGATATCCTGAGACTGATATTTACCGCCCCACTCTTCTACCAGGAAGTCCATAGAAGCCAGCTCTTGCTTGATCCGCTCGGGCTGTGCCCCTGGCTTATCTACTTTGTTGATCGCAAAGACCATAGGGACGCCTGCCGCTTGTGCGTGGCTGATAGCTTCCTTGGTCTGAGGCATGATGTTATCGTCTGCAGCGATGATAATCACCGCAATATCGGTCACCTTGGCACCACGGGCACGCATGGCTGTAAAGGCTTCGTGACCAGGTGTATCCAGGAAGGTAATCTTTTTCGTGATATCATCTTCATCACCGAGGTTCACTTCATAGGCACCAATGTGCTGTGTGATACCACCGGCTTCATCATCTGCCACTTTCTCCTCCCGGATATAGTCAAGTAGTGAAGTTTTACCATGGTCAACGTGACCCATAACGGTTACGATTGGTGCACGAGGCTCCAAATCTTCCGGATCGTCGATGATTTCTTCTTCTTCCTCATCTTCCTCACCGGCATTGATGAACTTCACTTCGTGGCCAAACTCTTCAGTAACCAGTTCGATGATTTCTGCATCAAGGCGCTGATTGATGGAAACGATCACCCCCAGGTTCATACAAGTGGTGATGACATCAGTGACTGCAACATCCATCATATTCGCGAGTTCCTGTACAGAAATAAATTCTGTTACTTCCAGAAACTTGCTCTCCATTTCCTGCTCGCGCTCTTCCTGACGCTCTCTGAGGCGTTCACGATTATCACGGCGCAGTTTTTGGCGTTTGCGTTTGCTACCGCCTCCGGAGATGCGGGCCATGGTAGCCTTGATCTTGTCTTCAATCTCTTTTTGAGAGACCTCCTTTACCTCGTCGTCCTTTTTGCGGCCCCGCTTATTATTTCGACGGCCACCTCTAGCGCTTCCAGAATTACCTGAACCACTGTCAGAAGGCGCAGCAACCTTTTTGCGCTTTCTCCTGCGTTTTTTACGTGGTTCATTGCTATCCGCAGCACCCTCTTTTTTCTCGTCTTTTTTCTTTTTCTTCCGGCTGGACCGATCTACTTTATCTACATCAATCTTACCCAGAATTTTAAGTCCGCGAAGTTCAGGAGCTTCCGCCTTAACCACCCCTTTACGGACGCCGGCAGCATCACCTGCTTCACCGGCAGCATCAGAAGAGCCCTCTTCTTTTTTGCTTGCCGGCGTTGCCTCAGCAGGGGCAGGTTTAGACTTTTCATCTGAGTTTGCAGCCTGCTCTTGTTCTGGTGCCTGTTCCGGTGCCTCGTCAGCTTTATCCGGTGTTGCCGGCACATCGCCCTTAGCAGCAGGAGCTTCATCTGGTTGAGGAGCTTCCGTTTTGGGCTCCTCTTTTTCCGGAGCTTTTGCTTCCTCAGCCGGTTTAGGCGTTGTTTTTTCAGCCACTGGTTTTTCCTTAGCTGGCTCTTGCTCAGCAGGAGGCTCCGGTTTTGGCGTTTTGGGAGCTTCTGACACAGTATCGGCTGCCTTTTCAGGCTCTGCTTTTGGTGTTTCGGCTTTCTTATCTTTAGGCTGCTCCTCCGTTTTCTTTTTGCCTTTACTGGAAGCATCGAGGTCTATCTTACCCAATACCTTCAGCCCCGTTTTCTTTTCAGCAGCTGGTGCTGTTTTCTCCTCCTCAGGCTTTTCTTTTGCCTCAGGCGGTACGGCTTCTTCAGGTGCAGGAGGTTTAGGAGCAGCAGGCTTTTCTGGAGCAGGCGTAGTCTTCTCGGCAGGTGGCTGCACTTTCGCAGCAAGCTTTTTAACCTCTTCACTTGGTTTGGAAGCAGGCTTTTCCGGCATTTTGGGTTCCCCTTTTTCAGGTTCCTCTGCGGAGGGGCGATTGCCAATCACCAACTGATCGGCTTTCTCTTTGATAGCGATAGACTTCTGGAATTCCTTGAGGAGCTCAGTGTACATTTCATCCGAGATCTTAGCGGTAGGCTTGTTCTCGATCTCGAACCCATTGTTAGTAAGGTGCTCTACGATGGTAGAGGTTCCAACATTTAATTCTTTAGCTATCTTAACTAAACGTTTCGCCATTATAAAGTTTTAGTACTTTTTGCAACGTCTGCAGATAGGCAAGAGCTTCTCTTTTCCTTTACATATCTTACTATCTTTTTTGGATGAATAAAATAGAAAGTAACATACCAAAAGCTTTCAACCTACGCTACAACAATCAGGCTTATATAAGAGGGCTTTCTCAATTAGAAGAGCCTGATCTGACCGCAAAGATAAGAGGATTAACCTCTAATCTGTAAAAATCTACACGGTAAAACAGCAAAAAGCCTTCAGACTGAAGGCTTTTATGCCGCTTTTCACAAAACCCGAACGCCAAAAGCGGCGCACGAGTTCCCAATATCTTGATTAATCTTCAAATTCTGCTGCAAGAATGCCCAAGACCTCTGTAACGGTCTCTTCTTCCAGGTCAGTACGGCGCAGCAACTCGTCTTTGCTAAGCTCCAATACAGACCGGGCTGTATCACAACCAATGGCTTTCAGGGACTCGATTACCCAGCCATCGATCTCGTCCGTAAATTCTTCCAAATCTACGTCGTCGATTTCAATTTCCTCTACCTGATTGCGATATACGTCAATCTCATAACCCACCAGGCGGCTGGCCAGCTTGATGTTCGTACCGCCTTTACCGATTGCCAGAGAAACCTGGTCGGGCTCCAAAAAGACCTCCGCTCGCTTGGTTTCCTGGTTCAGGTCAATTCTCGTGATCTTAGCCGGCGTCAGTGCCCGCTGAATGAACAGCGTCTCGTTGTTGGTAAAGTTGACGATGTCGATATTCTCGTTACGCAACTCGCGTACAATACCATGAATACGGGAACCTTTCATACCCACACAGGCACCTACCGGGTCGATGCGGTCATCGTAGGACTCTACAGCCACTTTGGCCCGGTCGCCAGGTATACGCTCAATGCGACGGATGGTAATCAGGCCGTCCTCAATTTCAGGTACCTCCTGCTCCAGCAATTTCTCCAGGAACAGCGCATCTGTACGGGACATGATTACAGCCGGGTTATTGTTGCGCATTTCCACCGCTTTGATCACACCGCGCACCATATCTCCCTTACGGAAAAAGTCGCCGCGAATCGTCTCAGTACGAGGCAGGACGAGCTCATTGCCCGTGGCATCATCCAAAACGAGGAACTCCCGCTTCAGAATCTGATGCACCTCACCTACCACAACCTCGCCGATACGCTCGCTGTAGCTCCGGTAGATTTCGTCTTTCTCCAGCTCCATGATACGGGAAATCAACGTTTGGCGGGCAGCCATAATCGCCCGGCGACCGAAGTCTTCCAAGTGCAGCTGCTCGTAGCATTCTTCACCGATTTCATAGTCCTCATCAATAGAAAGGGCTTCAGAAATAGAAATCTGACTACGGTCATCTGTCACCTCACCGTCAGGAACGATCTCACGCACGCGCCAGAGTTCCAGGTCACCCTTGGTGGTGTTCACGATAACGTCGAAGTTTTCATCCGTGCCAAATTTCTTGCGGATGAGCGTCCGGAAAACGTCTTCCAGTACGCGGACCATCGTAGGGCGATCTATATTCTTCCCGGTTTTAAAGTCCGAGAAGGTTTCCACCAGATTCATCATGGTTCAATATTATTTAATGGCGGCTTGCTTGACCGCCTGCTCTGTTTTTAAAATGTAATCTTTACTTTCGTGTGCTCTATACTGCTAAAGGAGATTTCGGTCTCCACCACCTCCGTTTTTTTGCGCTTGCCTTCCTGAACCCGCACCTTCTCTTCCAATACGATATGACCTTCTTCCACCTCCTTGAGGGTACCGGTACGCTTATCGCCGTCGTTGAGCTTCACCTCTACCTTCCGGCCGATGTTGCGTGGGTATTGCCGCTGCATCATCAGCGGGCGGGAGATGCCGGGTGATGAAACCTCGAGCACGTACTTTTCACCCAGCCACTGCTCTTCATCCAGGTATTGCTCCAGGTAACGGCTGATTTGCTGACACTTTTCAAAGGTAATCCCAAAGTCACTGTCCAGGAACACATCGAGTTTGTTGTGCGCATGCAGTTTCAGGTCAACCAAAAAGCAATCGGCGAAAGCATCTTCACGGAACTTCTCTTCCAGCAGGGCGGTAATTTTATCTTCTACCACAGGATTTCAGCGTTTTTTAGCTCTCTTTTAAGCAACTGCAACAAAAAGAGGGAACGTTTTGGCGTTCCCTCTTTCGAGATTTGCTGTCTTGTTTCGCAAATATACAGCCTTATTAGCTGAAAAGCAACACACTGCGGCATATTTGATGGCAGCACAGGCGTTTTTTTGTGCAATCCTTATGCTTTCAGTTATTTTTGAACGGATTGTGGCCCCGACCAAACCAGCCTGTACTATATTTGTTGGATCAATAATTATTGACGCAAGGAAAAAGACCATTATGAAAGTCGACGAATTGCTGCACCGGGCGCTCCAACTTGAGCACCTCTCCACCGAGGAAGGAGTATTTCTTTTCGAAAATGCCTCCACCGCCGAGCTTATGCATGTAGCCCACAAACTGCGCAAGCAGCATGTGCCACACAATAAAGTGACCTGGATTATCGACCGCAACTCAAACACCACCAATGTTTGCATTGCCAACTGCAAGTTCTGTAACTTCTACCGGCGCCCCGGGCATGAGGAGTCCTACACGACAAGTATTGAGGAGTACCGGAAAAAGATCGATGAGCTCTATGCCTACGGCGGCCGTCAGTTGCTGCTGCAGGGCGGGCATCACCCCGACCTTGGGCTGTCCTTCTACGTCGACTTGTTCCGGCAGCTCAAAGCGCTGTACCCTGACCTCAAGCTCCACGCCCTCGGGCCGCCTGAGATTGCGCACATTACCAAACTGGAAGGTAGTACGCATACCGAAGTGCTGCAAGCGCTGAAAGATGCCGGGATGGACTCGCTGCCGGGAGCCGGGGCTGAAATACTCGCCGACCGGGTACGCCGCCTCATCTCCAAAGGTAAATGTGGCGGGCAGGAATGGCTCGATATTATGCACGCGGCCCACAACGTCGGGCTGACCACCTCTGCCACGATGATGTTCGGCCATATCGAAACCAACTGGGAACGTATGGACCACCTGGTGCGCATCCGCGAAGTACAGGCCATGAAACCGGAAGACGCCAAGGGCTTTATCGCCTTCATTCCCTGGCCCTTTCAGGATGAGGATACCATTCTCAAGCGGCTCAAGCGGGCACGCAATACCTGCACAGGCGATGAGTATGTGCGCATGATTGCCATGAGCCGCATTATGCTGCCTAACATCACGAACATTCAGGCGTCCTGGCTGACGGTGGGCAAACAGGTGGCTCAGCTCTGCCTCCACGCCGGTGCCAACGACTTTGGCTCTATAATGATTGAGGAAAATGTGGTCTCCGCTGCCGGCGCCCGCTTCCGCTTTACCGCTGATGGCATACAGGAATCTATTCGCGAAGCCGGGTACATCCCGCAGCTGCGCAATCAGGAATACGAGCACATCGAACTACCGGAAAATATCGTACAACAGGAGCTTGACCGCGAGAAAATGATCGTCGATTAACGGGCTCTAATCTCAGTCACCAATACTTTTATGTCAACACCACTTTTCGATCAAATACAGGAAGCAGTTTCTTTTATTAAGGGGGAAACCGCAACACAACCCAAGGTAGGCATCATTCTGGGCACTGGCCTGAGTAACCTGGTCGACCACATCGAGACCGAAGCAGAGATTGCCTATGCCGATATCCCTCACTTTCCTGTCTCCACGGTACAGAGCCACAAAGGCAAACTGGTCTTCGGGCACCTGAAGGGCATGCCGGTAATGGCTATGGCAGGCCGTTTTCACTACTATGAGGGCTATACCGCCAAACAGATTACTTTCCCTGTGCGGGTTATGGCAGCGATGGGCGTTCAGCGCCTAGTCATTTCCAATGCTGCAGGTAGTGTCAATGCCAGTATTGAAGCGGGCGATATTGTCTTCATCCGCGACCACATCAACCTACACCCCGAAAACCCGCTACGGGGCGAAAACGATGAGCGCCTGGGGCCCCGCTTCCCCGATATGCTCAATGCCTATGACCATAGCCTGAATGCCAAAGGGCTCGCGATAGCAAAGAAACTGGGTATTCGTGCTCACGAAGGCGTTTACCTCAGCCTGCAGGGCCCCAACCTGGAGACCCCGGCGGAGTATAAATTTGCTCATGTGGTGGGCGCAGATATGGTGGGCATGTCTACCGTGCCTGAAGTGCTGGTGGCCCGGCATGCCAACCTCCCCGTCCTGGTCCTCTCCGTAGCCACCAACAAATGCTACCCAATCGAAGAGCTCACGGAAACTACTGTGGATGAAGTCATAGCGGTGGCTCAGGGCGCGGAGCCCAAAATGCGGGAGATATTGTCGGGTTTGATGCCGGATTTGTTGTCGGATCGTTAAGCCGTAGCAAGCCCTGCAGCGTAAAAAGCGGAGAGCCTGGCTGAATATGCCCTCTGCTACCATTACTGGTTTTTCTGTATCTTCACCCAAAACCGGATGCGCGATGGCTAAGGTTAAATTTCCATATGGGGTCAGCGATTTTAGCATAATTGCCAGCAACGGGTATGCCTATGTTGACCGTACACAGTTTATTGAGCATCTGGATGAACTAAATACCCGGTACCATTCATTTCTACGCCCTCGCCGCTTTGGCAAAAGCCTGGCCCTTTCGGTCATGGAGCACTACTATGGCAAGGTGCACAAAGACCGGTTTGAGCAGTTGTTTGGACCGTACTATATCGGGCAAAACCCTACGCCCCAGGCCAACGCTTACATCGTTCTAAAATTCGATTTCAGTGGTGTAGTTACCGGCACCACCGATAATCTTCCTCAAATATTTACCAATCAGGTCAAGGAGAGTATCCTGAAGTCACTGGCGCCCTATTCGGCCACTTTCCCGGACGGCGCACTGCAGGCATTAGACCAGGCTGCTAATGCCAGTGAAGCCCTCAACATAACCTTCCGCCTAATCGTTACGCATTGCCCGGAGGAAAAACTCTTTGTCCTTATCGATGAGTACGACCACTTCACAAATGAGATCATTGCATTTAACTACAATGATTTTGAGGCCATCGTCAGCCAGAATGGCTTCGTGCGCAAATTCTACGAAATTCTCAAGCAGGGCACGGGCTCGGGCGTTGTTGACCGCATCTTCATAACCGGTGTTTTGCCCATTACACTCGATAGCCTGACAAGCGGCTACAATATAGGCTCCGACCTGACCCTCGATCTCCAAATGCACACCTTCATGGGCTTCACAGAAACGGAGGTGAGCGGGCTGCTCCAGATGGCGGGTGTGTCGAATGATGAACTGGACCAAATCATGGCTGATGTACAGGCCTGGTACAATGGTTACCGGTTCAGCCATAAAGCTCACGAGAAGCTGTACAACCCTGATATGGTGCTCTACTTTGCCTCCGCTTATGCGCAGTACGGTGAGTACCCGGAGGAATTGCTCGACGCCAATGTCGTGAGCGACTATGGTAAAATGCGCCGTATGTTCCGCGTTGGCAACGAAGCGGCCAACTATGAAGTAATTGAAGATATTTTGGGCGGAGGCACTGTAAAAGAGAAGATTACCAGGATATTCAGCTTTGAGCGGCATTGGGCTAAAGCGGATTTTGCAAGTCTGCTGTTTTATATGGGCCTGCTCACCATCAAAGGTTCAGAACTTGGTTTTATAGACTTTGGCATTCCCAACCATGTCATCAAGGGGCTTTACTATAATTTCTTCCAGCAGTCACTGTTGCAGCGCACCGAACTACAAGTAGACGACCTGAGGGTAAATCAAAGGGTGAGTACCCTGGCCCTGGAAAACGATATGAGGCCGCTGGCTGAATCACTGGAGCTGGTGCTAAAACGCCTTGACAACCGTGATGCCCGTGGGTTTGATGAGAAAGCCATAAAGGTTGCGCTGCTCTCGCTGCTCGTACCTCCCGAAATCTATGCCGATATTGCGCTCCTTCGCCGCCCCCCCATCTTGCAGCCGAAGCGGCAGCACCTCATCGAGCTCAAATACCTGCGGAAAAGGGAACAAGCAGGCCTGGAAGAAAAGGCTGCAGAAGGCCGTGCACAATTGCAACGCTATCTTGCTCACCCAGACATTACCCGCCATGGTGACTTTTGTGGCTGGCTTCTTGTGGTTGTGGGCTATGAAGTTGCTTTGCTGGAAGAGGTGCGCCTACAAAACTAAGGTACAGGCATCCCACTTTCTCAAACGTCACCTCATACCGATAAACCCAACCCACCTATGACTATCGCAATCCCCGACCTGATCGCCATTTTCCTGTCCGGGTTTGGCATACTGCTCTGTCTAGTGGTGGGGGTTCAGTTACTATTGCGCAAAGAGGGGATGCGGCAGTCAAACTGGCTGCTGGGCGTGTTGCTGATCCTCTACGCACTAACGCTCAGCAATGGCCTCTTTGCTATGGCGGGCATTTATGCGCAGTATCAATTCCTGTATTTCATCCCCATCAACTTCAGCCTGAGCCTTGGGCCGCTCTTTTACTTTTTCGTGCGGTCGAGGGTACAGCCTTCCTTTAGGCTGCAGCGCCGGCACCTGCCCCACTTTATCCTCCCGGTGCTACAATTCCTTTTTTATTTGTCGATTGGATTTAGAAGCGCGGCGTATAAAAGCTGGATTTGGCGGGAAGTAATCGCCCCCTGCGGACAATTTGTAGAGGAGGGGCTGGTCATTTTACTTGCCCTTGGATACCTGGGGGCGGCTTACCGTATGCTTCAGGATATCCCGGAAGCGTTCTGGAAAGGCCCTGTCTACCGCTGGCTTCGGCGGTTCACTATCTCTCTGGCGTTTCTGTTTCTGATTAGTTCCGGTTACGAAATCCTGGATTGGATACTGTATGGCTTTTTTGAGTACAATCTGTTCAATACGCCCTGGCTGGCTTTCCCGCTGAAGTTGTCCTATGCTGGCATCAGCCTGTTGATCGGGTACCACGCCTATTTGTACCAACACCAGAGCCTGATCCTGCCGGAAGCGCCCAAACCACCCGCTGAAGAGCCGGAACTTTCGGCCAGAATTGATGCATTACTGGAGGAGCACAAGCCTTATCTCGACCCTGAACTCAGCCTGGAAGCCTTTGCTAAGCTGTTAGGCGTGCACCGCAACACCATATCCAAAGTACTCAGCAGCCGGGGCGAATCCTTCCGGGGATTAGTCAACCGGTACCGGGTGGAAGAATTTATCCGGCTCGTACAGGAAGGGCAACACGAACACCTGACGCTCCTCGCTATCGCCTTCGAATCAGGCTTCAACTCTAAGGCCTCTTTCAACCGCGCCTTCAAAAGCCATACCGGCAGCCCGCCCACTGTGTTTTTTCAAGACTGAAACTGTTTCTATTACTCAAACCGGCCTGTTGATCCGTCTCATTATGCATTTCGAGGCGCTATAAGCCCTTTGAAACGGCACTTTTGCAGCATTATGGACCAAAACCTAATCCACCATGACTAAGCTATCTTATTTCCGAAATCTCGCAATACTGCTTGCTATCACCCTCAGCAGTTGCGCCTCCTATTCTACCATTGGCATTCCTGCCGGAGAAGAATTTGTGCTGGGCGAACGGGAGAACAGCAGCTTTCGCGCTGAACTAAAAAACCTGAGCAGCGCAACTCTAAATGTCAGGACTATAGATAAAATAACCGGCGAACAAACACAGGGCTTCACCCTGACTGGCAAAGAGCAAACCCAACTTCGGGCAGGCAGGCGGGAAACGGTCCTGCTTTCCAATCCCACCACAAAAGACGTGAAGGTAAGAGCCAGGCTAAGTAAGTCTGTGGAAGGAATGCGTTATCAGCAAATGCCGGAAACCACACTGTCCAATGATAGCCCAACCAAGACTTCATTGGTATCCGGAAGGCTCCTTCAGAAAGACAGCCTACTCGCCGATATTGACCTGCTTGAGCGGGCGCTCACCGAAATTCACCCCGGTATCTACCGGTACAATAGCCCGGAAAGCATCAACCGGGAATTTGACCGCCTCAGAGCGCAGGTTTATGAAGGCATGACCGAAGCTGCATTTATGAAAATACTGGCGCAGTCCATCAAAAAAATCCGGTGCGGGCATACCTACATAAATCCCTGGAATATGAACGCAGGCCTGCGGGACCGCCTGTTCGAAGGCTCCATTTATTTTCCGCTTGGGTTCAGTATCCTCAATGGGCAATTTATTGTAACCCATAATGCTTCGGATGCCTCCGGGATAAGGCCGGGAGTAGCGATTACATCCATTAATGGCATTTCAGCTAAAATAATTTTGGACAGCTTATCCACCGTTGCTAAAGTGGATGGGAATAACAACAGCCCAGTTCCAAATTACTTGTCGGTCAGCAATTTTGATGCCCGGCACTGGAATGCCTTTGACCTGTACTTCCCGCTGTTCTTCCCGATGGAGGGCGCTGCTTTCACAATTACTTACCAAAATTTTGGAGCGGAAGCCATGCAAACAGTTACCCTGAAGGCTTTGAAGAAGGAAGAGCGGGAGTCCATCATGAAGAAACGCTACGGCGGTTCAATGCCTGAAAGCAGCAGCTGGTCGCTCAATCTCAGCAATCCGGACCTTGCTGTCCTGCGCCTGGGGACTTTTGCCATATGGAAGTGGGAAGATTTTGACCATACGGAGTGGTTTCAGGAAGCTTTTGACACCATCCAACAGCTCGGCATTCCCAACCTGGCCATTGATATCCGGGGCAACGGGGGAGGGCTCAGCGAACCCAGAGATGAACTCATCAGCTATCTCATCAGGGACAAGCTGGATTGCAGTGGCGCCAGCAAATCACTAATCCGGACCACGAAAGTTGACGCGGCGTTTATACCGCATGCTAAAACCTGGAACCAAATCATCTTCGAGGGGCTACCGCCGCAGTTCTACACCCGTTATGACGATACCTTTTTCGAGCTTAAAGAGGAGGCAGGCTGCCAGGAGATCATACCAAAAGACAACCGCTTTGAGGGCCGGGCCTTCATCCTGGGTGGCCCCGGTAATGTATCGGCTACGTTCACTTTATTGCAAAAGGCCAGGCATTACGGTTTTGCCACTTTTGTCGGTCAGGAGTCCGGCGGCAATCAGCAGGGGATTAATGGCGGTGAATATCTCTTTTTTTACCTGCCACACAGTCAAATGGAGGTGGATATCCCACTCAAATACTTTGCTCCTCCCGTTGAAGGACCGGATGCAGGTGTTGCGCCAGAGGTAGAAATTACGCTTACGCAGGATGATATTGCCCGAGGGCGGGACCCTTACATGGAGTACCTTCTTGAGGTCATTAAATAATAGCCTTTGCCTTATACCCGACCCTAACAAGATTCATAAGCCAACAGATTGAAGCCTGCTTCAATCCGTTGGTTTTCCCTGTAGGAACCCTTTCCCTAAAATAAAGCACGTCCAGGTACTCTGCATAAAACCACCACCCCCTACTTTTGTTATACATCTGTAAGCTGTTCGCCAAGCCGGTCTGGCAGAATTTTTGTAATTTTGCGCCGCTTTTAACCAATAAAACCACGTATGCAAACCACTGCACCCTACCACCCGCAACATAAAGTTCGGATCGTGACCGCCGCTTCCCTGTTCGACGGACACGACGCCGCCATCAATATCATGCGCCGCATCATGCAAAGCTCAGGCGCTGAAATCATCCACCTCGGCCACAACCGCTCCGTACAGGAAATTGTAGATACTGCCATCATGGAAGATGCGCAGGGTATTGCCATTACCTCCTATCAGGGTGGGCACACCGAGTTCTTTAAGTACATGCATGACTTGCTCAAAGAGCGGGGCGCCGGCCACATCAAGCTCTTCGGCGGTGGGGGCGGTACCATTCTGCCGGAAGAAATTGAGGAGCTGCATGACTATGGCATCACCCGTATCTACTCCCCGGACGACGGGCGGGAACTGGGCCTGCAGGGCATGATCAATGATGTGCTGGAAAAGTGCGATTACCCCGTGGGCACCAATCTCAATGGCGAGCTGAAGCAGTTCCAGGAAAAAGACCCGCGTGCCCTCGCCCGCATGATCTCCGCTGCCGAAAACTTCCCGGAAGAAAACCGCGGCTGGCTGGAACAACTGCGCAAAGATATCGAAGGCAAAACCATCCCTGTGCTGGGCATTACAGGCACCGGCGGGGCAGGCAAATCCAGTCTGGTGGATGAACTGGTGCGCCGCTTTCTGATGGACTTCGACGATAAAACTATCGCCATCATTTCCGTGGACCCGTCCAAGCGAAAGACGGGCGGCGCACTGCTGGGCGACCGCATCCGCATGAATGCCGTCACGGGCAACCTGGCGCAAAACCGCGTCTACATGCGCTCCCTGGCCACCAGGCAGTCCAACCTGGCACTGTCTAAGCACGTACAGGACGCCATCGACATCCTCAAAGCCGCACAGTACGACCTCATCATCCTGGAAACCTCCGGCATCGGGCAGTCTGATACGGAAATCATCGACCACTCCGATATGTCGCTCTACGTGATGACGCCGGAGTACGGGGCCGCCACACAGCTGGAGAAAATCGACATGCTCGACTTCGCTGATGTGATTGCCATCAATAAATTTGACAAGCGGGGCGCACAGGATGCCCTCCGGGATGTGAAGAAGCAGTATCAGCGCAACAACATGCTCTTCGACAAATCGCTGGACGAGATGCCGGTCATTGGCACTATAGCCTCTCAGTTTAACGACCCGGGCATGAATAAGCTCTACCGCACCCTGATGGACGTGCTCGCCGAGCGCACCGGGGCTGACCTGAAGTCCGACTTTATGGCCAGCGATGAGGTGAGCGAAAAGATATTCATCATTCCGCCCAAACGGGTACGTTACCTTTCGGAAATCTCCGACTCCAACCGCAATTACGACGACTGGGTGGACCGGCAGGAACAAGTGGCACGCAAGCTCTTCGCCCTTAACGAATCCATCAAAGCGATTGAGGCGGAGGACAACCTGCCCAACAAAACCGAAACCCTGGCGAGCCTGAAAAAGGCCTACGAGGAAGTGGAGCTGGGGCTGGATGGCTACTGTAAGCGCATTATTGAGACCTGGGAGGACAAAAAGGCGCAGTACAAAGCCGACGAATTCATCTATCAGGTGCGGGGCAGGGAAATCCGCGTGCCGACTTTTACGACCTCCCTGTCGCACTCCCGCATTCCCCGTGTAGTGCTGCCCCGCTTCAAGGACTGGGGGGAGATCCTGCGGTGGTCTCTGCAGGAAAACGTACCGGGAGAATTCCCCTACACTGCCGGCGTTTTCCCCTTCAAGCGCAAGGGGGAAGACCCCACGCGCATGTTTGCCGGAGAAGGCGGCCCGGAGCGCACCAATAAGCGTTTCCACTACCTGTCTGAAGGCATGCCCGCCGCCCGTCTGTCCACGGCATTCGACTCCGTGACACTCTACGGAGAAGACCCGGATTACCGCCCGGATATCTACGGCAAGATTGGCAATTCCGGTGTGAGTGTCTGCTCCCTTGATGATGCCAAGCGGTTGTACTCCGGCTTTGATCTTTGCGACCCCAAGACGTCCGTCTCCATGACCATCAACGGGCCGGCAGCCACCATCTGCGCCTTCTTCATGAATGCAGCCATCGATCAGCAGTGCGAAAAGTACATCCGGGAGCATGGGCTGGAGGACAAGGTCGAGGCCAAGCTAAAGGAATTATACGACGATCGCGGGCTGCCCCGCCCGCAGTACCGCGCCGATATGCCCAAAACCAATGATCAGCTCGGGCTGCTCCTGCTGGGCGTCACCGGCGATCAGATTTTGGAAAAAGACATCTATAACGAGCTCAAAGCCAAAGCGCTGTCCTCCGTTCGCGGCACAGTGCAGGCCGACATCCTCAAGGAGGATCAAGCGCAAAACACCTGCATTTTCTCCACTGAATTCAGCCTCAAGCTGATGGGCGATGTGCAGGAATACTTTATCTGGAATAAGGTGCGCAACTTCTACTCGGTTTCCATTTCCGGCTACCACATTGCGGAAGCAGGCGCGAACCCGATCACGCAGCTGGCCTTCACCCTGGCTAATGGTTTCACCTTCGTGGAATACTACCTGAGCCGGGGCATGGATATCAACGACTTTGCGCCCAACCTGTCCTTCTTCTTCTCCAACGGCGTAGACCCCGAGTATGCCGTCATTGGCCGGGTAGCCCGCCGCATCTGGTCCAAGGCCATGAAGCAGAAGTACAACGCCAACGAGCGCTCGCAAAAGCTGAAGTACCACATTCAGACCTCCGGCCGCTCGCTGCACGCGCAGGAGATCAGCTTCAACGACATCCGCACCACCCTGCAGGCCTTGTACGCCATTTACGACAACTGCAACAGTCTGCACACCAATGCCTACGACGAGGCCATTACCACACCGACGGAGGAAAGCGTGCGTCGCGCCGTCGCTATTCAGATGATCATCAACCACGAACTGGGGCTGGCTAAGAATGAAAACCCGCTGCAGGGCGCCTTCATCATCGAAGAGCTGACCGACCTGGTGGAGGAAGCTGTGCTGATGGAGTTCGACCGCATCACCGAGCGCGGCGGCGTACTGGGCGCTATGGAGACGATGTATCAGCGCGGCAAGATTCAGGATGAAAGCCTCCACTACGAGATGCTCAAGCACACGGGCGAAATGCCCATCATTGGGGTGAATACCTTCCTTAACAAGGATGGGTCGCCTACGGTGCGCCCCGGCGAAGTCATCCGCGCCACCAAGGACGAGAAAGAGGATCAAATCAAAGGCTTACGCGAACTGCACAAAGCCAATGCCAACCGTGGAGCCCAACACCTGAAGCAGCTGCAGCAGGTCGCCATCCAAAACGGCAACCTCTTCGAAGCATTGATGGAAGCAACCAAGCACTGCTCGCTGGGGCAGATTACGCATGCTTTGTATGAAGTCGGTGGACAGTACCGGCGGAATATGTAAGCTGGAATCGCAAAAATTTCCGATTTTACAGAAAAAAGAAATGGGCAATCGGTTTCTCATTTACTGCATAAAAGGCATGGCAGCAATCGGGCTGCTGGGCATCTTTTCCTTATCCGTTGCGGTAATGCTGTACGGTATGGTAGAGACGGTACACGCGGCAGGTGGTATCCTGCAGAATCAGCACTCCGAAAAAGACATCATCGTAATTGTGGTGGGCATCGTTGATTTTTTTCTGCTCGGCATCACCGCCCTGCTTGTAGCGGTAGGCCTGTACGAGCTCTTCTTTAAACCGATCGCCGGCCTGCCCGACTGGATCAACATCAAAAACATGGATCAGCTCAAGGTCATGCTCATTACGGTGGCGATTTTAGTCATGAGTATTTCCTTCATGGGCAAAGTCGTCACCTGGAATGGGGAGGACGATATTATGGGTTATGGCGTTGCTTTGGGGCTGGTGATTATTGGGCTGAGCTACTTCCTGAGCATCAAAAAGCAGAAAGAAAGTTAGCACTTGTGCAAAAGTGCCTGAAGGCTCTGTATGGCTGGTGCAAATGGCACAAGTGCAATAGCAGACTACTTCGCCCTGTACTGATGAGAGGGGTTGTGAAGAGGATAGTTTCTGATAAGCCGTCAATGATTAATGATTCGTTATGAAAGGAAAGGAGATAGATCTTAATGATGGGATACTAAAAGTATTCATAGAGCAGATTCGCCCAAAAGAAATAGAAGTTCGAAAGCAATTGGATATGGGCTATTCTTGGGACGGTAGTGTTGCTCTAATCTATGAAATTCGTCCGCAATGGGACAAACCCGAGAATATACTGCATCACGAATTTGCCAAAATACGCTATTACAAATCACGTGGCGAATGGAACTTGTATTGGATGCGTGCCAGCGGAAAATGGGAGGCATACGAACCTTATCCCGTTGCTACACATTTGCAGGAATTACTGGAGGTGATTAAAGAGGATAAATACCATTGTTTTTTTGGATAACCCAGATGAATGAATAGATACAATCCACATTATTACCGCAGGTCTATCCGTGTAAAAGGATACGATTATTCGCAGGCAGGATTGTATTTTGTTACGATTTGGACATATTGAAAATAGCCAAATGGTTTTGAATGAATATGGCCGAATTGCCTGTAATAGAGGTTATGAACAGCGAAATTCTCATCTACCAGGACCAAGACGGCAACATTAAGATAGATGTACGCCTTCAGGAAGCAACCGAAAAAGTAAAATTCACAGAAGCGAAGTTAGCGAAGTACGGGGTTCCCCCCCTACCGCTTCACCTTCAACAACCCTGACAGCCCATTCTCATCCACTACACCTACCAGCTTGCCCTGATGGAATACCGGGAGGATACCACGGCCTTTCCAGTACACTTTGCCGTAGGCTTCATCCAGCGGGTCGGTGGGAAGGAGGGCATCGGGGAAAGGGCGGATGACGCTGCTGAGGGGCGTAGAGGAAGTGTCGAGTTTTTTGTCCTTGGCGAGTTTGACGAGCCGGCGCTCGCCGAGGGTGCCAGTCAGGTTGTGCCATTCATCGAATACGAGGAAGTGACGCTCGGTGCCGTGCTGCATCAGGTCAAAGGCAGCGGAGAGCGGCTGATCCGTATACAGGGGGGTGTATTGCGGACGCATGATATCCGCCACGGCGTGTTTGCTGAGGATACCATCGAAGCGCACCATTTTGTACTCATTGGCAGCCATCACAAACACGAAAATACCAATCACCGCCGTAATGATACTGAACTGCCACACCCCGAAGGCGACCAGGCCTACCGCCAGTACCTGCCCAACGTATGTGGCAATGCGCGTAGC
>PR_CR_10_Liq_3_inCRDRAFT_1000008_pt1 | contig 69827 bp, 49 predicted proteins | sample PRCRCaboRojoPR_2_FD_10240 | JGI IMG/M metagenome (IMG submission 10240)
GCGAGTACCTGTCCCTCCGCACTGGGGTCAGAGACAACGGTCTAGGCAAAAAGTAAAGTGAATTCGCAGGAAAGCCGCTGTCTGTTTTGGGCAGCGGCTTTTAATTTTATACGCAGTACGGGGTTATCAAACCTCGCTTTAGTACTTGGTCTTCCCCGGCTAAGGATTTGTAAAAAAAATAGCTGAAATGTTGGCAAGAGCTTATTAAACCCTTCAAGGATGCAAAGTAGAATTGGGTTACAGTAACAGGGCCGGTGAAATCTATTATCGAAGGATGTTTTAAAAAATCCGTACTTTCCAATCTAAAACCCACGACTATGAAGACCATGAAAGGCCCCGCCATTTTTCTCGCTCAGTTTATGGGCGATGAGCCTCCATTCAACAGCCTCGATGCCATCTGTGCCTATATGGCCGGGCTCGGCTACAAAGGCGTTCAGATCCCCACCTGGGAAAGCCGGCTGATTGACCTGCAGCAGGCGGCTGAGAGCCAAACTTACTGCGACGAGCTCAAAGGCAGGATTGCCGAACATGGGCTGGAAATCACCGAGTTGTCTACTCATTTGCAGGGGCAGCTGGTCGCCGTGCACCCGGTTTACGACAAGCTGTTTGACGGTTTCGCGCCGGAAGCGGTGCACAACAGCCCCAAAGCCCGCACCGAGTGGGCCGTTCAGCAGCTGAAATGGTCGGCCAAAGCCAGCCGCAATCTGGGATTAGATGCGCATGTGTCCTTTTCCGGTGCCCTGCTTTGGCCCTTTATGTACCCCTGGCCACAGCGCCCGGCCGGCCTGGTGGAAATGGGCTTTGAAGAATTGGCCAAGCGCTGGAAGCCGATACTCGATGCCTTTGAGGAGCAGGGCGTGGACGTTTGCTACGAACTGCACCCGGGCGAAGACCTGCACGACGGGGATTCCTTTGAGGCTTTTCTGGAAGCATTGGACGGGCACCCGCGCTGCTGCATCAACTACGACCCCAGCCACTTCGTGCTGCAGTGCCTCGACTACATCCAGTTTATTGACTTTTACCATGAACGCATCAAGGCCTATCATGTTAAGGATGCGGAGTTCAACCCTACCGGCAAACAGGGTGTTTACGGAGGGTATCAGCCCTGGCTAAAACGGGCGGGCCGTTTCCGCTCACTGGGTGACGGAGATGTGGACTTCCGGGCCATTTCCAGCAAACTGGCAGAGTACGACTACGACAGTTGGGCCGTACTGGAATGGGAATGCTGCATCAAAAGCCCTGAGCAGGGTGCGGCAGAGGGTGCGCCCTTCATTCAGGAGCACATCATCGAAGTGACACAGAAGTCCTTCGATGACTTCGCCGGTGGGGGTTCAGACGAGCAGCTCAACCGCGATACGCTGGGGATCTAAAATCAATCATTTTCATGCGCTACGTTTACTTACTGGTTCTGCTGTTAGGCACTTTTTCACTATTCTCACAGTCCTCACCTACCCAAACCGTTCGGGGGAAAGTGCTGGAAGCAGGCACCAACGCACCGCTGACCGGGGCGGCAGTTGAGCTGATCGGCTTCGGTTCGGGTACTGTGACGGACGAACGGGGGCAGTTCCTGTTTCCGGAAGTGCCGGTTGGGCGGTACGAGCTGCGGGTAACCTTCCTGGGATACGCGCCCTTTATTCTGGCGGAAGTGCTGGTGGAATCCGGTAAGGAAGTGGTGCTGGAACTGCAGCTCAAGCCGAAGCCACAGGCTTTAGACGCGGTGGAGGTGACCGCTTCCCGCAGTGGTATGCAGGTGGTGCAGCTCCTGGGCGTCAAAACCATGACCATCGAACAGGTGCGCCGTTTCCCAGCTACCTTCTACGACCCGGCACGGCTGGCCTCCTCTTACGCAGGTGTGGTCAATACCAATGATCAGGCCAATGGCATGAGCATTCTGGGGCACTCGCCGGACCACATGGCCTGGCAATTGGAAGGGATTCAGATTCTCAATCCTAATCACACGCCTAATGCCGGCACCTTTTCCGATCGCACAACGATGAACAGTGGCGGCGTCAATGCTTTGAGCGCTCAGCTGCTGTCGACCTCCCACCTCTACACCGGGGCATTCCCGGCAGCCTACGGTAATGCCCTGAGCGGGGTAATGGACATGCGCCTGCGGGCGGGCAATAATCAACAGCAGGAATTTACACTACAGGCTGGGCTGATCGGTTTGGATGTCGCCGCTGAAGGCCCTTTTTCTAAAAACAGTGAAGCCTCCTACCTGGTTAATTACCGTTATTCTACTGTAGGTTTGCTTACGCAAGCCGGCGTGAACTTCGGGGAAGAGGCGATTAATTTTCAGGATTTGTCCTTCAACCTGGTTTTTCCCGGGCAGAAGGGCGGTAAGTTTACTCTCTTTGGTGTAGGCGGCCTCAGCAGTAACCTATTCGATGGGCAGGCGGACCCCGAATTGCGGGAGTCGGATAAGGATTTGTTTGAAATCAATTTCCGGTCGAACATGGGCATAGTAGGGGCGACCCATGAACAACCGGTTGGTGAGCGGGGGCTTTGGTTTACCGGGCTTGGGGTTTCTGCCGTCGACCAGGAGCGCTACAGCGAGGCCCTAATTCCGGATTTGCAGGAGGCACTCCCAAGAGCTTTTCTGGAGGATGATGACCGCCTGCGCCTGATTTCCGGGCATACCTACTACCGGCACAACTTCATTCGGGGGCATCAGGCACAATTCGGGCTTCAGGTACGGGCGTTTGACCACCTTGACCAACTGGAAGGGGCCTCGCCGGATGCAGCTACGCAAAACGAAACCATCCTGACGCCTTACTTCACCCTAAGCGGGCCACTATCGGGCAGGGTAAGCTATCAACTGGGGCTCCACCTGCCTGCCTACCTGGAATCCGAGCCCGTGTATGCAGAACCCCGGGCTTCGCTAAGCTATCAGCTGGCGGCTCAGCATCAACTCTATGTGGGCTATGGGCTGCATTCTCAGATGAGTTCTCCGTATTTCCGGGCATTCGGGGCACTGTCCCCCACCCGTTCTCATCAGGGTGCGCTAGGCTACCAATGGCAACCGCAACCGGCACTGAGCGTAAAAGTCGAGGCGTTCTACCACCACTTATTCAATGCACCGGTTTTTGATGTGGCGGGCGGCGGTGCCTTCACCACGCTGAACGAGCTCAACAGCTGGTCATGGCTGGACGGGACCATCCGGGAGGAAAAGGCAACGGGCGATAATTATGGGGTGGAGCTTTCCGTCGAACAGCTCCTGACCAAAGGCTTTTATTACCTGGCTAACCTGACGTTGTACCAGGCTGATTTCGCGCTGCCCGGTGAAGCCGCTCAAACAGGCCGCTACGATGGGGGCTACATATTTAATGCTACAGCGGGAAAAGAATGGCAAAAGGAAACCGATAAACATACGAGGACCATCGGGCTGAACCTTCGGGTGAACTACCTGGGAGGACTTCGGGAGCTCCCGGTAAACGTGGCTGCATCCGAGGCTGCACGTTATACCCGCTTTGATTTCTCAGCCGGTTATACGGAGCGGCTCCCCGATTTCTTCCGCACCGACTTGCGGATTTACATCAAAAAGAGCCGGAAAAAGTACAGCAGTACCCTTGCGNTGGACATCCAAAACCTGACCAATCAGGAAAACGTAGCATACACCTACTACGACATCCTCGAAAATGAGGTGTTACAACGCTATCAGTTGAGCCTGATCCCGATTCTGACTTACCGGGTGGAGCTTTGAGGCAGTGGCGGAAGAGCCTCAATACCGGGTACAGCGGTTTCGAACCAACGCAGCGGCGCTTGCATTTTGTCGCCGGTCTCGGTATCGCACTTGAAGAAAAGGTAGAATAACCGTAGGTTGTCCCCAAGCCGCCCGAGCAGGCGTTCCAGGCGTGCCTGCCCCTCCTGCGGCAGCTGATATACGAAAATGCAGCGCCAGGCGTAAAATGCTTCATCGTGCAATTCTACAATATCAAGAATGCTGCTATCAGCCGTAAACTGCTCCAGATAGCGGCGGGCGATCATCCCATGATGCTTCGACCAGTCGCGGGGCGTGCCCCGAACCTCTAAATGCTTAAACGTATCATGTACCAGTGTGATGAGCCGCAACTTTCTGCGTATGGAAGGGGAAATGTCAAGCCGGTCTACATTATTCAGTACCTCAAGGATATGTTTGTACACCTCTCCCTCCGGATGGCCAAACCGTGGAACACCCCAAAGCAACCCTTCCTGAAAAGCATGGTCATTAAGGAGCGCCGCTTCTGCTTCATTTTCAGGGCAGATGAGTTGCTGTAGGCGTTTGCGATAGTCTTGAGTCATGTCAGTTTTAAAGGTTAGCTAAGCGTAAGGGTACGGATAAAACGTATATATCAGAACTCTTGCTATTTCAAATCCGTTCTTTAAGCCTATGAAACAAAGCCAAAAGACCAAAAGAGATTTGTGATAAAGTCCGGAGGGGACTCACCAAAATCTGCTATTCGGCATACGGCAGAATAGAATGGTCAATTTATTTGAGGTGCTGTTCGCAAGTGTAGGCATTCAAGATAACGATTTCCACTTAAATCAGCAAGGAGGTCGGAAAAAAGGTCATCAAGTTAAGCTACCGTTAAAGCCCGGAAATTCCCATAACAAAGATTGTGGCTCAGGCGTTTTGCCAAATGTTAAGAGATCAGAATGCATCTCGGCAATCATCAAACACAAAATATTCATCCGATTATGAAACAGCTATTTGCACTCGTGTTCGCGGGTATTGTAGGTGGCCTGATTACCCTTGGCGGGTACAGTTTGCTGGCTCCACAGCCCACTTTGCCAATCGCGCAGGACAATGCTTACGCCCGGGCGGTCAGAAATGTCAATGTGCCTCCTGCCATGACCAACGCCCCCTTCGATTTTAAGGAAGCCGCAGCTAAGTCTATGCCTGCCGTAGTCCATATTTCTTCTAAAATTGCTCAGCCCACCTCCAATCGTCAGGATCCATTCCGGTTCTTCTTTGGCGATCCCTACGGTGGCGGGCAGCCTCAGGGCGGTACCGGTTCGGGCGTGTTCTACTCCAGCGATGGCTACATCGTGACGAACAACCATGTCGTAGCGAACGCCGATGAGGTGGAAGTGACCCTGTATGATAATCGTACGTTTACCGCCAAAGTGATTGGCACAGAGGAAAAGTCCGACCTGGCCGTCATCAAGATTGAAGGCAACGATTTCCCCACCCTCGACTTCTCCAACAGCGACGAAGCTGAAATTGGGGAATGGGTGCTGGCCGTCGGCAATCCTTTTGACCTGACCTCCACCGTAACCGCGGGTATTGTGAGTGCCAAAGGGCGCAGCATCAACTTGCTGGGAGGCGGAAAAGCCATTGAGTCCTTTATACAAACCGATGCAGCTGTCAATCCTGGTAACAGCGGCGGCGCTTTGGTGGATGCAGAGGGGCGGTTATTGGGCATTAACACCGCTATCGCTACCCGTACCGGCGTGTTCTCCGGCTACAGCTTTGCCATTCCGGTGAACCTGGTCCGCCGTATTGCCGATGATATCATTGAGTATGGTAGTTTCCAGCGTGCTTACCTGGGCGTTGAGATATCAGAGCTCGATGGTGATTATGCCCGTGAACTGGGCTTGCCCATTACTCAGGGGGTCGTTATTGAGAAACTGGTGGAAGGCGGCTCCGCAAAAATGTCCGGATTGTTGCCTAAAGATGTGATCGTTGGGGTGAATGACCGGGAGATCAAATCCGTTCCGGAATTACAGGAGGTCATTGGGCAGGCTAAAGCCGGTGATATCATGGAGGTGGTGGTCAACCGCAATGGCGAAGAATTAAGCCTTCCCGTTCGGTTGAAGCCTGAGTAAAGAGCACTAAAAGATTGATTGCTTGAATAAATTCAGCGGTCAAAACACGTTTTGTAAGAAAAATGACGGCTTCGGCCTTGCGCTTAACCGCTACAAAACTTAAATTGAAAGAAGTGGTTATAAGCCGTTGAAAACTAAAATAATATCGGATTCTTTTAAGAAATCCTTAACACCGCTGCAAGCAACATTCAGCCCACGGATTCAGTTAGTGGTGATAAAGAAACTTGTTTAAAGTTGGTTTTTCGTTTTGTTTTGATGCGTCTGTCTCGCTTTGCGGGGCAGACGTTTTTTCTTATCTTCAAGGGGTAAACTAACGCACCGCCCCGATGACTGCACCCCTCCAACCGCAAACCCGCTGGCTTGACGACTTGCTCGGGCTTTTTTACCCCAACCTCTGCTATGCCTGCGACCGTAACCTGCCATCCGGGCAATCTGATCCGATTTGTCTTACCTGTAGGTATAAACTGCCGCAAACCGACCATCACCTGCACCTGGAGAATGCGTTCACGGAGCGCCTGTGGGGACGTCTGGAACTGCAAACGGCTGCTGCTTTTTTCCAGTTCGTTAAAGACGGGCGGGCACAGCGCCTGCTTTACCACCTCAAATACAATGGTAAGCAAGAGGTGGGACGGTACATTGGGAAGTGGTACGGTGAAGTGCTGCGTTCCGTACCCGCTTATCAAAGAGTGGAAGCGATTGTCCCGGTCCCGCTGCACCCCAGAAAAGAAAAAATGCGTGGCTACAATCAGGCGGACTGGTTTGCCAAAGGGCTGGGGGAGTCTATGGATCGCCCTGTGGTGCAGGCACTCAGGCGGGTGGTTTTTACCCAAACGCAGACGCGCATGACACGGGCAGAGCGGCAGGTGAATGTCAGTCAGGCATTCGACCCGGTTGCCGGGGTTGACCTCAGCGGCAGGCACGTGCTGCTCGTCGATGATGTGGTGACTACCGGTGCGACGCTTGAAGCCTGTGGGGCTGAGCTCTTACAGCATTCCAATCTGAAGTTGAGCATGGCTGCCATTGCCATCGCCGATTGATCCTGTTTATGGTTGTGCTTTTACCGATAGGGAAATAGGCTGTTTCGAGCCGTTTTTAAAGACCTGCATTTGCTCAGGTGCCGCAAACTGTGCCTGCACATTAGACAAATAAGCACAGTAGTCATTGTACCAGCCGGGAGCGGCCCTGCGGTCAATCTGATCAATCACATCGCCCATGCGCAAGCCCGCTTCCCAGGCCGGACTGCCCACTACGATAAAGCCTACTGTCAGGTCACTTTTCGGGGTGAAATGGGGCATCCAGCCTAATTTGGGCAGTGTGTATTCCGGTGTTGGAGCTTCCGCTCTTGGAGTAAGCTGAATGTTGGCCTCTTTAAAGTTGAGGGCGAGATTGTACCGAGCCCACAGGGCATTGCCAATCTGATTTTGCCGGCCGGATTGTACTTTAAGCGTTCCCTGGAAATCGAGCCCGCCCACCTGAATGCCGGTATTTTCAAAGACAACCGCCGTATCAATATCTGAAGCAAAACGGTCCACCACCGCCCGGTCGTAGATCATGGTGCCGGCATCAGGCAGTTGCTTGCTGCTAATGCGCACCGGGTCGTTATGCCCTATACTGGCTATTGCTTTGGCTTTGCCCATAGCTGCTGTGGCTATTTTCAATTCCGGCTGCCCGTAGGGCGTGGTTTTGAAAGCCAGGGTGTGTGCTGCCGGGGGGGCTGCAATGGGCTGTGCCAGGTCAGAAAAAATAAGAAGCTGTTGGTCGAAGTCGATGTGCCAGTTGCAGTAGCGGATAATGTTGGCACCAATAACGCCCGCTTCCGCGATGCACTTGGGGGCCGCATACCCGTCGTAGTTTACAACTTCAACGGGCACCGATGGGAATGTGATGCCGCTAAGGCGGAAAGAGTCGAGCGTGGTAACCGCTCCTGTCTGAATGCTGCTGGGCAGCCCGAGGTATTCCCGGGTGGCTTGTGAAATCGTGCTGACGGCAGCACCGCTGTCCCAGATGAAGTCAAGCGGCATGCTTTTGTCGTTCAGGCGGGCCCGCACCACGATGAAGCCTTCCCGGAATTCGAAAGGCAGGGTATCCCGGAAAACGGAAGTGGATGGAGGCGCTGCCTGATAAATTTCGGGCGCAACAGAGGGGGAGCAAGCCTGGAAAGCGATCAACAGTGCTGCAAACAGGCTGAAAGCAAGGCAATTTCTGAACATGAGATTAATGGGATTAATTTGGTCCAAAAATACACATTTTAGCCGCCTTCTTCATAAAGCTTTAGCAGCTGATGCAAATCTTCCAGCGTATTGGCTTCCTTCAGGGGCTTGTCCTTGCGCCAGCGGGAAATGCGGGGAAAGCGCAGGGCAACGCCCGACTTATGCCGGGAGGACTTCCGTATGCCCTCAAAGGCAATCTCAAATACATGGGCCGGCTCTACACTGCGCACCGGGCCAAACCGGTCGATGGTATTGCGCCTTACCCAGGACGTGATTTCCCGGAATTCCTTGTCGGTCAGCCCGGAATAAGCTTTGGTAAACGGTACCAACTGTTTGTCATCCCAAACTGCAAAGGTAAAGTCAGTATATAAATTCGCCCGCCGACCATGACCACGCTGGGCATAGATCATCACGGCGTCAATGGTCAGTGGATCGACCTTCCATTTCCACCAGTCGCCCTTTTTGCGCCCGGACCGGTAGGGGCTGCCTTTGTGTTTAAGCATTAAGCCTTCGCTATGGTGCTGCCGGGCGTTTTGCCGTTCCGGTTCCAGCTCCTGCCAGGTGGAGAAATTGACGCGTTCGGACAGCATGAGAATCCCATCTGTCTCCGTTTGCTCCAGCAATTGTTCGAGCAGTGCCCGGCGCTCTTCCATTGGGCGCTTCCTGATGTCCTGCCCTTCCCACTCCAGCAGGTCGTAGGCTACCAGCACTACCGGCGCTTTCTCCAGAATTTTTTTGGTGATATTTTTACGCCCGATCCGGGTTTGCAGGTCGTTGAAAGTTAGGGGCTGCCCGTCTTTGTAGGGTAGGATTTCCCCATCAATAACGGTGCCGTTAGGCAGGATTTCGGCAAGAGGGTGATACTCCGGGAATTTGTCCGTTACCAGTTCTTCCCCTCTCGACCAGACGAAAAGCTCCCCTTTTCTGACGATAAGCTGCCCCCGGATACCATCCCACTTGCGCTCGGCGATCCAGTCTTCCGGGGTGCCCAGGCCCTCCGGGCTGTCTTCCAGGGCATAAGCCAGGTAAAAAGGGTAGGGCTTGGAAACGTCCTCCAGCGGGTCTTTGGTAAGGATGAGGTCTTCGAAGGAGGTCTTGTCGGGTGTCCAGTCGCCCATAATGCGGTGGGCGAGGGTATTCTCATCGATATCCGTGGATTTGGAAAGTGCCCGGACCATCAGTTTTTGGGATATCCCAATGCGGAACCCGCCCATGATGAGCTTATTGAAGACCAGGCGTTCGGTGTAGTCCATATGCATCCAGGCGTCTGTGACGCGCCGCTTTTTCTCGCCTTCCTCCAGCTTGTCCAGCGCCTTGATGTACTCAATCCAGTAGGTGAGGCCCGCTTCGTTGCTACTGTGCGCTTTGGGCAGGGTCAGGGCGATGGCTTCGCTCAGGTCGCCCACCACGTGGTAGGACTCTTCGAACAGCCAGAGGGGGATTCCTGCGAGTTCTGCTGCCCAGTGCCGCAGGAGGGTCGTGTTCACCGTACGCTTCGGGCGCCGGTGGGAGAGGATGGCCACCGTCCAGAGCCGGTCCTCGTCGTTGGCCTGATCGAAAAAGCGGGCCAGTTCAGCGACCTTGGTATTGGTCTTGGTGGTTTGGTCCAGTCGGGTGTAGAGGTTGGCAAATGCTCTCATGCGTCCTGTTCGTTTTCCGTGTCCTCACCATCATCTTTATCCAGGGATTCACCTTCGTATTCGGTTTCGGCTTCCCAGGCATTCAGCCCGCACTCCTCCCGCAGCCATCGGGCAAAAAGGTTGGTGTAGCCGTGTGTCACGGCCACCCGCTCTGCTCCGGTAGCTTTGATGGCTTCATTGAGCTCATTCCAGTCGGCATGGTCAGAGAGGATAAAGCCCCGGTCAGCCGCCCTTCGCCGGCGGGTGCCCCGCAGTGCCATCCAGCCGGAAGCGATGCCAACCGACGCGGACTTAAACCGCCGCATCCAGTTGGAGCCTGTGGCAGAGGGTGTGGCCAGTACCAGGCTGCCTTCGAAGTCTTTAGATTTATACTGCTGAGTGATGCGCCGGGTCTCAGGTAGCCTGATGCCCTGTTTGCGCATGACCTGCGTGGTTTTCTCAATGGCGCCGTGTGTGAAAATGGGCCCGATCTCGGCATCAATGCCATGCAACAACCGTTGTGCCTTCCCCAGAGCATAGGCTGCCAGCACACTGACCTTACCTTGTTCCCGGTTTTGCCGCCACCAGTCATTGATCTCTGCAAAAACAGTGTCTTGCGGCTTCCAGCGGTAAACCGGTAGCCCGAAGGTGGACTCCGTGATAAAAGTGTGGCAGCGGACTGGCTCGAAGGGCTCGGATAAGCCATCGGGCGCTACCTTATAATCGCCGGATGCGACCCAGACTTCTCCTTTATGCTCTACCCGTATTTGCGCCGAGCCGACGATGTGCCCCGCCGGATGAAAAGAGAACTTTACGCCATTAATGACCGTCTGTTCTCCGAACTGTACAGTTGATAGATTGATATTGCCCAGCCGGTACCGGATAACCGGTGCAGCGGAGTGGGTGCAAAGGTAATGCTGATGCCCCCAACGGGAGTGGTCAGCGTGCCCGTGGGTAATCAACGCCTTACTGACTGGTCGCCAGGGGTCGATGTACACATCAGCGGGCGGGCAGTAAATGCCATTATGGGTAAATTCGAGTAATGCCATAGCGAGGTTCGGTTGCAGTTCTACAACACCATTATCGCCTAGGAGTTTTGAGTGCGCTCCAGCGCAGGCCGGGTTTGCGAAGCGTCGTAAATAATTTTGAGCTCCGTAATTTTTCCAGCTTTATCGAACTGGAAAATATCCACACAGTCGAAGGTGACCTCTTCTCCGTTAGCTAGAGTCCAGTGGTAGAGGAAATTGACTGCAGCGTATTGAGGGCTATTGGACTGGAAAATTTGCAGGAGTTCGATATGGGATGCCGCACTATCCTGCAGCAGGGCAGGGTAGAAAACGCGGGCTGGTTGTTGCCCGTAGAGGGGAGAATATACGGTGGCTTTCGGATCAAACAAAGCCATAAGTTGGTCTAAGTCTCCCCGGGAGAGCGCATCAAGGTAATTGCGGATGGCAGCATCCTGCATGGTTAAAAGTTTTTGTGAAGGGTGAAAATGAAGGTTGAGCCCTCTCCGGTTTTGGATTCCACCCAGATGTCTCCACCGTGCTGTTCGACTACCCGCTTACACAGCGCCAGGCCGATGCCGGAACCAGGATATATTTTTTTACTGTGGAGCCGCCGGAAGAGCTGGAAAATCTGACCGTGGTGTTCTTCATCGATTCCGATGCCATTGTCACTTACTGTAAATTTCCAGAATTCCTCAAGGTCCTCTACACGGAGGGTGACCGTTGGTTGTATTCCTTTTTGCTGAAACTTAATGCCATTGGAAATGAGGTTCTGGAACAGCTGGCTCAGTTTCGTAGGGTTGCCATTCAGGACCGGAAGGGGCTCCGGGATGATCACCTCCGCGTTTTTATCCTTGATAAGCCCGCTGATGGATTGCTGTACGACGACCAGAAGCTCATTCAGGTCAACCCTTTCAAAGCCAGGGTCATCACTATTGGTAAATCGCGCGAACTCCAGCAAATCTTCGATGAGCTTATTCATATGAATGGCACTCTTGCTGATGAAGTCCAAATAGGAGTGAGCATCCTCATCGAGTTGATTTTCATACCGGCGCTTCAGGAGTTGCGAAAAGCTGTTCATCGTACGTACCGGCTCCCGCAGGTCATGGGAAACGGTGTGGGCAAAGTTTTCCAGTTGCAAGTTGCTGTTGACATAGCGGGTGAGCTTTTCATTATTGTGGTCCAGCTCCCGGAGTTTGCTTTGCAGGGACTGCTGAGCAATTTTGAGTGCTGTCATATCGCGGATTACAACGATGGCTTCTGACTGGTTGATACTGTTGACCCGGGCTTCAAAAAAGCGCATACCTTCACTGGATGGAAGAGGGTATTCAAAGGTTTCCACGTCTCCTTTTTCAAGTGCTTTTTTCAAATTGATTTTTAAAGCCTGAGCAATATGGGGTGGAAGGACTTCGTCTATTTTTTTATTCAGAAATTGCTCGGGGGGGAGGATTAGATTTGGGGCTTCTCCCTTCGGTGCAAAGAAGCTAACAAACCGTTGGTCTTTGTCAATTCTGAACTTAAGATCAGGCAGGGCATCAAGGATAGCACGTTTGAGGTCTTCGCTTTCCTGTAGCGCCTGCTGAGCTGCCATCCTGCTGGTGATATCCTCAATGGAGCAGATAATGCTCTCGGGCTGGCCATTAATATCTCTGATAACGCTGACGAGCAGGTTGCTCCATATTAAGCTGCCGTCTTTGTGGCGGAGCTGTTGCTCAAATTGGTTAATGGTGGTGTCCTGCTGAAGGGTACAGACCAACCCTTCGAAGAGTTGTCCGTCAAGGCTTAGATCGTTGAATGTTTTATGGGTGAGCTCCGGTCTGGAATAGCCCAGCAGTTGAGTCGCCATTTCGTTGGCTTCCTGAATGGTCCCATCCATATTGCAGAATAGAATACCCAGCGGGCTGTCTTCAAACAGGGTACGGAAGAAAGCTTCACTTTCTGTGAGTGCTTTTTCAGCTGCTTTCCGGTGGTCGATATCAATGTGGATACCCGCTACTTTGACGGGGGCTCCGTTTTCGTCACGGCTCATCACCCTGCCTTTGTCATGTACCCATTTCCAGTTGCCGTTCTTTGTGCGCAGTCGGATTTCGACCTCAAACAGTTCCGTTTTACCTTCGAGCTGATCGTTGAGGGCCTCCTCAAGCAGAGGTGCATCATCAGGGTGGATGAGGTCGAAGAAAGTCTTGGAAACGGGCGCTAACTCTTCCGGCTTAAAGCCGAGCATTCCACCCCAATGCCGGTTGTAGAAGACTTCGTCTGTTTGGTAGCTCCACTCCCACAAGCCCAGTTTGGCAGCATTGAGGATGAGTTCGGTACGTTGCTGGCTTTCTGTAAGGGCCAGTTCTGTAGCTTTCAGCTCAGAGATATCCACGGTAACCCCGGTAGCATGGGTGGCCTGCCCGCTATCATCCCGCTCCGTTACCTTACCGGTATCATACACCCAGTGATAGTGGCCTTGAGCATCCAGGATACGGTATTCGAGCCGGAAGTTATCAGAGGCTCCGGTTTGGAGATGGAAGCTCTCCTGAATACGGGGAACATCTTCAGGGTGCAGGTACTTAACCCAATCCTCATAGCGGTCGGTAAGCACCTTAGGGTCGTGCCCCAAATGCTTAAACATCAGCGCATTATTGGAAACCTTCTGATTAGGGATATCCCATTCCCATATCCCAATTCGGGATCCTTCAATGGCCAGGTTTAGCTTTTCCTGGCTTTGCTGAAGCTCCAGCTCGGTCTGTTTGCGCTGATTGATATCAATAAGAAGGCCGGCGTAGTATTTTTTGCCTCCCAGGACATAGCGTTCTCCGCGAACGACGACCCAATTACAGGTACCTTGTTTTGTCCTCAGCCGGAGCTCTACTTCGAAGCTCTCCCCCAGCTCGATTTTTTGCATCGCATAGTTGAAACGTGGTTCTTTATCATCAGGGTGCACTAGCTCAAAGGCACTGGTTAAGGTGAGTTTGAACTCGTCCGTTTCAAAACCGAGCATTTTGAAAAAGGTGGAGGAAATCTTTACATGCTCGGTTTCAAGGTCTAACTCCCAAAAGGATACCAGAGCGCTTTCAGAAACCATGTCAAGGAGTTCCTGCTGAGCAGAAAGTTGCACCATGGCCTCCTTTTGGGGAGTGATGTCTACAAAAATCCCGCTACCCTGTATAGGGTACCCTTTTTCGTCCCAGGTGAGCGCCCTGCCCCGATCAAGTACCCATTTGTAACTACCGTCCTTTGCGCGCAACCGCATTTCATGTTCAAATACCTGCTTATTGTACTTCAACTCCAGATACTTAGTGGCTTTGGCAATAAAAGCGGGCAGGTCATCCGGGTGTACCAGTTTGTTGAATGCCTTGGGGTTAGTTGGGAACTCTGAGCTTTCGTATCCCAGCAGTTGCCAGAAGTAGTCGTTGAAGCGGGCTATTTTCCGGGGCAGGTCCCAGTACCAGGTGCCTACCTTCGCTCCTTCTAGGATGAAGTTTAGTTCCTCCCGTTGTTCACGGAGGGAGAGTTCCATCTGCTTACGGGCAGTGATATCGGTTTGTCCGCCCCAGATGCCTACCATGTGATTGTCCTCGAATACACCGACCACATGGTTGTTGAACCAGCGCTCAGTTCCATCAGGTGCAATTTCATGGGTTTCAAAGTCTTTAATTTTAAAGTCTTCCTTGAAAAACTGCAGGGTGCTTGCCTGGTTTTTAGCCTCGCCTTCCCCTTTGTGTAGGTCTGCGACCCTTCTGCCGATAAGCGCCTCCGGACCTTCCAGGCCGTACATTTTGGCCATCGCTTTATTGCACTCTGCAATTTCAGCTGAAGCGTAGTAATGCTCCATTTGCTCTTCCGGAGTGAGCCCTTCAAGGGGGATGGGCGGTTCACACTTCACAAAGTAAATACCTTCTTCGGCGTGTGTGATAAAGTTGAGGTACCGCTCCCGGCTTTTGGCTTCCTGTTCCTTAATGCGGAGCCAGGGGGAGATGTCAAGTGATAAGCCAAGTACATTGTTGGTGCCTTCTTCTCCCTCGCTCGTTACAGGTATTTTTAATGTTTGCAGGTGGATTTCCTGTCCTTGGGGAGTCGTGATTTTATCTTCCGGCAACCACATCGTCATACCCTCTTCCAGTACGAGAAGGTCTTCTTCCCGGTATCGGGCTACTTCCTGCTTGTGTGGGTTAAAGTCGCTGTCCGTTTTACCGATAAGTGCTTCCACCGGCACCCCGTAAATTTCAGCCACACGCTTATTCGCCAGGACAAAGCGGCCCTCAGGGTCTTTGGAAAAAACAAGCCCGGGGATGTTATCAATGATTTTCCGGAGGTAGTCCCGCTGCACTTTGATTTTCTGTTCCTGTGCTAAACGCGAGATAGCCGTACCCAATCCTTCAAGGTAGGGTTGAATGGACTGGAGCTGCTCCTGATGCGCCCCATGCCTGGAGCCGGGTAAGCGCGCAATGAAGAAGCCTAATGTTTTACGATTAAAGCGCACTGGTGCCGCAAACAGGTTAAAGCCATCAGGTCTGGAAGAAAGGAGAATAAAGGAATCAGCCTTTTCAATTCGGCTAACTTGTTCGGGCCAGTCGTTCGGGCGTTCCGTATTCAGCGTTTCCCATTGGTCTCCATTGAGTTGCAGGCTCACTACCAGAGCAGGTAGGGTGGCGTTGGTGTCCTTTCGGAAAACCCATATGGCATCAGCGTTAATCAAAGGCGCTATGGCAGGGATAGTGGCTTGAATCCCCTTTTTTAGCGATTGAGACCGCTGTAGGGTAAGTATTGAATCAAGCAGTGCTTGTAAAACTGTTGATTTTTCTAGTGACATTTTTGTGCATTATGGTTGGGGCCAGCGAATGCTGTAATTTACCCTTTTTTGAGGACAGGTGCATTCTAATTAGCAAAAATCAGATATTAACGTTACGTCCAGCCTTTCCGGTTTCTTATGAGGTAGCCGCCAAATATCAGCGCACAAAGCATAAGCCCGAGAAATTCCCGGGTCAGCTCGATGTGGGGCTGTTCGGTCTTCATTTCTGCTGCGATAGAAGGGGCGCCCATGGAAACCCAGTCCAGAAAAGCGGGGAATAACTGTATGCCCCAAATGATAATGACCACAAGCCCCGCAATCGCCAGCCACCGGAAGGGTTGCCGGAAAAAGGCAAGCAGCGCTACTGCACTTACACTAAGGTAAAGGGCGACCCAGCCCCAGGGGTCCGGGTCATTAAGCTGGAAAAAGGCAAATAGCGCAAATAAAGCCGCTGCGATCAAATGGCCATATCTCATGTCAGGGCACTTTGGTTATTCCTCAAGTTCTGAATTTTTATCTACTTTTAAGAAAAAAGGCGATGATAAAATATCTGCTGCCCGTTGTCCTGATGGGCTGGACTATGCTACTGTATGCTCAAGTGCCCACCATCACGGAAAAGACAAAAGGGCTTCAGCCCGATAATGGCTTTTTTACCTATTACTACGACGAAGCGGAGGGCAAAATCTGGCTGGAAGTAGCGCAAATAGGAGAGGAGGTGCTTTACATCAATAGCCTGACCGCCGGGCTGGGTTCTAATGACATCGGGCTTGACCGAAATCAACTCGGGGATACCAGGGTGGTCCGCTTCATCCGGGAAGGGCAGAAGATCTTGCTGCAGGAGCCCAACCTAAAGTTCCGCGCCCGCACCCGGAACCTCCCGGAGCGGCAATCCGTGGAAGAAGCATTTGCCCAGTCTGTGCTTTGGGGCTTTAAAGTCGAGGCAGAGGAAAATGGGAAAGTGCTGATTGACTGGACACCCTTTCTCATGCGCGATGCCCACGGTGTCGTGGAGCGTCTGAAACAGAATAATCAGGGAGATTTTACCCTTAGTGAAGAGCGCAGCATACTCTGGCTGGAGCGGACCAAGAGTTTTCCTAAGAATACCGAGTTTGAAGCCTTGCTTACCTTTACCGGGAATCCAAAGGGACGGGAGCTGCGTTCTGTTGCACCTACGCCTGCTTCTTTTTCGGTACGCATGCACCATTCTCTTGTGCAATTGCCGGATGATGAGTTTGAGCCCCGGGTTTATGACCCACGCTCGGGCTACTTTCCACTGACTTTTCAGGACTATGCAGCCCCTATTGATGCGCCTCTGACGCAGCGGCTGATTTACCGGCACCGATTGGAGAAAGCCAACCCGAAAGCCAAACGTAGCCGCCCGGTTGAGCCCATCGTCTACTACCTCGACCCCGGCGTACCGGAGCCTGTCCGGTCTGCACTGCTGGAAGGTGCCCGCTGGTGGAACGAAGCCTTTGAGGCAGCAGGTTTCATTGATGCTTTCCAGGTCGAAGTGTTGCCGGAAGGCGCTGATCCTATGGATGTGCGCTACAACATCATCAATTGGGTACACCGCAGTACCCGGGGCTGGTCTTATGGTACCACCGTGGCTGACCCGCGCACCGGAGAAATCATTAAAGGGCATGTGCTATTGGGCTCCCTCCGGGTACGGCAGGATTTTCTGATCGCACAGGGGCTGGTGGACGCCTATGAGTCCGGAACGGCAGCCGATCCGAGGTTAAAGGAAATGGCCCTGGCACGGCTCAGGCAGCTTTCTGCCCATGAAGTAGGGCATACGCTTGGGCTGGCGCACAATTTTGCGGCGAGTATGAACAACCGTGCCTCAGTGATGGATTATCCGCACCCGCTCCTGGAATTGAGGCAAGACGGGGCTGTTGATTTCTCTAAAGCCTACGATACCGGCATAGGCGCCTGGGACAAACTGGCGATCCGGTACGGGTACTCGGCGTTTACAAAAGGTACAGATGTCAAAGAAGCGCTTGATAAAATTTTGACGGAAGGTATTGAAGCAGGGCTGCACTATATTTCAGATGATGGGGCGCGGTCGGACGGCACAGCCCATCCACTGGCTCATCTTTGGGATAATGGCACTTCTGCATCAGAGGAGCTCAATCGCGTCATGGATTTACGGTGGGAGGCCCTGAGCCGCTTTGGGGAAGCTAACATTCCGGAGGGGCAGCCGATGTCCACACTGGAACGGGTGCTGACGCCGCTCTATTTGTCGCACCGGTATCAGGTTGCAGCCTGTAGCAAGCTTTTAGGTGGCTATTACTACACCTATGCACTGCGGGGAGACGGACAGCCGGTTATCCGTCCTGTGCCGGAGCCGGAACAAAGTGCTGCCATGACTGCACTATTGAGAACGGTTAAGCCGAGTGAGCTGGTTATCCCGCCCGATATTCTCGGCCTGATTCCTCCGCAGCCCATGGGGTACAGTAGGGGGCGGGAATATTTTGAGCCCTATACCGGAACTATCTTTGACCCTATGGCAGCCGCAGCGTCTGCAATTGACCATACGCTTAGTCTGATGCTACATCCACAACGACTGGCCCGGATAGTGAATCAGGAAGCCCAGGGTAACCTGCAAAGCCTTCACCTTGACCGTTTTGTCGAAGCCTTGTGGAAAACGATGGACGATGCTTACACCCCGGCAGAGCGTGCCATTACGCGAGTGGGGCACAAACGGCTTATATTGCATTTACTAAGGTTGGCAGGGGATGATCAGGTTGCGCCACAGGTGGCAGGTGCCGCCCGCTACCAGGTCGATGCCTTTGAGCGGGGCTTCGAAAAGCGGCTGTCTGACCGTCCCGAACGGGAGGAACGGGCTCACCTCAGCTACATGCTGGGCGAAATAAAGAAATTTAAGGCAGCGCCTTCAGCGTATCAGTTACCAAAGGCACCGCGATTGCCGGATGGGTCACCTATTGGGTGCGGGCATTAGCGGTTTACCCTTCAACAAGCGTACCAATAGGCTTACCCTCTACGATATCCCTGAGGTTGCTTTTGGTGTTAATATCAAATACGATAATAGGCAGATTGTTTTCCCGGCAAAGAGTGAAGGCTGTCATATCCATCACACTCAGCCCCATGCTGATTACTTTGGCGAAAGTGAGGTTATCGAATTTGGTGGCGGTAGCGTCCTTTTCCGGGTCGGCGTTATAGATGCCATCCACACGTGTGCCTTTCAGAATGACGTCTGCATTGATTTCATTGGCGCGTAGTGCGGCTGCAGAATCCGTGGTAAAATAAGGACTGCCTGTACCGGCAGAAAAGATCACGACCCGACCTTTTTCGAGGTGGCGGATAGCCCGGCGGCGGATATAGGGCTCAGCAATCTGCTTCATTTCAATAGCAGAAATCAACCGGGTATAAACACCCACCGTTTCCATGGCGCTTTGGAGCGCCATGCCATTAATTACAGTCGCCATCATGCCCATATAGTCCCCTTGCACCCGCTCAATGCCTGACTCATTGGCTTGCAGCCCACGGTAGATATTGCCGCCACCGATAACGATTGCTACCTGTACCCCCAGCTCAAGAAGTTCCTTCACCTGCTCTGCATAGTGCGAAAGCATTTTAGAATCGATACCAAAGCCCTGATCACCCATCAGAGACTCTCCGCTTAGTTTGAGCAGAATTCTGTTGTATTTGAGCTGTGCCATATTTCCTGTTGTTTGAGGTTGAAGCTTAAAGTCGCAATAATCCTACGAAGGTCTGTTACGCATGTTGCATAGCAGACCCAATCTTAGTCAATGATATAAAAAAAGGCGGATTAGAGAACTAATCCGCCTTTCGAAAATTTTATCCGAGGGTTACATGCTTGAAGTCTGTAACCGTCAGTTCCTTATCAAACTTCTTCAGGAAGGAAGCTACGGTCTCGTTGCTGTCCTTAACGAACTGCTGGTTCAGCAGGGTATTTTCCTTAAAGAACTTGTTGAGCTTACCCATGGCAATCTTCTCGATAATTTGCTCCGGCTTGCCTTCCTGGCGCGCCTGCTCCTTACCAATTTCGATTTCCTTGTCAATGACAGACTGGTCAACGCCGTCCTTATCTACAGCAACCGGTTTCATGGCAGCTACCTGCATAGCTACGTCGCGGCCACCTTCGTAGATGTCATCGCTTGCTTTGTTCATGCCTACGAGAACAGCAGCTTTGTTGCCCATGTGGATGTACGGGCTAATCATCGTTGCTTCCAGCTTTTCGTAGGTGTCGAGTTCAATTTTCTCGTTGATCTTACCAACCAGCTCCGTGACGCGGTCACCCAAAGAAAGACCATCCATGTCAACTTTGAGCAAGTCTTCCAGTGTATCAGGGAAGTGCTGCAGTGCCAGTTCGGCAGCTTTGTTGGTGAAGCCGATGAACTCGTCGCCTTTAGCTACGAAGTCAGTTTCACAGCTAAGCTTAACGATAACACCTTTGGTCTTATCATCAGAAACCAGGGCAACAACAACGCCTTCGTTGGCATCACGGTCTGCACGCTTGGCAGATACCTTTTGACCTTTCTTACGAAGTACCTCAACGGCTTTTTCGAAGTCGCCTTCCGCTTCTTTAAGCGCTTTTTTGCAGTCCATCATGCCTGCACCGGTCATTTCGCGCAGTTTTTTGACGTCGGCAGCAGAAATGTTTGCACTCATTATATATTATATTGTAATGGTGTGGTAATAAAATCTATGCACCGTGTTGGGATTTACCCCTTCGCAGCGGCTTCCTTTTCTGACTTGACAGACTCCCGGTCCTTAAGGCCCTGACGGATGCACTCTGCCATGTAGTTGGTGATGATGGCGATCGACTTGGATGCATCATCGTTAGCAGGGATAGCGTAGTCAACCTGAGAAGGGTCAGAGTTGGTGTCCACCATACCGAAAGTTTTCAGTCCCAGTTTGTGCGACTCCGCTACAGCGATATGCTCGTGGTGGATATCCACGATGAATACTGCGGAAGGCAGGCGGTTCAGGTTCGCGATACCACCGAGTACGCGCTCCAGCTTGTTGCGTTCGCGGGTTAGGGTAAGGCGTTCCTTCTTAGTTACGTTATCCAGTGTACCATCCTGGAACATGCGGTCGATGTTGTTCATCTTCTTGATCGAACGGCGGATCGTGGAGAAGTTGGTCATCATACCACCAAGCCAGCGGTCTGTTACGAAAGGCATACCAACTTCGCGCGCTGCATTGGCAACGATTTCGCGGGCTTGCTTCTTGGTCGCAACGAACATGATCTTCTTACCAGACTTTGCCATTTGGCGGGCGGCATTACCCGCGCGCTCCAGGCTATCTAGGGTGCGGTTCAGGTCAATGATGTGAATCCCTTTGCGCTCCATGAAGATATTAGGTGCCATCTTGGGGTTCCACTTTCTCTTGAGGTGGCCAAAGTGCACACCTGCATCCAACAAATCTTTATAGGTGGGCTTTTCCATTTTCTTTTTGCTAAAGTTTGAATTTGGAAGCGAGCCGTACGCAGACAGCCCGCCACGAATACTGAATAACGAAAATTACCGCTTGCTGAACTGGAAGCTCTTACGTGCCTTAGGCTTACCGTACTTCTTACGTTCAACCACGCGGGAGTCACGGGTAAGATACTTCTTGTCCTTCAGCGGCTTGCGGAAGTCTTCGTTCAGTTTGACGAGCGCACGGGCGATGCCCATACGAATCGCTTCGGCCTGGCCTTTGTAGCCACCGCCATTTACGTTGATCTTCAGATCGTAGATGTTCTCCACTTCTACCGTCTGAAAAGGATCCGTAAGGTTATATTGGATGTGATTTTGAGGGAAGTACTCCTTGTAGTCCTTACCGTTGATAACGATTTTGCCTTCACCTTTCTTGAGGTAAACGCGGGCTACAGACGCTTTTCTTCTCCCAATGGCATTGATCATTTCCATATTTATCGAGATTGTTCTGCTTTTTTAAATTAGAGTTCCAGTTTTTCCGGCTTCTGTGCCTCGTGTGGGTGCTCAGCGCCTTCGTAAACGAAAAGCTTCTTGAACATCGCACGGCCCAGACGATTCTTGGGCAGCATGCCACGCACGGCAGCTTCCACTACACCAATTGGCTTCTTGTCCAGCATTTCCTTAGCTGTACGGGACTTCTGGCCGCCGGGGTAACCGGAGTAGCGCTGATATTCCTTTTGGTCCAGCTTGTTGCCGGTAAACCGGACTTTGCTTGCGTTGATGACAATGACGTAATCGCCCGTATCAACGTGAGGGGTGTAGGAAGGCTTATGCTTCCCACGGAGAACAGAAGCAATTTTGGTACACATACGGCCAACCACCTCACCTTCAGCGTCGATGATGTGCCACTTGCGTTCTACTGTCTCTTTTTTTGCAGATTGCGTTTTATAGCTTAGCGTATCCACTTTTCAAATAATTTAATTGTTGATCAATAGAAAATCAGGAGGAAATGGAGCGATGCGAGCGAAGTTATGCACCTTTCTTTTGCACCTGTTTTTCTTAATTGTTTCGCCTTGATCGGGCTGCCTCTGAAAAGGCAGGTGCAAAGGTAGCGCTCTTTAATCCAATAAACAAGGCTTTTGATAAAAAAATCGCAAAGGTGCTTTTGTAAGTGCCTGATAAACAGTCTAAATATCGCACAGAAATTTCAAAGGGGCGTTTATGAAGGCCATGTAAAACCCGGAAGTCGGGCATTTTTTGGCATGAATACCTACTTTCCAAGCAGCCCCTTGCTGGCCTCGTACAAGTCGCTCCAGCCCTTGCGCTCTTTCACTACCGTCTCCAGGTACTCTTCCCAGGCCGTGCGGTCCTGCACCGGATCTTTAACAATTGCACCCAGCAAACTGCCGGCAATGTCTTCCGCCCGGATTTCCCCTTCGCCAAAGTGAACGGCCAGCGCCTGCCCGCTATTGATGACCGAGATGGCTTCTGCTGTACTTAAGGTGCTGGATGGTACTTTGAGCTTGCGCCGGCTGTCTTCCGTTTTGCCACTGCGCAGCTCGCGGAAGATGGTGACCAGGCGTTTGATTTCCTCCACCGGTGCCGCCTGTGGCGGCAACTCCAGGGTACTGCCGATTTGCGCCACCCGCTGCCGGACGATTTCGACTTCCTCTTCCAGGGTGGCCGGCAGGGGCATACTTACGGTATTGAAGCGGCGGCGCAGGGCGCTCGAGAGTTCGTTGACGCCCCGGTCGCGGTCGTTAGCCGTAGCGATGAGGTTGAAGCCCCGCTGTGCCCGTACTTCCGAGTTGAGCTCCGGTATGGGCAGGGCTTTTTCTGATAAGATGGTAATAAGCGCATCCTGCACATCGCTGGGGATACGGGTTAGTTCCTCCACCCGCGCAATGCGGCCTTCCTGCATGGCCACCATGACCGGGCTGGGCACCAGGGCTTTTTCAGAGGGGCCTTCTGCCAGCAATCGGGCGTAGTTCCAGCCATAGCGCAGGGATTCCTCGGCCATGCCGGCGGTGCCTTGTACCAGCCGTTTGGAGTTGCCACTGATCGCTGCGGCCAGGTGCTCGGATACCCAGGTCTTAGCCGTGCCGGGGATACCAGTGAGCAGCAGGGCCCGGTCAGTGGCCAGAGTAGCTACCGCAACTTCGATCAGGCGGCGGTTGCCAAAGTATTTAGGTGAAATTTTAGTGCCATCCTCCAGCTCGCCTCCCATGAGGTAGGTCATCACCGCCCAGGGCGAAAGGTTCCAGTTGGTGGGGCGGGGGCGGTCGTCGTTAGCTTGCAGGGCTTTAAGCTCCTCAGCGTAGGCGTCTTCAGCTTGTAATCGGATGGCAGCGTTGGTAGCCATATATTATGGTGTTGTAGTGTAATACTAATTGTTGCCGGGCGGTTGTAGCGCCTCGTTCAGGTCTTTGCGGAAAGCCAGCGTTTTCAGCAGGCGTTCGATATCGCCTTCCCAGTTGCCCCAAATAGGGGTTCGGCGGTTCCAGCCGGTCCGGAAGGTGGGTAGGATGTCCACCGGTGCCTGATAGGCTGCCACCCTGAGGATGCGTTTGTAGTGCCACATGTTCCAGTAGACGGACTGCGCAGCGTTGAGCCAATCCCTGAAGTTGTGTAGCACCTGCCTCGCCACCCGGCCTTCCCACTGATGTACGCCCAAACATAACAATTGTCCGGCAAAACTGCGCTCCTCAATGTAGCTCTGATGTTGCTTTAGGTATTGGCTCATGATGTCGTTAAAAAGGGGCGCCGGTAAAGCAGCCATAAGTTGCTTACCCAGAGCACTGTTCCAGCGCGCTTCGTTATCCGTGCGCCACCAATGCCGGAGCAGCGCTTCTATCCAGCGTTGATCCTGATGCAATAGGGCGGCATGCGCTACCGCGTCTGTAAGGAGTTGTTGCTGATTGCCCCGGGCGAAAAGGCGCAGGGTGTCCAGGGTGGGCTTCCCAAAATGGGCTTCCCAGCGCTTGGGGGGCACCTTTGACAGGATTTCGTAAGCATAGCCGGCTCTTGCACCGCCAGTGTACTTATGCTTTTTGCTGCTGTACAGCCCCAGCCTTTTGAAAGCGGCTACAGGCTTCGGAGGCGCATGTAAATCCAGGCGGCCATCTTTTTGCAGGGTAAGCCAGGTGGCAGCCTCCTTATATATGGTGTCTTGCAACGCGGTATCCGGGATTTTGAGCAGCAATTTTGCTGCAGATTGCCTGACTTCCTTCCGGCTGTCTGATAATTGAGCTTCAAGGAACGGTTGGTCTGATGCGTTCAATCCGGTATCCAGGAGGTTAATCAGTTCCTTTTTTTCAGTCGGAGTCAACCCTTCCCAGCAGGTGGCTAAAAAGGATGTTGCCTGCTCCGGTTGTTCAAAGCGAAGGTGCCGTAGCATCTGTACCCGATTGGCCTGCGTTTCGTTTGGCCAGTCTGCTACGGGGGCGCGCTCCGCGATTGAGCCCCAGTCCGGGTTAAGCCTTAGGAATTCAAAGTCTGCCGGTTGGAGAATGGGGCGTAAGGCATGCCAGAAGTCTGTGTTTTTAGCGGCTTTGTAGAGCAGGGCCGGCAGGTGCTCAGGGGGCAGGGGCAGATTGGTCTGCTGCAAGAGCTGCAACGCTTCCGGCAGGACTTCCCGAAAGTTGCCGCGGACGATGTGTTCTATCTGTCGTGCGGCCCTTGGTGGGGCAACCGCCTGATTGCTTTGTAGCATAGGAGCAGGAGGTACTTCCGGTTGCTGCAGCGGGAAGCCTGCACGGCGCAGTTGATGGTACAGTGCAGCACCTTCCAGCACCAGGGCTTCCGGTGCCTGCGTGGACTGTATCCCCACTTGCTCCAATGCATTCAGCACTTCCGGTGGCAGCTGTCCGCGTTCTGTGCCCAAAAGGGCTAATTTTGAAAGGGCTTCCCAGATCATAGCATCAAGAATAAACAATCCGGGAGAATTGTTGGCCAAAATGAACGGAAAAATAACAGCAGCATTCCAGGGCCTTAAGCCTTTGTCTCTTGCACAATTTGCCTAATCGTGGTGTAAAGCAGCGTTGTTCGGGGAAATAAAATACCGGCACAGGAGCAGAAAAGGGTGCAATATTTCCCGGGCTTTCCGGAAGCCCGGTGCCGGGGTTTAAGTCAAGGGGCTGATTTATTAGGCTTTAGGTGAGATAAGGGTAGAGAATTGCTTTTGATTATCAACCCAAAAGCCTAAATTTGTGCCGATTTTTAAAAGATACTCTAGTTTTCAACTAAATACACGCACTGATATGGCAAACATCGGTCATGTGAAGCAAGTTATCGGCCCGGTAGTGGACGTAAGTTTCTCTGCTGAGGGTTCGAAACTCCCCGAAATTAATAATGCACTGAAGATCGACCGTCCCAACGGCGAAATTTTGGTGATGGAAGTTCAGCAACACCTCGGTGAAGACAGCGTTCGTGCTATTGCAATGGATGCAACAGACGGGCTGGTTCGCGGAATGGAAGTACAGGACACCGGCGAAGCAATTGCTATGCCTGTAGGCCCCGGCATCAAAGGCCGTCTCTTCAACGTGGTCGGTACGCCAATTGATGGTATTGGTGAAGTAGCCAACCAAACCGGTTCGGCTTCAATCCACCGTAAGCCACCTGTATACGAAGACCTTTCCGTGGAGAAAGAAGTACTCTACACTGGTATTAAGGTGATCGACCTGATTGAGCCTTACCTGAAGGGTGGAAAAATTGGCCTCTTCGGTGGTGCGGGTGTAGGCAAAACCGTACTCATTCAGGAGCTGATCAACAACATCGCGAAGGGATACGATGGTATCTCTGTATTCGCAGGTGTTGGTGAACGTACCCGTGAGGGTAATGACCTGATGCGCGAAATGCTCGAAGCGGGCATTATCAAGTACGGCGAGCACTTCATGGAGTCTATGGAAAAAGGTGGCTGGGACCTCAGCGCTGTGAATATGACAGAACTGGAGGGGTCCAAAGCAACTTTCGTATTCGGTCAGATGAACGAGCCTCCCGGGGCACGTGCCCGCGTGGCTCTTTCCGGGCTGACGATTGCAGAGTACTTCCGCGATGGTGATATGAAAGACCCCATGGGCGGTCGTGATATCCTCTTCTTTATCGATAATATCTTCCGCTTCACGCAGGCAGGGTCCGAGGTGTCGGCACTGCTTGGCCGTATGCCTTCAGCGGTGGGATATCAGCCAACCCTGGCTACGGAGATGGGCCTGATGCAGGAGCGGATTACTTCTACCAAGCGTGGCTCTATTACTTCCGTACAGGCAGTATATGTACCTGCGGATGACTTGACAGACCCCGCACCGGCTACAACTTTCGCTCACCTTGATGCGACAACCGTACTGAGCCGTAAGATTGCTTCCCTCGGTATCTACCCGGCGGTGGATCCACTCGATTCTACTTCCCGTATCCTCGACCCGGCTATCATCGGTGATGAGCACTACGATACGGCACAGCGTGTGAAGAACATCCTGCAGCGCTACAATGAGCTTCAGGACATCATCGCCATCCTTGGTATGGAGGAATTGTCTGATGAAGACAAGCAGGTGGTACACCGCGCCCGCCGCGTGCAGCGTTTCCTTTCTCAGCCTTTCCACGTAGCAGAGCAGTTTACCGGCCTGCCAGGTGTATTGGTTCCGATTGAGGAAACCATCCGCGGCTTTAACATGATCATCGATGGTGAAGTGGACGAATATCCGGAAGCGGCCTTCAACCTGAAGGGCAATATCGACGAGGTGATTGAAGCAGGTAAGAAGATGCTGGCAGAGGTAGAAGCTTAATCTCTTTACCTCCCACATCCTGAAACGATTGTATTAGGTGCCGGAAGCCTGCCTTCCGGTACCGCCTTATAAACTAAGTCATTATGAATATTACGGTACTGACTCCGGACCGGAAGATTTTTTCAGGTGCGATCTCTTCAGTTAAAGTGCCTGGCACGGATGGTGAATTTCAGGTGCTGAAAAACCACGCGCCAATTGTATCTTCTCTGGATGCGGGCTACATTACCATCACTACAGAAAGTGGTGAATACCGTTTCTTTAATGAAGAGACCGGCGCACTGGAAACGGCAAGCGAAGCCGGGCGTAAAATCCGTTACGCCATCAAAGGCGGCTTCGTGGAAGTACTGAATAATGAAGTGTCTCTGCTCGTCACCGGGCTTAGCTAGGGACTGCAAAAGATGACAATAGCATTAGCCTTTTGCGCTAATACCATGTTTGCCATAAAATTGAAGGGGAATAAGTCCGGCATTGGATTTATTCCCCTTCTTTGTTTAGGCAGGTTCGTCCCTTTAAATCTCTCCAATTACGTACATCTGCTCCAGGGTAGGCGTTTCGCTGCCGCCGCGGGGCTCAAGGGTGACCGCATAAGCCTGGGCATTTTCCACGTAGGCTACCGGCTGAAGCCCTGAGGTATCAGTATTGACTTCAAAAACGCCCATGCTGACCGGCGCCCCGTCTACAATAGCCCAAAGCTGGTATTGCTGATCAGAAGGCGGCACAGGCAGGCTGCCCACATCAATTAGGGAAGCCCCGGATGCCGGATTGTAAAAAACCGAGGCAATAGCTTCCGGTGAAAGGTCGGTACCGTTCATACGGGTATTGCGGGTATCGGGGTTGCGCAAGAACTCCAGCTCTGCCTGTAGGCGACCGTTGCTAGCCTGCACGCTGTCGCAGCTGGTTTCGATGGTGTTAATTTCTTCTGACAGCGCTGCAATCGTTGCTGTCCTTTCCTGGTTTTGCTGGTAGGCATACAGCCAGCCCAGAGCTGCTGCAAAAAACAATACCCAGGCTATCGCCAGGAGGGTACGGCTGCTGCGCGGGCCTTTCAGTTGGGCCTGCGTGCCCCGCTCATCGAGGGTTTGAATAATGGTAGATAGCACACCGGGCGGAGGCGTCTGCCCGTGTAGCAGTGCATACTCCTCCAATGCCAGTTCGATGGCTTCAATTTCTTCCTTAATTTCCGGGTGTTGCGCTGCATTCTGCTCCACCTCCGCCATTTCTTCCGGCGTGAGCTTGCCGAGCACATATTGCTCAAGAATACCAGACGCTATGTATGCTTTAGGATCCAAAATATCGCTTTATCGTTTCGAACATGGTGATGAAAATAGCCGACAAAAAGCCCTCATTGCCCAGGACTTGCCGTAGGACCTGAATCGCTTTTCTCGACCGTGACTTGACTGTGCCCAGGGGAATGTCGAGCGCATCGCTCACTTCCCGTTGGGTATAGTCCTTAAAATATAGGAGTTCGATAAGAACCCGGGTCTTGTCATCGAGTTTGCTAACGACTTTCCGTAAGCCCGGGTCGGAGGTGTTCAGCTCTTCGCTGAGTGAATCACTGTTATATACGGAGTCTGGGATGGTTTCAGTTCGATTTCCTTTCTTAAATTGACTGGAGCGGATTTTGTCTATGGCCAAATTGCGGCAAATACGCACCATCCAGGTAAAGAGCCGCCCCTTGTCGGCATCGTATTTTGAAAAGTTGTCCCAAATTTTCAGGAAACTATCCTGAAGCGTTTCTTCAGCTACTTCTTCTGACTGTACAATACGTAGAATGATATTGTACAGCGCAGGCGAGTAATGCTCGTATAGTAGTGTAATCCCCCGCTGTTGCTTTTTGGAAAGCAAATCAATGATTTCCGTTTCCAGAGCAGTTCTGGGTTTTGTCTTTGGCATAGTGCGTCGAATGGACTAATAAATGTTGTGCTTTCCAACTTCGAACAATGAGGAGTGCTTTTCGTTGCACCGCAAAGCAATCAAAATCAACAAAAGCTGATCTCAGAAATAACAGTTTTCTGACAACGAAAGCTTCATAGTTTCATTTTGACTCCTGAGTGTTTCTGAAAGATAAAGAAAAAATATGGATCAGGTTTAATCCGCTTCCCGATATACTTCCGTAAGTAAAAGCAAAACGGAAACATTAGCATTCCAGAAAAGCCTGATCAGCCACTAAACAAACTCAGGCTCGTACGCAACTGATGCGTAGTCTTACAAGCAAAAAACAAAAAACAAGGCTGGTTATGGGAAATAGCGCTGCTTTCGGTCTTTCCGAAGCCTTTCAACGCTATGTCTCGCTCAGCCAATCATCAATTATTAAAACTCAACGATATTAATTTATGAAGATCAGAGATTACTTAATTTTATTGCTCGTCTTTTGCAGTCTGCCATTTACAGGTAGTGCGCAGATGACCTTTACCGCCGAGCTCAGTGGGCGCAACGAAGCCACTCCGGTAGTAAGCCGCGCTTTCGGCGAGGTCACAGCTGTACTGGATGGCAATGAGCTGTCTGTATCAGGCAGCTTTACCGGGCTGGAAGGCAATTTCGACGTCACGGTGGCGGGCGGTTCTCACATTCACACCGGCTATGCCGGAGAGAATGGAGGGGTTACCTTCGAGCTGAACCCCAACCTCGGCATCCTGCTTAAGAGCGGTACTTTTGAAGCCGCCTCCAATACCTTTACGCTGTCTGCCGAAGAGATGAATGCCCTGATGGAACGCCGGATGTATGTGAATATCCATACGACCCTTTACCCCGGTGGAGAAATCCGGGGACAGCTTTTACCGGAAGGCAACAATTACTTGATCAATCTTTCCGGTAGCAATGAGGTGCCTTCTGTCCGCACGAGTGGTCACGGTGCCCTCGCCCTTGATGTAGTGAACGATCAACTAACCGTTACCGGTAGTTTTGCGGATTTGGAAGGCGATTTTGATGCCTCCGTACTGGGAGGTGCCCATCTGCATCTTGCCCTGCCCGGGCAAAATGGAGATGTAGACATTCAGCTGAATGCCACTACTAATCCTGATTTGAAAGGAGGCGTTTTCACTGCCGCGGACAACACGTTCGGGCTGGAGCAAAGCCAGATCGAAGCGCTGGAAAACCGCCTTTACTACGCCAACATCCACACAACAAGCTACGGCGCAGGCGAACTCCGGGGGCAGGTTGCCTCCGCAGCAGCGTCAACCGTTCTGCGGGCACACCTCTCCGGCAGCAATGAGCAGCCGGCAGTAACGAGCTATGCAACGGGCGTAGTGCAGGCAGAAGTCATTGAAGACAGCCTGATTGCCTACGGTAGTTTTACTGGCCTGGAAAGTGAAGTGGCCACCGATATCGCTGGTGGTGCCCATATTCATACAGGCCTGGCTGGTGAAAATGGCCCCGTCACTTTCTCACTCACAAGCGACCTGGAAAATAACATGACCGAGGGTACATTTGAGGCGGCAAGCAACCGGTTTGCCCTTACTCCAGACGACTTGGCCGCCATTTACGACCGCGGCTTTTACGTCAATATTCACTCCGTTGATCAGCAGGCGGGTGAAATCCGCGGGCAACTGTTGCCTGAAGCGCCGGTATACCTGACAGCTGTCCTCGGCGGCGGATTCGAAGCCCCTCCGGTAACCACCCGCGCCTTCGGTGCCGTGAAAGCCGAACTTCGGGGCAATATGCTCACGGTATCCGGTTCTTTCAGCGAGCTGAGCAGTGCTGTCGATGTAAGCATCGTCGGTGGCGCTCACCTGCATGTTGGGCTGCCGGGCGAAAACGGTCCGGTGGAATTCCCACTTGCCATCGACCTCAACGATGACCTCAACGGTGGTACATTTGACCCCGTAGACAATACCTTTGAACTGACAGAAGAACAGGTCATGGCTGTCATGAACCGGTCTTATTACGTCAATATCCATACCTTAACCAACGGTGGCGGAGAGCTGCGCGGGCAGCTGCTCGGCGAAGCGCGCTACTATATGAATGCGACACTGTCTGGTGCCAGCGAGGTGCCTGCTGTGAATACGACCGCCACCGGTCAGGTACTGATGGAGGTTCGGTCTGATGATATTATCAGTGTCGGCTCTTTTTCCGGGCTCTCCTCTCCCTTTGATGCTGCTGTAGCAGGAGGGGCACATTTGCACAGCGCACTGGCCGGAAGCAATGGAGGTATAGAAGAAAACCTGTCTTCAGATATCGCCGGAGATGGGCTGAGTGGCACTTTCCCGGCTGCTGATAACGTCGTGCCTTCCACAGAGACACTGCGGTCGAGCCTGCGCAACCGCGGGCTGTATGTGAATATACACACAGAGGACTTTCAAAGCGGTGAGTTGCGCGGACAGACCTTACCTTTCGCCACGGCTTATTTCACCACCTCGCTGGACGCTTTCAATGAAGTGCCGGTAGCTGTAAGCCCTGCCGTTGGTGGCCTTAAACTGGAGCTCAACGGTGACCAATTAACTGTAACCGGCGCGTTTAGTGGCCTTACTGATGAATTTGATCCGAACATTGGTGGAGGCGCGCACCTGCACCTTGGTGCTCCGGGCGAAAACGGAGGCGTTGATATCGTAATCAATGCTATGGCCGCTTCCGATAACCTGTCCGGAACCTTTATGGCCAATAACAACACCTTCACACTTTCAGAAGAGCAGGTCGTTGATCTCATCGCCGGAAATTACTACGCCAATATCCACACGATGGCATACCCTGGTGGCGAACTACGCGGTCAGATACTCCGGCAGAGCAACTTCTTCCCGGTCTCCGCCCCTATGATCAACTTCCCACCCGATGGGGTAGATTTTCTGCTGGAAGGTGGTGCAACGACGGCTTTCTCAGCCACCTGGAGTGCGGCTACCGATGACAGCCCGCTCGCCTATGTGTGGCAGTTGTCTACGGATGCAGACTTTGAAGATATTGTCTTCCAGCAAAATGTAGGCATTAACACCGAATTCGTAACAGATTTTGAAACGGTGGATGACCTTTTAGGCAGCCTTGGCGTAGACGTAGGCACAGAGGTCACGGTCTACCACCGGGCGGTAGCCACGGACGGTGCCGTAGCTACAGCGGGTGCGGCTTCTGCTGTCAACATTACGCGTGGAGAAGTAATGGAAGACCTCTTTGAAGCCACGCTTTCAGGGCATAATGAGGCACTGCCCATTCTAAGCACAGCAACAGGCTTTGTCTCTGCCTCCCTGTCTGGCAACGAACTGACCGTCTCCGGTGGTTTCGAGGGCCTGAGCAGTAAGATTGCAGAAGAAATTGCAGGAGGGGCCCACCTGCATGCCGGTTTTGCCGGTGAGAATGGACCGGTACTTTATCCGCTAAATATTGAAGTCAGCACGGACTCACTCAGTGGAGCTTTCCTTTCTGATGACAACGTCTTCACGCTGAGTGATGAAGAAGTAGCGATGCTTCGTAACAGAGAGGTGTACGTCAACATCCACTCTGATAACTTCGGTGGCGGTGAACTTCGTGGTCAGCTCACACCGGTATCTGAAGCCATTTATACCATGTCTCTCCTGGGTAGCAATGAAGTACCATCAGCCGTGACATCTGGTCAGGGCGCACTGGTGCTGGAAGTAGCAAATGGCGAACTGACGGTCAGTGGTGCCTTCTCTGGGCTGGAGAGCGATTTTGATGCTGATATTGCCGGTGGTGCCCACTTGCACATTGGGCAGGCGGGTGAAAACGGCGGCATAGAAATTGGCCTTAACGCCGACGTGGATGCCGAACTGAGAAGTGGGGTCTTCCGCGCGGAGGACAATACCTTTACCCTAACCGATGATCAGCGGGAACTGCTGAATAACCGCTCCCTGTATGCCAATATCCATACGGTAGACTTTCCGGCAGGCGAGCTGCGCGGTCAACTTGCAGGTACGCCAAGAGCGGTCTTCCGTGCGCACCTGTCTGGTGTCAATGAAGCCCCGGCTGTCACTAGTATGGCTGGTGGTGCTGTTGTTGCTGAATTGATGAACGACTCGACGATTGTGGTTTCCGGTTCCTTCTCCGGACTGGAAAGCGCACTGAATACCGATATTGCCGGTGGCGCTCATATCCACATGGGCTTGCCGGGTGAGAATGGCGATGTCATTTTCCCGCTCAACGTTACTGATGAGGGCGGAAATGCAGGTCGTTTCCTGCCATCTGACAATACCTTTACCATCAATGCGGATCAGCTGGAAGCTATGATAAGCCGTGGCTTGTATGTCAATATCCATTCTGTAGGGCAGCCAGCGGGTGAAATCCGCGGTCAGCTGATGCTGGAAAGCCAGGTGGTCTTCACCGGGTACCTGTCAGGCATTTTTGAAGTACCGGAAGCGGCTACTGAAGCCCTTGGCGCAGTACAGGCAGAATTGTCCGGTAACCGGATGACCCTTGCAGGTACCTTCGCCGGGCTGAGCAGCCCTGTAGCTACCGATATTGCCGGCGGTGCACATATCCACGCCGGTTATGCCGGACAGACGGGTGATGTGGTGATTCCATTGGCTATTGATCTGAACAGTGATAACCTTGGAGGCACCTTTGCGGCTATGCCGAATACCTATCAGTTGGAAGAAGATCAGATCGAACTGATGAAAGACCGCGGTCTATATGTCAATATTCACAGTATCGATATTCAGTCGGGTGAATTGCGCGCCCAGGTGCTGCCCGAAGCCAGGACTTACTTCTATGCGCCCCTCAGTGGTGCCAGCGAAGTACCAGCTGTGAATACAGAAGCAGTAGGTGCGCTTGCGCTGGAAGTCAACCCCGGCCGGATTACCGCAACAGGTAGCTTCAACGCCCTGTCGAGCATGCTGGAAACCGATATTGCCGGTGGTGCACACATTCACTTAGGCTACGCCGGTGAAAATGGTGGCGTCCAGAATGTACTGGGTGTACTGGCTGACGCCAATGGCACCAACGGCATCTTCCCCGCCGCCGACAACACCATTATGGCGAGCGAAGGATGGATAGACACCTTGCGCATGCGCCAGTACTACGTGAACGTCCACTCTATGGATTTCCCATCGGGCGAAGTGCGTGGCCAGCTGCTACCCTTGTCCACCACCTACTTCACCAGCAGCCTGAGCGGCTTCAATGAAGTACAGCCGATCGGATCAGAAGCAGTGGGCGGCATTAAGGCCGAACTGACCGGCGAGACCCTGACGCTAACCGGTGCCTTTTCCGGCCTGGAAAGCCCATTCGATGAGAATGTAGCCGGTGGTGCACACCTCCACTTCGGTGGCCCGGGTATGAATGGAGACATTGCCCTAGGCCTGATGCCTGCTGTAGGTGCTGATCAAACGAGCGGCGCATTCACTGCTGCCGACAATACCTACGCACTCACAGCAGAACAGGTGGAAGCAATCCGCAGTGGCAGCTACTATGTGAATATCCACACTGCGGAGCAGCCCGCCGGAGAACTCCGTGGGCAGGTACTTCCGGAAATCAACCGCTTCCCATCAGATGAAGCAGAGATTACGGCTCCAATGGACGGTGCAGCACTGACCATTGAAGGCGATCCGGAAACGCCCTTTGCAGCAACCTGGTCTGAAGCAAGCGACCGCGATGACCTGGTGTATATTTGGCAACTCGCTTCAGAGGAAGATTTTACCGAAGTGCTCGTACAGCAAAACGTGGGCGCGGAGCAGACCTTTGAGACCACCTTTGGTGTGGTGGATCAAATACTGGAAGATGGCGGCATTGCCATTAACCAAACCGTAACGCTGTACCACCGTGCAGTAGCTTCAGATGGTAGTGTAGCCACACCGGGCGGATTTTCAACTGTAGAAGTGACCCGTGGGATGATTACTTCCACACTGGATGTAGCCGCAGCTGGCTTGGGCATGAAAGCTTTCCCAACGGTTACCCGCAATAACCTGACCGTAGAAATGAGCAGTCAGCAAACCCGGAAAGGTCAGCTGATGGTGCATAACGGCAACGGGCAGGCGGTAAACATCGTACCTGTAGAGCTGTCTTCCGGCACTACAACTGAGCAGCTTGACGTCCGGCAGATGCCTGCGGGCACCTACTTCCTGCGCCTCATTGTAGAAGGGCAGCAAGTCGCAACCCGTCGGTTCATCGTCGAATAAGGCGCTTAATTAGTTAATGGAGAATTGATCAGAGCCGGTAGTGCACGTCACTGCCGGCTTTTTTATATTGAAAGGCGCTCTATGGTGAAATCAGGCTCGATCATATGCCGGGCAAGGGCTTTGGTGCCCTGCAGAGGGCCGGAAAAGAAGAGTTGGTAGTTGGTTTCCGCAGAAGGGGAGGCGAGCAGGTGGTGCTCGGTAAGAACCCGTTGTAGTTGGCGGGCTACAGCGGGAGCCGGGTTGATGATAGTTCGTTCCGGGCCGATGATGTCCTGTAGTAGCGGTGCCACGAAAGGGTAGTGGGTGCAGCCCAGCACAAAGGTATCGGCCTGCTGCCGGATCATAGGCAACAGGATCGCCTCCAAGAGTTGCCGGGTAGCCGAGGTATTGAGCTCGCCGGCTTCGATTTGCTCCACCAGGCCAATGCAGGGGTCTTCCAGCAGCGTGATGCCACTGGCGTAGCGTTGCATGAGGTCCGCATAGCGCTGACTCTTAAACGTGCCGGCGGTAGCGAGTACGCCCACCACACCGGTCTGCGTGGCGTTGGCACCAGGCTTGACGGCCGGCTCCATACCTACAATGGGTATGTCCGGCCAGGCAGCCCGCAAGGTGCCCAATGCAGCAGCAGAGGCGGTATTGCAAGCGACCACAATGGCTTTAGCACCTGACTCGATCAGGTAACGGGTAATATCCAGGCTGTACTGACGGATGGTATCGGCAGGCTTAGTGCCGTAGGGAATACGGGCGGTATCGCCGAAATAGAGGAGGGACTCAGAAGGGAGTAAATCGATAATGGCACGGGCGACCGACAGGCCGCCTATGCCAGAATCAAATATACCGATGGGTAGGTTGGGCATTGCCGGCAGGCTTAGTTGGCCAGCTTCGCCTTTACCAAATCATTCACATTCTGAGAGTCTTCAGCGTAAAGCAGCACGTTCTGGTCGAAAATGAACTGGAAGCCATTCTCTTCTGCCACATCCTTAATGGCCTGATTGACCTTCTCGTAGATTGGGCCCAGTAGTTCTTCACGCTTATCGGAAACCTGCTTGCGCATGTCCTGCTCAAAAGCAGCAATTTCCTGCTCGCGCTTTTGAAGCTTTTGTGCTTCTTCCTCCTGTTGCTTAGGAGACAAGTCGCCGCTCTGAACTTTCTGCTGCAAGACACCATAGTCCTGCTGCAACTGCTCCAGCATGCTCTGGCCTTTTTTCTGCAACTGCTTTTGCAGGGCTTCAAGGTTGGCATCCGCTTGCTTTACCTCCGGCATTTCAGCCAGGATAGCTGCAGAGTTGACATAGCCAAACTTTTGGGCCTGTAGCGTACCAGCGGTCGCTGCAAAGAGGGCTACAAGACAAGTGATTTTCAACAAACTTTTCATTCGTATGCGGTTTGAATTTGTATTGGATCAAATGGTTGATCTTTGTTTTTTGCGGGTGCAAAAATAAGAATTTCGCGCTTTTTTGCCTTAAATCCTGCACCTTATTACTTCAGCTTCTTCATGACGTCTTCCGTTTTGTCGTAAGACGGGTTGGAAAAGATCATGCCGGCACCGCTGGATTTATCAAAAATGAAGTCATAGCCGCGCTCCTGAGCATATTCTTCAATCGCAGCGTAGACGCGTTCCTGAATGGGGCGCACGAGGTCCTGCCGCAGCTTGAATAAATCGCCTTCCGGGCCAAAGCGAGACTTTTGCAGGTCGCGCACTTCCTGCTCCTTGCTCATGATTTCTTCCTCACGGCGCTGCCGCTCGTCTTCGCTCAAAAGGACCTGCTCCGCCTGATAGCGGTTGTACATCCCCTTGATTTTATCGTATTCCTGAGCGATTTCCTGCCGCCATACCTGCGCAGTTTTGTCCAAGTCACGCTGCGCTGCCTGGTATTCGTCAATGCTTTCCAGAATGGTATTGACATTCACATAGGCAATGCGCTGGGCGAAGGTGGTGAAGGTGCCGGCCGCCACGATGGTCAGGGTCAGCAGCGCCTTCTTTAGTGATAACTGGTTCATATTTTCGTTGTTTTTGATTTTTTGACGAATGTACGGAACACAACACCATAACGCAACATCCTTCTGTTTGGGTGCCTCAATAGCCCGTTGTTTAACCTAGATTTAACGCACAAAGGCTTTTTTAACGCGGGCGCAACAATTGCCCCGGTTGCTGCTGTTGTACACATCAATACAATCCGACTATGGCTGCATCTCAATCCATTACCACCATTTCCTTTTTTCGGTATCAGTCTCTGCCCAACCGTTGGTGGGGCTTCAAGCAAATGGGGCTGGCCGGCGAGGCGCTGGCTCAGGTAGAGGGGCTGCGTTTCCACAAAATGCTGGGCAGCGGGGCGGGCAATGGCTTTAGCATCTGGCCCAACTTCGGCGTTTATGGTCTGCTTGGAGTATGGGAAAACGAAGGTGCGGCCGCGCGCTTCTTTCAAAAACATGCGCTATTTGCGGAATTCCGGGAGCGTTGCGCCGGTTGGTGGACCGTCTACATGGAGGCGGCCAAGGCGCATGGCGAGTGGGAAGGTGAAATGCCTTTCCCCATCACTGTAGACTACGACCCCGCCCGCCCGGTAGCCGTGATCACCCGGGCGACCATTCACACCCACCACCTTTGGCGCTTCTGGCGTTTTGTGCCCCCGGTAAGCCGCTCGGTGGAGGACAAGGAAGGGCTGCTTTTTTCCGTAGGCATTGGCGAGCTGCCCCTTGTACAGCAGGCTACCTTCAGCCTCTGGCAAAACAGTGAACTGATGACCGCCTATGCCTACCGCAGCAAATACCACAAAGAGGTAGTACGTCGTACCCGCGAACTGGGCTGGTACAAAGAGGAGCTGTTCTGCCGTTTCCACCCTTACCGCACGGAGGGAGATTGGGAAGAGGGGCGAACGCCGGCTTCGGTGTTGTTTCAGCCAGCATAATTCCAGACTTTTGCACAAACGAAAAACGACCCATGCTCGAACTCAACTATAAAACCTTCGGACAAGGCGAACCGCTCATCATACTGCACGGGCTGTTCGGCACCCTCGATAACTGGCAGACCCTTGGCAAAAAACTGGCGGAGCACTTCACCGTTTATCTGGTAGACCAGCGCAACCACGGGCGCTCGCCCCACGATGAGGCACATACCTATACCGCCATGGCCGAGGACCTGCACCACTTTATGGAGTCTCACTGGATTTTCAAAGCCCACATCCTGGGGCACTCCATGGGCGGCAAAACAGCCATGGCCTTCGCCCAACATTACCCGGACATGGTGGACAAATTGATTGTGGTGGATATTGCCCCCAAAGCCTACAGCGGTGGGCATGAGGAAATCTTCAAAGCCCTGCAAAGCCTGGACCTGTCCGCGATTGACAGCCGGGGAGAAGCCGAGGATATGCTGGAAGCCCAGATCAATAGCCTGGGTATCCGCCAGTTTTTGTTAAAAAACCTGACCCGCAGCAAATCCGGTGCTTACCGTTGGAAAATGAACCTGGATGCCCTGTGGAATCACTATGCTGATATCCTGGATGCTTTGCCCGGGCAGCACGCGCCCTTCGAAGGGCCCACGCTGTTTGTGCGTGGCGGGCGCTCCGATTATATTCAGGACAGCGACCTGCCTGACCTGGAAGCCCACTTCCCTAACTATCAGCTTAAGACTATTGAGAAAGCCGGGCACTGGGTGCACGCCGAGGCACCGAAGGCACTATTGGAAGCCTTAGAATCGTTTTTAGAGGCTTAAACTACGGTACATGCCAGGTATTTATTTTCATATTCCATTTTGCAAGCAAGCCTGCCACTACTGCAATTTCCACTTCTCCACCTCGCTGAAGTACAAGTCGCAGGTAGTGGAAGCCATGCTGAAGGAGCTGCACTGGCGCGCGGATTACCTGCCACAGGAGCCTTTACAAAGCCTATACTTCGGAGGAGGGACGCCCAGCCTGCTGGAAGCGGAGGAACTGGCGGCGTTTTTCGACGCCGTTGCCCGGCACTTCGAACTCGCGCCGGATGCTGAAATCACCCTTGAGGCCAACCCCGATGACCTCACACCGGAAAAGCTGCAAGCCCTCCGCGCATCGCCGGTCAACCGGCTGAGCATTGGGATTCAGTCTTTTTACGAAGAAGACCTCACCTTTTTCAACCGGGCACATAATGCGGCTGAAGCCCGTCAGTGTGTGGAACGCGCCCGCGCCGCTGGTTTCCGCGACCTTACCGTCGACCTCATCTACGGCGCGCCCACCATGCCCGATGCGCACTGGGNAGCCAATCTGAAGGCTGTCCTGGAAGCCGAAGTACCCCACTTTTCCGCCTATGCTCTGACGGTAGAGCCGCAGACGGCTCTCGACTATTTTGTCAGAAAAGGCAAAGTCCCCCCGGTGGAGGAAGCCGCCGCTGCCCGCCACTTTGAGATGCTGGTAGAAATGACAAGCGCCGCAGGGTATGAGCAGTATGAGGTGTCTAATTTTGCCCTGCCCGGGCGCTACGCCGTGCACAACAGCAGTTACTGGAAAGGGGAGCCCTACCTCGGCATTGGCCCTTCTGCCCACAGTTTCAACGGGCATAGCCGGCAGTGGAATGTGGCCAATAACGCGAAGTACCTCAAAGCGATGGCAACCTCTGATCTGGGCCAGGCGATCGGCTTAGGGCTGTTTGAAAAGGAGGAACTCAGCACCGCCGATCAGTACAATGAATATGTGATGACCGGTCTTCGGACCATCTGGGGGGTTAGCCTGCACACTATCCGGAGCCGGTTTGGAGTGGAATATGCGGCACACTTTGAGCGGGAAGTTGCCCGTTTTGAGGCGGCGGGGCAGGTGGTTTCTGCGCATGGCAAATACTGGCTGCCCGGTACCCACCGTTTTATGGCAGATGGTATTGCTGCCGATTTATTTTGGTAAGAGAAAATTTTGAGCATATGATTAATTCGCTTCGGGCGGGCCTTTTTATCGCCACCGTTTTTTACCTGTCTGTCACAGGTGTCTTAGCGCAGACTGCTCCTCAATGGCGCTTTCCGGCTGATGCGCCCGGTACGCGTGCCTATCTGTTGACTTACACCGTCAGTGAGCAGACCGGGGCATGGGATTTTGAGCAGGCTACCTTGTCTGAGGTCGAATGCAGCCGGCCCGATGGCGTGGATCAGCTACAGGTAACCCGTATGCCCGTTTACGGGGCCGCCCAAAAGTGGACATTGGAATTGGGCGAAGAGGGTGCAATGCAGGCCCGGCTCCACACCGGTCAGCTATGGCACAGGGCACCTGTCACGGCCGGGTTGTTTTATGACACCACCGGCCTGAGACCCGCAGCGACCCCGACCACAGCTATGGATACGCTGCTCGCCGTAATGCCTGAGCTTTCCGGTACGCCTGAAGCTAGTTGCCTTTCGCTGGTTAGTGCGGATGGGCAGCGGGCGTTTGCTTATTTGCTCAACGCGGAAGGCTGGCCTGTGGCAGAAGCCTGGCTTGATAAGGGGCAATTGGCCGCCTGGCGGACCTATGAATACCGGTGGGATAAGTCTGGTCATTGGGACCGGCAGTTGGTACACAACCGGCTATCCGGACAGCAGCAGCTGGTAGAGCGGCGGATGGTGCAGGCAACGGAGGAAGATGCTTCTGGCTGGATGGCCGTGCAGGGCGGAGCCGCATACTGGCTGCTGGCAGATAATGGGCATGCCCGTTACTGGGACGGGCGTAGCGCACAATCAACAACGGCAAGGTGGCAGCTAAAAGGAGATGTGCTAAGTATTCAGCGTGCCGATCAGCGGGAAGCTTTGGTGTACCAGATTAAGTCCAGGCAACCCTGGGGCTGGCAGGTCGCTACAGCGGACGGTGCTCAGGAAGACTGGGTCTGGCTAAATGCCATACAGGAAGTACCCCGCAAACTTAAGCGCTGGCGTGACGCTACCAACGCCGCACACTTTCAAACCTTCACAGAAAAAGGCCGGACCGGGCTGCGTGATGGGGAGAACCGTGCGACGCTCCCCGCCCAATACGATGCGATTGAGCCGGTGCACCCCCGCCTTGCCCTGGTCAAACTGGAAGAGCGGTATGGTTTGGTACAAACGGACGGCAGAACGTTGTTCCCCATCTACTTTGAAAAGCTGGAATATTTAGGCGACAGCCTGCTGCTGGCTCAACACAATGGAGGGCAGGGGATACTGCATCTTTCAGGCGATACGCTGGTGCCTTTCGTGTATGAACGCCTGATCCCACGTGATGACACCACCTACTGGGCTTTTGCAGGTGGGGAAATGGGCCTGATCAACGATCGCGCCGCCATGCTCCTGTCTCCACAGTTTGATCTCATCTACCCTTTTCATGATAATCAGGCCGTAGCCTTGGAAAACGGGCAAACTGGCGTTATCGATACCCAAGGGCAGTGGGTGGTTAGCCCGGGCAAGTACACGGGCCTCATTCCGGTGGACCTGGAAGGCTACCTGGTACAAACGCAAGACAATAACTGGGGCTTTATCAACCGGGAAGGGCAATTGGTCATAGAGCCTGTCTACGGTCATTTACGGGCATTGGCAAAGGGCGTGCTCGTAGGGCAGCAGGAGGGGCGCTTTGGCCTGCTAAAGACGAGAGGGGAGCTGCTGACCCCCATCAGGTACCGGATGCTTAAAGGTTGCGGGGATTATACCACCACGCAGGAACTTTGTCAGATACTGGCTGAAAATAACGCCGTGGCGCAATTCGTATCCGATGACCGCTTCGGGTACCTCGATGCCCGGGGGCAGGCGCATCCACCAGTACTGCCTTCGCCCGCGGAACTTGAAGCGGATTACAAGGCGGATACGGTGGAGCATGGACTCATTCTGATCTATCCAAAGGGCTGGCAACTGGAAAGAAGCATTCAAAAGTTGTACAAGCAAGGCGACTACGGGCAGTCCCGGGTAGTGTACGAATTCCTGCCTGCCAACGGGCAAACGCTGGAAGACTGGGTGGGCGCTAATTTCGCAAAAGTTACTACCGCAGTCACTTTAGAACAACAACCTGCATTATCCTATACGGAGCGGGAGCGGGTCCGCTACTATGATTTTTTCAGGAAGCATATTTACTGCTTGTCGGAGGATGGACGGACGGTCATTCACCTGGAGTTATCCTGCAAGGATGCTAATTTCCTGGAGAGTATTCCCGACCTGTATGAGATTGAGCAGCTCGTCAGTTTTATGCAATGATAGGGAGAAAAAAGTACCTGATTTATCGTTATTCCAATGAAACGTCTATATTTGATGTTTGAATAAAGGGATAGTCTTACAACGTATAATGTGAATCGGATAAAAAGTTTACTCCTAATTAACCATAAACTTTTTACTATGAAAAGACTATTGTTTTTCCTGCCATTGCTGTTCAGCTTTATGCTGATTACTAATTCTGCTACTGCACAAGAATACCGTACAGCTGTGGGTGCCCGGCTTGGTTATCCACTTTCCCTTTCTATCAAGCATTTTCTGAATGATAACGGACATGCCGTGGAAGCCTACGTTGGGACACGTGGAGGGGGGTATGGACGTTGGGTAAACCTCAGCGCGAGTTATCAGGTCCACAACCTGTTAGACATTGAAGGGCTTGAAGGACTGTACTGGTACTATGGTGGCGGAGCTAGTGTCTTCTTTTGGAACTTCAATGATCCCTTTCTTGATGACAACAATTCGGCCGCGTCCTTCGGTATACAAGGCTACCTGGGGCTGGACTATGCATTTAGGGGCACTCCGGTTAACATAAGCGTAGACTGGGTGCCAACGGTTTTCATCAACGGCTACGGGAGTGGCTTCGGTGCTGGCTATGGAAATGTAGGCATACGCTACATTCTGGGGCAATAGCCTAAACCGCTTTACACCAAACTAAAAGAAGCAGCTGAGCGTACGTTCAGCTGCTTCTTCTATTATAGGGGGCAGGGTAGAGCCTGCCTAGGTATTAAGCATGCATATTGCGAAGCCCCTCCGGGTCAACGATCTTGATCGCACCGTCAATCACTTCAATGTAGCCATCTTCCTTGAACTCTGTGAGCATACGGATAACACTCTCTTTGGCGGTTCCTACGATCCGCGCCAGGTCGTCCCGCAGAATACTGATATTGCCTTCGCCCTGCTTTTCGTGAAGGAGCAGGATGGCATCCGCTACTCGCCGCCGCACGGAGTTGTACGCGAGGTTGAGCAGTTGTTCCTCCTTGGCAGTGACGTTGCTGGCCAGCATTTTAATCATCTGGGAAGCTACGTCCCGGTTGGCATTCAGCAGCTTTGAAAAATCCTCCTTTGGGATCAGGCTGATCTCTGTTTCCTCCATGGCGGCTGCGGACTCTGTGTACTTTTCCTCTTTCAGCAAGTCCAGGTAGCCGAAGAAGTCCCCTTCCTTGCAGATTTCAATGATGTATTCCTTCCCATCCTCGTTGGTCTTAAAGACTTTGGCTTTGCCGGATTTGACAAAGTAGAGATAGCGGGGGTAGTCTCCCTCTTCGAATATGAGGTCACGCCGCTTGTAGTGTTTGACTTTCCGCTCATCCGATAGTTTGCGGAGTTCTTCGTACCCTTTCGCCTCATTGATGAAAGCCGTAAGGCCCTGCTCGGTTTTGTCAAACTGCTTTTTGAGCCGTTCGCTTTTTTCCAGGCGGGTTTCGATGACATCGAGCAGCTCGTCTTTGTAGAAAGGCTTAGTGACGTAGTCGTCGGCCCCGAGGTTCATGCCCCGGCGGAAGTCGGATTTTTCCGTTTTTGCGGTAAGAAAAATGAACGGCACATTGGAAGTCGCGCTCTTCTTGCTAAGGATATTGAGCACGCCAAACCCATCAAGGTGTGGCATCATCACATCGCACAGGATGAGGTCAGGCGGATTGGTCAGGGCTTTTTCAACCCCTACTTTGCCATCTTCGGCGGTCGTCACCTGATAGCCGGAAAGCTCAAGGATTTCTTCCAGGTTTTCACGTACTTCCTCATTATCTTCAATGACTAGGATCTTTTTCATCGCTGTTTTTTATCTGGTTACAGTTCTCAAATATAATTAAGAATGCCTGTTCTTGAAATTGTAGCGGAAGGCTATTTGTGGTCAGGTACCTTTCATGTGCTTTTAGCCGTGCCGCAATGGGATGGCCACCCTGAAGGTTGAGCCCTGTTCAGGCACACTTTCAAAGGTGATATGCCCACCCAGAAGGTCTACATAGCCTTTGACGATATTGAGCCCGAGCCCGGTGCCCTGTATGTTTTCTACATTATGTGCCCTGAAAAAGCGGGTGAACAAGTGCTGTTGTTCGGATTCAGGTATACCGATGCCATAGTCCTGTATGGCGATTTTCAAATCTCCGTTTTTACAACGTACGCTGCAGTCTATGGGCTGCCCCTCACCGCTGTACTTGATAGCGTTGGAAAGCAGGTTGTAGAAAATATTCTGCAGAATCCTCCGGTCAGTGTTTAGTCCGGGAATTTGCTCAAGGCCTTTGATGTTTAGCTGTTGCCCTTTCTTAAGCATACCCTGCACGCCTTCTTCTACTTCCTTCCAGACTGCTGTAAGTTCAAACTCGGAAGGGTTGAAGCTCAGTTTGCCTTCCTCAAGACGGCTCAGCGATAGAAAGTCGTTGAGAATGCTGGTCAGGTTGGCGACCGAGGTCTTGATTCTCTGGGTATGCCGAAGCCGCTTCTTTTGCTGCTCTTCTTTTTGGTAAGCTTCGATGAGGTCGGCTGAGGAAAGAATTGTACTCAGCGGCGTTCTGAACTCATGAGAGGCCATAGAGACAAACCGGGATTTGAGCTCGTTCAGCTCTTTTTCCTTTTCCAGTGCTATGGTCAGCTGCTTCTCTTTGGTTTTCAATGCGGCCTCAGCAGTTTCCCGCTCTTTGATCTCATGTTTGAGCTGTTTGTTGATACCAAGCAGCTGATTGACTACTTCGGCGAGCTCTTCCGTACGGGCGGCGACCCGCTTTTCCAGCTCCTGATTAAGCCGGATGATCCGGTCTTCGGCCTCCCGTTGTGCGCTGATGTCTATGCCGGAGCTTAGAGTGCCGGTAATCTGCCCCTCATCGTCTCTGAGCAAAGTATTGTGCCAGGCCACCAGGTGTTGCTTCCCGGAAGCAGACTGTACATAATTCTCATAGTACTCAATGTCCCGCCCATCCATCAGGGCCCGGAAGACCACTTTGACCTCACTTCGGTAGTTGTCGGGTATAAAATGGTCCACCCAATCCTTACCTACAGCTTCACCAGGCTCCACTTCAAGGATTCTCCGGCCCTTGTCGTTGAGCAGTTTTATTTTGCCGTCGCGGCCCAGAATAACAATGATGGTATTAGCGATATTCAGGTACCGTTGGGCACGCTCTTTCTCCCTTTGGAGTGCCGATTCTGCCGTCTTTTGCTGGGTCAGGTCATGGACGATACCGGTGAATAATCGGCGCTCCCCCATTTCCACTTCGCTGATGCTGAGCCTTATCGGAAATTGGGAACCGTCTTTGCGCTGAGCCATTACTTCACGGCCAATGCCGATGATCTGGGCTTCCCCGGTTTTCATGTAGCGGGCAATGTAGTTGTCGTGCTGCTGAGCATGATGCGACGGCATGAGCATGCTGATGCTTTGTCCGAGCATTTCCGCTTTGGAATACCCAAAAAGATGAGCGGCTGCCTGATTGACTAAAACCATACGCCCCCTGACGTCAATAGAAATGATACCGTCCGTTGCAGACTGAATAATAGCCTCCAACTGAAGGGCTGCTTCTTCGGGTACTAAAGATTTGAATAATTGGCTCAAAATGTTTGTGCGTGAAATTGGTATTTGCGATAATGGCTTAGTCAGGGCAAAATCAGCAGGCAAGTTAACAGGTAAGCTTGTTGGAAAAAGATGACAAATGTCACCCCTCTGCCTTGATTGATGTCATGTCCTGAGCTGATGAGACCTCATTAAATTGATGGTGAATCCTACCAAAACGCCAATGCTATGAGAAAAATACTGATTCCAACCGATTTCTCTTCCAATGCTATGGGCGCCCTTCAGTATGGAGTTGGGCTGGCCAATGCCATAGGGAATGTGGAGCTGACTTTACTGCACACCTACGAAGTGCATAGCAACGCAGGCATGTTCGTCTCGGTCAGCGACTTCATGAAAAAGGATGCCGTAGACCAGTCCCTGGAAGCGATAAAAGCGGTAGAGCCCCGGTTGCAAAATGGTGTCACCATTGACAGTCAAATCCTGAGAGGGTCTACCGTAGATCTGATTACCGATTTTGCCCGGCGCAACCGGTACGACCTTATACTGATGGGCACGCAGGGGGCCTCCGGTTTGCAGGAAATCTTTTTTGGAAGCACCACCAATGCAGTTCTCAAGCAGGCGGATGGGCCAGTGCTTGCGGTCCCTGCCGGCTACAGGTACACTCCGGTGGGAAAGATTGTGCTGGCCATTGATGAGGAAGGGCTGGAAGGTCGCGAAATGGTAAAGCCGCTGGCCGTAGTTTCCAAAGCATTTGACGCACCGGTCTGTGTTTTTCATCAATCGGCGGCCTTTGAGCAGGATGGCATTGACCCCAGCGTGGACGAGGCGCTTAGCGGTATTGACCATTCCTTCCACTACGAGCTCGAAGATGAAAATGTCAATGAGAGTATCAATAATTTTGTAACAGACTGCGGCGCGCAGTTGCTGGTCATGGTACGGCGGCAGCGGGGGTTCCTGGAGGAAGTGTTTCACGTAAGTGCCACAACCAGAAAGGTATTCAGTACGCCGGTGCCCCTGCTTATTCTGAAAGAGGGCTGAAATGTCGACAGGCTAATGCGTCCGGTCAAAATCTTCGGCAATTTCGAGTAACATGTGGATGTCGCTAAAAAACTCCCGTATCAACTCGAAGCTGAGGTTGGAGCGCAAAATATGAGGCTCCAGCAGGTCTTTGTCTTCGGTCACAGCAGCGTAGATTTCCCGGTTGATGAACGACATGTAAATCTCCTTGCCCGTTGCCTTTCTGAAATCTACAATGGCTTGTTGCATGGGTTCGGAAAGGATACCAATAACATGTGTGCTTTTGGTGGCGTAAACGAGGTAGGCTTCCCGGAATTCAGGGTTTAGGATTTCATCACTCACATCAGCGCCGCCCATCCAGGCAAAATCCCGGATGGCCCGGAAGTGCCGGTGACGGTACCTTTTAGGCCAGATGACGATTCTGCCCTTTGCTTCTTCCGGAAAAGTGGCATGCATGAAAACGCCCTTGAACAACTGCTGCAGCCCGTTCTTTACAGGCGAGATTTCTGAGACAAACAACTCGCACATTTCAAACTCCAGGTTGCCTACCTTGCCGGAGATGAAGTCCTCCCCGTGGTAGCTGTCAGCAGGAGTGGCAAAGAGTTGGCTGGCGAGGAAGTGTTGGCGGTCAATAAACCCTTTGGGGTCATATTCCAGCGGGTAGTTGACATCATAATTGACGCCATCATCAATAAAATCGAGGACCAGGTTGATGACATTCGGCTTGAAGGTATTCCGGAACCGCTGAATCCGGTAAGCCAGGTAAAAAAGGAAAAGCCCGATGGGAATGGCAAGCGCCAGGGTAAGCACCCAGATATCCAAATAAAATTCAAGCAGGAAGATACCGGCAAGAATGAGCCCGGATAGCACAAACAGCCGGATCAGGCGAAGCCGCCGCCGTTCCATCCGCAATAACTCCGGATGAATGGTATGGTTGTAGTACATTCGGAACTCCTCAATCCGCTTCATACGGGCTAAAATAGGTCAAAAATCATTCTCCCGGGCTGCTCAACCAACCTTAACGTGCTTTTTATCCTCCTTGAGCAGCACAAAGTTTGAACTATTGTCTAAAATGCTGTAATTTTGCAAACTTATGAAACGACTACTGTTACTCGCGATCATCAGTATAAGCCTGGCTTCCTGTAAAAGCGAGTTTGAAAAGATACGTACGAGCGGCGATGTGGACCGTATATACACCAAAGCGATGGCGTATTACGAGGCGGAGGAATACCAAAAGGCGCAGGCGCTGTTTGAGATCATCATCAGCAGCTACCGGGGAAAGCGTGAGGCAGAGGATATCTACTTCAAGTACGCCTACACCTACTACCACCTGGAGCAGTTTATCCTGGCCGCTTACTATTTTAAGAATTTCTCGACCACGTACGGTACCAGCGAACTCAGAGAAGAAGCAGATTTTATGTCGGCTTATGCCAACTATCAGCTGTCTCCAACGTTTCGTCTGGACCAGCAGTATACGATTGAAGCGATTGAGGGCTTTCAGCTTTTTGTGAATACCTACCCGAACAGCGATCGGGTAGAACAATGCAATAAACTGATAGATGCCATGCGGGCCAAACTGGAACTGAAAGCTTATAAAGCTGCAGAGCTCTACTATGACCTGCAAGACTATCAGTCTGCCATTCAGTCATTCGAAAATGTACTTAAAGACTTTCCGGATACTCAAAACCGTGTTGAAATCGGTTATATGATTATTCGGTCGGCTTATCTGCTGGCAAAGAACAGCTTTGTCGAAAAACAAAAAGAACGCTTTACTGATGCGGTAGAGCGTGCTTCTGAGTTTCTTGAGAGGTATAGCGACAGCCGTTATGCCGACGAGGTTCAGAAGATGTATGAACAGTCAACCGATCAATTAAAAGAATTAGAGAATGTCAGATATCAAGACGAAAGTTCAGGGGTTGGATCCTAACGTTAAAGCACGTGACGTGCATGGCCTTGCAGCCAATACCGGCAATGTGTATGAAGCACTCGCGATCATCACGAAGCGGTCTCGTCAACTGGCAATAGAACTCAAGCACGAGCTGCACCAAAAGCTTGAAGAATTCGCGGTATCCTCTGATGCCATCGAAGAAGTAAGCGAAAACAAGGAGCAGATCGAAATTTCCAAGTTCTACGAGCGCCTGCCTAACCCTGTGGTTATCGCTTCTGAAGAGTATATCAATGGCGAGCTTTACAGCCGTTACAACAAAAAGCAGGAAGACGACCTCTAGCGTTGTCTGTGCACACTGATTTTCCCGGAGAGCAGAGGATAGGCGCGCCCTTTCCCCTGCTCTTCGTTATTCATAAGGTATCTATAGCCAACCAACTGTCCTGACGATGTCCGCACTCCACGGCAAAAAAATAATACTAGGTATTACCGGTAGCATAGCCGCCTACAAGGCAGCCTCGCTCGTGCGGTTGCTGATTAGGGCAGGAGCCGAAGTACAGGTGCTGATAACTGCCGCGGCTACTGACTTTATCACGCCCCTTACCCTGGCTACCCTTTCCCGGAACAAGGTGCATACCGATGTGGCATCCGGCGACAGCTGGAATAACCACGTGGAGATGGGGCTTTGGGCAGATGCTATGGTACTTGCCCCCCTGACTGCCACCACGCTGGCTAAACTGTCGCAGGGCATTTGTGACAACATCATTACGGCCACCTACCTGTCTGCACGTTGCCCCGTCTTCTTTGCACCAGCTATGGACCTGGATATGTGGAAACATCCGGCAACGCAGGAAAACGTTAGTCGCCTGCAGCGCTTCGGTAATCAGCTGATCCCTGTGGGAAAAGGCGAGCTGGCCAGCGGACTGGTAGGAGAGGGGCGCATGGCAGAACCGGAAACCATCCTGGAGGTCCTGGACAAGCACTTCCGCAGGGTGCACAGCCTGAGCGGTAAACGCGTACTTGTCACAGCCGGCCCAACGTATGAACCCATCGACCCGGTCCGCTTTATCGGTAACCGCTCAAGTGGGAAAATGGGTATTGCCATTGCAGACGAATTGTGCACTCGCGGTGCGGCCGTTCATCTGATCCTTGGGCCTTCGGCGCTATCGCCCGGAAAGGCAGGTGTTGAGGTGATCCGGGTAGGCACTGCCAGAGAAATGCACGAAGCCGCTACAACGTTGTTTGGCCGCTGCGATGCTGCTGTACTGGCAGCCGCTGTGGCAGATTACCGGCCGGCTGAAGTTGCTGAACAAAAAATAAAAAAATCAGGGGATGAAATGCAGGTGTCTATGGTCAAAAACCCGGACATCGCTGCATCGCTCGGTCAAAGCAAAACGGTCCATCAGAAGCTGGTCGGCTTCGCTCTGGAAACCCAAAACGGACTGGAAAACGCACAGACCAAGCTGGAGCGTAAGAACCTGGACCTCATCGTCCTGAACAGCCTGACGGATAGTGGCGCAGGCTTTAACCATGATACGAACAAAATCACTATCCTGGATCGGGGCAATAAGAAGCGCGAATTTGAGTTAAAAACCAAAGCAGCTGTAGCTGTTGACATCGTCGATGCCCTTCAGGAACTATGGGGCTGACCCGAAAAGCATAAGTACCATGAGAAAATTGATCCTATCCGGAATATTGCTGTGCAGCCTGTTCGCTATGCAGGCGCAGGAGCTGGAAGTCATCGTCCGTACCAATACTCAGAAACTGCAACAGGCAGATCCGCAAATCTTTGAGACGCTGGCCAACTCCATTGCAGAGTTCATGAATAACCAAAAGTGGACGGATGATGTGTTTGAACCCGAAGAACGCATCAAAGCTAATATCCTGATCACCATTCAGGAAGAGCTTTCGCAGGTGGCCTTTAAGGCTGATATTGCCGTTCAGGCCTCCAGACCGGTTTACAACAGTAACTACGATACGCCCCTGCTGAACTACATCGACAAAGGCGTCGTCTTTACCTATGAACCTTTTCAGCCGATTCAGTTTAGCCAGAACCGTTTTAATGATAACCTGTCTTCCTGCCTGGCTTTTTATGCCTATATTATTTTGGGGCTCGATTACGACAGCTTCGCTGCCTACGGAGGAGAACCCTACTTCCAGGCCGCTCAGGAGATCGTCAATATGGTACCGGATGGTGCGGCGGCAGCAAGCCCGGGCTGGCGTGCTATTGATGGGGACCCCAGCCGGTTTTTCCTGATCGAGAACCTGCTTTCCCCCAGGGTACGCCCTTTCCGGCAGGCCTGGTATGAGTACCACCGACAGGGGCTGGATGTGGCTGCCAATGATGTGGCGACCTGCCGGGCTATTATTGCGGCTTCTATGGAGCAATTCCGCGATGTAGACCAGGCCTATCCAAATTCTATGATTATCCAGACTTTCTCGGACACCAAAGCCGATGAAATTATGGAAATCTTCAAGAAAGGAACGCCCCAGGAAAAGAACAAAGTGGTGCAAACCATGACCCGATTGGATGCGTCCAACACGACTAAGTTCAGATCCTTGAAATAAACTCTCCAATCGACATTACAAAGGACTTATGTTTTTTAAGCATCTTTTTCCGCTTCTTCTTTTACTGGCCTTTAATGCCACTTTGTTTGCACAGCAGGACCGCGTGCCAGGCGAAATATCCTGGGGGCCAGATATGACTGAGCCCTCCAGGTCCAGTATTACCAAGGTCGTGGAGGTCGCGCCTGAGGCCTACTATGTGCTTCGGGAACGCCGGCCCAGCGCAATCGCACGTGGTGAAGTCTTCATCGAACAATACGATAATCAGCAGCGGCTGAAGCGATCCGTAGAGCTGCCGCTCAAATACAAGCGGAAGTGGCGTGAGTTTGAGGATTTGGTGAAAATTGGTGGGGATTTCTATTTTTTCACCAGTTTCAATAATGAAGCTCAAAAGACCAATTACCTCTTTTATCAGAAGCTGAACAGCCGCCTGCAGCCCGAGCGTAGCCTGAAAAAAATCGCAGAAATTCCAGCAGCCAACCGGGCACGTACCGGTGCATTCAATCTGCTGTTGTCCCAGGATAGCTCTAAGGTGCTGCTCTACAGTCAGCTGGACAGCAAACGTAAGGAGCCGGAGCGCTTCGCCATCCGTGTATTTGACAATCAGATGCAGGAGCTTTGGTCCAGGAATATCCGCCTGCCCTACAGCGAACAGCAATTTGCAGTGGAGGATTACCGAATTGATGAAAATGGTAATGTTTACCTGCTTTGTATTCAGTTTTTGGATGGCTCCGCTCAGGCCGTTCGGCGTGGGCTGGCCAATTACCAATACGTCATCCTGGCTTATACCAATAATGGGGAAAACAAGCAGGAGTACCGCATCGACATAAAGGATAAGTTCATCACCGATATGACTTTCCGGATTGGCAATGAGGGGGACCTGATTTGTGCAGGCTTCTTCTCCGACAGAGGCACTACCAGCATAAAGGGGACTTGTTTTTTCCGGGTAGACCCGGAGACGGAGGAAGCTTTCAATATCAGCCTACAGGAGTTTGACTTTGACTTTCGGACTGCTTTTATGCGGGCAGGTCAGCAGCGACGGGCTGAGCGTGCTGAGGAATCCGGAAATGCAAATCAGCAGGCAGAACTTGACCGTTTCGCCCTCAATGACCTGATCCTGCGCAGTGACGGAGGAGCCGTTATTGTGGCTGAACAGTATTTCGTTTACCAGCGTACCTACCGCATGTGGGACGGCACCCTGCAGTTTGATGAGTTTTACAACTACAACGACATTATTGTCGTGAACATCAGGCCGGATGGTTCTATGGAATGGTCCGTTCGCATTCCAAAACGGCAGGAAACGGTCAATGACGGGGGCTATTATTCGTCCTACGCAATGGCGGTTGTGCGGGACAGGCTGTACTTCATCTTTAACGATAACAGCCGCAACTACACCTCAGATAATGACAACTTCCTGTACAATTTCAATGGCAGAAACTCTATCATTACGCTGGCCGAGATCCGTAAAGGTGGTGAACTGGAGATGTACCCGCTTTTCAATAACCGGGATGCAGGAGTCATCACCCGCCCAAAAATTTGCAAACAAACCGGAAGCCGGAAAATGATCGTTTACGGAGAACGCGGGCGCTCTTACCGGCTCGGGGAGCTTCAGTTCCAGTGATCTCCAATGTCCGCACTCTGCCTTATTAGTTGTTGTTTCGAAGCATTGCTGAGGATATTGTAAAAAAGCGTAATTTGGGCAATGTGGGAAAAGAAGCACCCACCCCGTTTTATGCTCGACCGAAAAACCATGGAAAGAATCGCCATTTTTGCTTCCGGTACAGGAAGTAACGCAAAAAAAATTATTGAATATTTTAATGGACATCCTAATATTGAAGTAGGACTTGTCGTTGCTAATAAGCCGGATGCTCCTGTCCTGGGTATGGCCGAAGAATCAGGGATTGGAACCCTTCGCATCAACCGGTCAGGGCTTTACCAGTCGGAGGACTTATTGGCGCAACTGAGCAATGCCGGAATTACATTCATTGTATTAGCCGGTTTCCTGTGGTTGGTTCCTGCTTACCTGGTCAATGCCTATCGCGGGCGTATGGTCAATATTCATCCAGCCTTATTACCAAAATTCGGTGGCAAAGGCATGTATGGGATACATGTGCACCGGGCAGTGAAAGATGCCGGTGTACCGGAAACAGGGATTACGATACATTTGGTAAATGAAGCTTACGATGAGGGGGATGCCCTTTTTCAGGCCAGGTGTTTGGTGGAGCCCACAGATACACCCGAACAGATTGCAGGTAAGGTACTTCGGCTGGAACACGAGCACTTTGCACCTGTTATCGAGAAATACATCAATGCATTAAATTCATAATATCGAAGTCATGATCCGCAATTACTTATTACTCTTTTTGTTTCTGATTGGCTTGGCCCCTGCGGTGGAAGCACAGAGCTGGAGGAGCCTTCGCAAAGATGCTGAGCAAGCGTTTGAAGAGGGAGACCTGAAAACTGCTGCTGAAAAGTATAGTGAAGCTTACAGCAAGAAGCGCAAAAAAGAAGAGCTCACCTATAAAGCAGGCGAGATTTACTACACCATGCGGGATTACCGCAAAGCAGTAGAAGCCTATCAGCCGGTTAAAGACGCGAATGATGATTTCCCGCTTGTTGGGCTGAAATACGCGCGTTGCCTGAAGCAGGATGGACAATACGACCGGGCGGTCAATGCATTCGAGGAGTTTCTGGAAGGATATACCGGTGATGGCAAGGAAATCCTGGACGAAATCATCCGTGTGGAAATTGCTGGCTGCCGGTTTGGAATGGAAGCACCGGCTAATGCGAACCGGGAACTAAATATCGCGCTGCCCGGTGACGGTATCAATTCCGAAAAAGAGGACTTCGCACCATTTCCCATTTCCGATAATGAGCTGTACTTCTCCTCCAATCAGGGAGACCGTGCCCGCATATTCGTTTCGGAGCGTGAAAATAACCGGTGGACAGAAGGGGAAGCGCCCCGCAACTTCCCGGTGATTCAGAAAGGGCACTTTTGCAATAGTGCGATGTCTCCGGATGGGAACCGCATCTACTTCACCGTTTGCAATGACGATAATAAAAACTGGAACGATGTGAAAACCCGCTGCGAGATTTTCGTCAGCAAACGGGTAGGCTCCCAATGGTCACAACCTGAGCGCCTGCCGGATTACATCAACACGCAGGGCGTGACCGCTACTCACCCATTTGTTACCCATCAGCGGGGAAGCGAAATTCTGTACTTTGCCTCCAACCGTGAGGGGGGGCTGGGCGGAATGGACCTTTGGTATGCTTCCCGTGATCTGGGTATCGACAATAACGACTTTAGCTTCCCTGTCAACCTGGGACCGGTAGTGAATACGCTGGGCGATGAAATCACCCCCTTTTACGACCGTGAAAACCAGGCGCTGTATTTCGGATCTAATGGTCATGTATCCATGGGCGGCTTCGATATCTTCCAATCCATTGGGGATGAGGTAAGCTGGTCGAAGCCTGATAATATGGGTATGCCCGTCAATTCCAGTGCAGATGACTACTTCTATATTCTCAACCCCTCCCGCAACGGAGGCTTTTTTACCTCCAACCGGGTAGATGCAGGCAGCAAGATCACCACTTCTCATGAGGATATCTTTGAATTCTCAGAGGGCGGGCGCCGTGTAGTACTGAAAGGGAATGTATACGACAGGTCGACCGGAGACCCTATTGGTGCGATTTCCGTACGCCTTTTTGAGGTAGGACCAGGCGGAGAATCAGAACTACGCAGCCAAAGCTTCAATGATGGCCGTTATGCTTTTGATATCTTGCCGAATCGTCAGTTTCGGGTGGAAGTCAGTGCATACGGCTACCAGCCTGGCTCTTACCGGGTAAATGCCAATGATGAAAATACCTACTCCTATGGGCAGCCCATTTTTCTGGAGAAAGAGGGGCAGGCGCCTGATATCCCTGAACCTCCCGTTGTGAACGAAGGGAATGATCCGTATCCGGGCAATCCTAACCCCGGACGTACTCAACCGCTTGAACCGGACGAACCAGTGACCACCTATCCGCCTACAGGGCCGGCTACACCTAATAATATGAACCCGGTTGCACCTTACCGTACAAGAAGCCAGAACCCTAATGATAACTACGAGTACGAAACCACGGCGCCCCGGCATAATGGTACTTACTACAAGGTACAGATTGCTGCAGTCGGTAATTTTGATCCGGCCAGATTCAGTAATATCGCGGATATTGGTACGATCCAAACCGAATTTATTATTGAGCGTAGCCTCAACCGGGTAATGCTTGCTGATTTCTTCTCTTTGCCAGATGCCCGTGCTGCCCTGAGCAAGGTCAAAGCAAGAGGGTACAGCGGAGCCTATCTGATAGAGTATGTTAATGGAGAGCGTTACGGTCGCGTACGGTAGATAGGGCCGAAAGGTTTTAGCGTTTTTTTTTGGAGTGGTTTCGTCATGAAGCGTTGATTTGCAATAGGAGCGAGCTCCAAACATGCTCGTATAGTGCACCTTTATTTGTAAGGAAGGGGCATCCGGATCTGTTTCAATCAGCCGGATGCCCTTTTCGATTTTACGGAGTGTAGTGAAGCAGGTCTCCGAAGCGCTCGTTAAAACCATGAATACCCTGTAGCCCTCCGGTATGTATTGCGACGATGGTGCTCCCTTTAGGGAAAAATCCCTGCTTTGCCAGGTCAACCAGTCCAAAGAGAAGTTTGCCGGTGTAGATGGGGTCTAGTGCCACTCCGTGTTGTTGGTAAAAACGATTAAGAAACTGTATGAGCTCTGGCCGGTGCTTCGCATAGCCCCCGAAGTGGAAGTCTGTGATCAGTGCCCAGTCGCCCGCAGCAGGGTAGCCAGCTAACAGCGAGGCGATATCACGCTTTAAAAAATCACCCTTCAGTGCAGAAAAGACCAGCACTTTGCTTCCGGACTTTGCTTCCAGTACCATCCCGGCTGCCGTTCCGCCTGTCCCCGCACTAACGCACCAGTAATCTGCCTGAAGAGCGGGCTGCTGCTGTTGGCATTCTGTTATGATTTCCCGGGCGCCCTCCATAGCTTTTTCGTTGGTCCCTCCTTCCGGCAGCTGATAAAAGAGCCCATAAGCCTGCTCCAGCTGATGAAGGAAGTCAGGGGTTTCCTTACGCCGGAAAGTAGCCCTGTCCACAAAATGCAGATGCATGCCACATTCCCGGGCAAACCTGAGGGTTGGATTAAGACCCGGTGGTGCTTCCCCACGAATGACACCAATCGTTTCAAATTCAAAGGCTTTACCTGCACCGGCAACAGCCGCGATATGGTTGGAAAAAGCGCCCCCGAAAGTAAGCAGCTTCGTATGCCCGGCAGTCCTGGCAGCGGCAAGGTTGTACTTCAGCTTGCGCCATTTGTTGCCGCAGAGCGCAAGGCCGGGGCCCATTCGAAGCAAGTCATCTCTTTTTATCCATACAGATAGACCTGCCGATTCGAATTCGGGCAGGATGAGGCGTTCCAGGGGAGATGGGACATGCTGGAAAAGGGTGGAAATTGATGGCATGCCCTAAAATAAAAAATCTGCCGGGTGGGACACAAGTAGTGGGGGCAAAAACAAAATACACAACTTTCAAAAAGCTTTTGCCCCACCGTTGCACAAAACTCACCCTTTGGTTGGTTTTGTACAACGGTGGAACACAATCAGTTGTGTATTTTGTTTTTCGAGAAGCCCTAAGCCCATCCGGCAGAAAGTATTTAAAGGCTATTGGTTTTATTGACCGTTGGTCCGGCGTATAGAAACCGGCATCTCCCGGTCGTAGTCGCCTTCAATCATTGGTGACTGCTTAGAGCCTGTGTAGTTTTGTACGTTCTGGCTGACAAAGCGGAAAAGCTCGGAAATGTCTACATAGCGGTCGCCATTCTGGTCCGCCTCTCCTTTCAGTCCGCGAATCAGGTAGTGGCTGAATACACCCTGTCGCAAACCTTTGGCTTCCAGGGAGGTCTCATTGGACTTGGAGGACATGATTAGTGCTGTGCCGGGAGCTGCCTCTGCGAGCCGGTCGTAGAAGTCCTGAGTAAGCTGACTGGGCGCTCCTCCTTTGGCAGCCAAAAGGCCGCCACTGTAACAGGCATCGGCAATACATAGCTTGTACTTAGCAGGGCTGCGTTCCAGGATGCCTATGATTTCCTTGTGGAATAGTTTATTGCGGAAGCCGTTGAAATCGATAGGCAGGAAAGCATCGTCATAACCATGACCGGAATAGTATAGCATGATCAGGTCTTCAGGGCCTGCCCGGCTGTAGACTTCTTCCATAGTGTACTTAATACGGTTGAGGGTGGCGGCCTCATCAATAAGAATACTGATGTGATCATCGTCTAATGCCCCCCCTTCCGGGCTTTTCAAAAAAGCATACATTTGATAGGCATCATCATCTGTGTAGTTGAGCGGTGGCATGTGGGTGTAGGTGGAAATGCCAATCACTACGGCGAACACCTCCAGCTCCGGGTTTTTATTGCCAGAGGCAGGGATACGAGGCGAAGGATACGCTTCGGGAGAGGGCGTTTGTGCCTCTACTTTTTCGCGGACGAGTTCTCCGTTATGCCATATTCCTGATCGTTGTTCGCCCGTGTTTGTGAACAGCACGCCGTGCCCGCTGAGGTAGCCCATATCCAGTTCCCCTTCATAGCGTTCACCGTTGGCATAGATAATGGTGCCCTTGCCGTGTGGGTACCCATCTTTAAAGGTACCAGTGTATTTGTTGTCGTTTTTAAAGATATAGGTACCTGTACCGTTGCGGCAGTCACCCGAAATACATCCTTTTGAAATTGGGGTCTGATGACCAATGTACTCACCATCCATCCACTGACCTTCCAGTGCAGGTTGGTTGGGGCGGTACAGTACGCCCTCTCCATGGTAGAATCCGTTTTTAAATTCGCCAACATAGCGGTTGCCATTGGCCCGGTACATGACACCACGGCCATTAGGCTTGCCCTTTTTAAACCAGCCTTCATACTCGGAGCGGTCGAGATAAACAATACGGCCTTTTCCATTGACACAGTTGCCTGTGACACAGCCGGACTGCATTTCATTACCTGCTTTCGTCGTGTTTTGGCAGCCTTCAACAGACCGGCCATTAACCCATTGGCCATAACACTCTTGCCCGTTGGCGTAAGTCATCGTACCGTAGCCATGTGGGTGCCCGTTTTTCCAGTCGCCTTCATAGGTATTTCCGTTGGGGTAGTGGCAAATGCCTTGCCCGTCCCGGTTGCCATTCCGAAACCACCCCGTATACATAGCCTTGTTGCTGTAAACGTAGACGCCCCGGCCGTTCTCGCAGGTTCCGGAGATGCATCCCACGGAGTACCGGTCGATGTGGTAATTACTACCCTTGGCCTGTACCGCAGCGCCGGGTTTGGAATGCCCCTGGAAAATACCTTTTTCAAACCAACCTACCTGTCTTTTTCCGGTACTCAGCAGGCGGGAGCCTTTGCCATGAGGCAGGTTGTCCTTCCATTCGCCTTCATACCGCCCACCGCCATTAGGCCAATAGCATATACCGACACCATTGTAGGCTCCATTTTGAAATTGGCCAACGTACTTGATGCCATTTTCAAGAATTAATGTTCCTTCTCCATTCTCGCAGTCTCCTTCTATACAAGTCTGGGCGGAGAGCGAACTGACGCTCCAGAATACTGCTATGGCAATAAGAGTAAAAGTGTTTTGTCTCATGATCTGTTACTTGCTTTGGGCTATGATGAATGCTTTAGTTGACATTGGTTTTACTGGCTGGGAAGCTGCTTACAGATGCCATTGCACTGGCTACACTTCTGTGAATATCAACCCGGTTCCAGGCTTACATCAACCGAGTGTTATTTCAAAACAGAGCCGGTCAGACATTTCGTAGCCACCTAAGGTGAAAGTGGTCTGTATTTGCATTAACATGCTCGGTTAGCCAGTTCAGCCCCGTAATCTCTTTTCAGGCTAGGGCGATATGGCATTAGAATGATAATTGCTTCCCCAGTCAAGGGAAACAGGATTCAGGAAAGGTATCAGGAAGGAAGTATTTCTGTCAGCTGTGACAGCATTTTCAGCAGGCTTCCTCGTATCGGTTTGTTGGAATAACTGCTACCCTAACGCAGTAGTTATTGAAAAATTTTATATCGAACATTTTTTTATACGTACGAAGCCGTTTTCGTTTAGGTTGCAATCGGTATCTTGCTTTTTTGTTTTTTGACATGCATAGCGGTTGCAACAACTGTATTCAGATGGCAATATAATATATTTAAAAGATTTTAAAATGAATAAATAAATTGATTTGTGACATTGCAAACCACTTGCAGGAGAGGGGCGTATGAAGGGATTGCAAAAGAGGGAAAATAAAACAGGGGATTTGCAAACTGCAAATCCCCTGTTTTTCATTAGGCTTCGGAATCTTTTACCTGCCTTTGCGACCGACGCTATGTATGGGCAGAAACAAAAGACAAAAATGCAATATGTACTATCCGTTTAACGGAGTCCGTTGCTGTTGATAGAGCCACTTTTGAAAGAGCCGGTGCGGCTGCTTACAGGCTCGCCTACTGAAGAAAGATTTTTCTCAAGCACACAGGAAATCATCACTGCTTTGGAAGAACCTTCTCCTTTATAGTCATTATAAACACCGGCGCCCTGGAAGTGCGCCTTGTTGGAGATAAAGCGGCATTGCTTGACAAGCGGGGCTACTTGTCCGTCAAGAGCATTATTCATTATGCCACCTCCGTAAGTAGCGATGTTGTATTCAAACTGAACATTAGTCAGTTTGGGCGCCACTTTGCTGTTTGCGCCGAGCGTGCAGTTATAGATTGCACCACCGTCAAGGGCAGCAGTATTTTGGATGAATTGAGACTTCTCGATGATAGGGCTGCATTCTCCGCCATTGATAGCGAGGTTGTACATGCCTGCACCTTCGCGGGCTTTATTGTCAACGAATTTGCAGTTACGGATCACAGGGGAAGAGTGGGCACCGTTTGCCAGATTGTACCAGCCTGCACCGCAGGACTCTTTAACCTGGCTTGAACCATCCTGCTCCACATTGGCGGTTCCGCCTGTAATAATGAAGCCATCGACAATTGTACCTGAACTAACATTTTCAGTGAAGACAACCGTATACGCATTGTCCTCTAGTGAAGGTGTACCAATCTCACCACTGAGAATCGTACGATTTACACTGATGTTGCGCTGGGCAAGGGAAGATTCTGTCCCTGCAAAGCCTCCGTACAGCTTCACGCCATCTTTGATTTTGAAATACAGGTTACGGTTGTGACCTGAAGTTGTGAAGTACTCGCCCCGGGCTACCCAAATAGCATCACCTGCCTGGGCAACTTTCAGCGCTTGCTGAAGGGAACCAAATGCGTCCGTCCAGGACGTACCATTTCCGTGGCTATTTTGCTTGACGAAGAAAATATTCCCCGCACTTAGCTGGCCCATAGCCAAGACCATGATGAATAAAATTGTTACTTGTTTCACGCCTAATGAAGTTTTGAAGTTGGTAAATAACCGAGGTATGGGAATTACCTTCAGTTACGTAAGGCTGGAGTTGCTTTCAAAAGCTGGGAAACTAATTGAAAAAACCCCATCCTAAAAGGCGTCAAACGAAGAACAAAATTTAGGATATTGGGAATAAAGGACGTCACTCCTTTACTTTTCCGGATTTCAGAGATTGGGACTCCCTTCATCCGAATTTAATCACAAGATATAACTTTTTTTCTAATAAAAGCAAGTTCAATTTAGAAAAAAAAATATCTAAAGTCCTCTTGTAGGGAGATATCGTACGGTATTACACGACTCATAACCCTAAGAAGACGGGTTTGTAAACGAGCGGAAGGCCCGAAATGTTACATAGTGATTGAAAAATGAGATAGGGTATCTTTGTAGTTACGGTATAAAATTAGTAAAACCCGGGCATTTGTACCAAAAAATAAGCAGGAAACTGAAATATTTTTAATTCTACTGTTGTTTTATGTAACGAAAGTCATGGCCTTCTCGTATCTCTACTTTGTATTAGTAGGGTTAAAGCACCTGCCGGATATAATCCCCCCTTGTAATGTACAGGTCAAAGGTACCCTGAAACTAGCGGAATCTTTTCTGTATATTGGGCACAGCCCCGGAATAATAGCAACTTTTTTACACGGATAATTGATGGTTTGGGGTTTCCAGCCTTCCTTTTGCCTGTATATAGTCGTGCCTTCATTTGTGCGGATGTCCTCACATTTGGTGCCTGTGACGGAATGCTCAGCCCCCCAAGCTTGACATGAAGTATTAAACTAAGTTAAATCGGTCCATTTTGAGAAAGTTACTATACGTTACGTTTTTGGTCTTTTGGGCTATTTCCGGGGTTAGTGCTCAGGATATCCACTATTCTCAGTTCGGATATGCGCCGGCTACAACCAACCCCGGGCTTACCGGGATTTTTCGGGGAAAGTTTCGGGCGATTAGTAATTCACGTCAGCAATGGCGGACAGTCCCTGTTAATTACCTGACCTTTTCTGCCAGCGCGGATGTGAAATTGCCTAACCGTAACCAGATGAAGAATGGATTCTGGGCCGTTGGTGCTTCTTTCAATTATGACCGTGCGGGGTTGGCCCGGCTGCAAAACACGAACCTTAATTTTAATCTTTCCTACACGCACCGCCTGGCCGAAAAGGTGTTCATTACTGCCGGCGCCCAGTCCGGGATAGCCCGCAGAGATTTCGACATTAACCCTTTGCTGTTTGATAACCAATACGATCCCACTATAAGTGGCGGTAACGCTAGTCTGCCCAGCAATGAAATTTTTCAAAACCTTGAAAATGACTTCGCTGACTTTAGTGCGGGTATCAACCTGCGTATTCAGGACTTCAGTAATTGCGAAATCGTGAACACGCTCAAAAATCGTTCATCGATAGATATAGGTGTTGGTGTTTTTCACCTCAATCGCCCGGACCAGGCATTTGATGAGGTGAGAGGGCCAAGGGCAGCGTTACCGATGCGGATCAGCCCATACATTCTGGCGAATAAGCAGATTGACCCTATTGTTGATGTGTTTGCTAATCTGAATTTTCAGTTTCAGGGGGTCTACAAAGAATGGCTGACCAATTTCGGCGGCCGGGTCTTTTTTGATAAGACCCCCGGTAGTGTCACTGCCCTGGAGTTGAGCTGTGGCTACCGCTTCAATAATGAGCTGGGGGACGTGGTATATCCAACAATTGGTATGCAGTATGGCGATATCTTTGCCGGGTTTTCGTATGATATTAATATTTCGGCTTTTGACGTGGCTACCCGCAACCGTGGTGGCTGGGAGCTGACGGTACGTTACACCCTTAGCCAGATTTGCCTGGACAACTATTTCTGTCCATTGTTATAATTTAAAATTGGCGTGTTGCGCCAAATCAGGTACTATGAGCAAACCAGGCCGCGCTTGTCTTCGGCAAGGCGGCGGTGCCGGAATAATAAGAACGACCAATAAACGACCGGCGCCCTGTCATCCCCCCAGCTTTGATGGTTAAGGCGTTTTATCATTGTACCTGCAAAGAACTTAACAGTGGTATGACCTGCTTGCGGCCGCAGGTGTGCCAGACGAGCATAAAGCATCGCATTGGCCTGCATTTTAGGATAGGCTGGTTGCTATACATGAATAGCAGGCCAGCTTTGATTATCCAAAAAGATGAAGACAATTACTGACTTATGAATATCAAAATGTTGTCCTTGCTTTTGGCGCTTCTGCTCCTGCCCCTTTGGGGAGTAGCCCAGTCATTGGAAAAGGTGCTTGAGGCGGGGGACGAAGCGTATCAAAGCCGCGACTACTTTACGGCTTTCAAATGCTATGAGGTCGTACTGGAATACGATGATGATAAGTACAGCCGCCCACAGCGGCTTCTTGCTTTTCAATACGGATTGTCGGCTCAGCGATTCAACTATTTCTCCAAAGCAGATTCCGTTTTCGCTAACCTGATGGTAGCCTCTGAGGATAACAACCGCACAGATTCCATATATGCCCGCACCGTTTTCTACCGGGCGCAATTGCTCCTGTCCCGGGGTGAAAGCAAAGAAGACTATCGCCTTGCAAAGTCGCTCTTTGAAAAAGTGGAAATGGAGCTGAGCTCAAAAGTAAGCACAGACCCCGTTTTACAGGAGCGGTTCCGTGAAGCTGCTGCCGCTGGCATTCAAAAAGTCGAATACAGTATTCAGCGCAACGGATGGCTGGAAAGAGATACATTACACCGGCTAACTAGCGAGAAAATCAACTCCGGCTACTCCGACCTTGTCCCTATGCTGGAAGGAGACACCCTGTATTTTTCCTCCCTGCGCTTCGATAGTAACCCCTTAAGGCGGAAGCGGCAGTCAACGACTTACGCAAAGAATTTACAGGCGGTCTTTGCTCCGTTAGATACGGGTGGGATGGATACCCTCCTGACCGTTCTGCCAACCGCTGAACCCTTCAACAAGGAAGATCAGTTCACTCTTCATCGGGCCATCAGCCCTTTCGGTAAGTGGATGGTCTTCTCTGTTTGCGAATCAGTAGAAGACTCTATCCGCTGTAAACTCTACAAGCGTCAGGCGCAGGGTGGGGGCATTTGGGGAGAACCACAGCTGATGAATATCAATCAGGGCGGGCGCTACACGACTTCGCAGCCTGCCTTTGGTTATGATTGCGCTACAGATGCAGTGGTGCTTTATTTCGTTTCTGACCGTCCCGGGACATTGGGCGGGCTTGATATATGGCAAGCCAGCTTCGACGAAGCTTCAGGGGCTGCCGGTAGCATCACTAACCTTGGTGAACCGGTGAACTCTCAATGGAACGAAGCTACGCCCTTTTATCATCAGCTGTCTGGTACGCTGTATTTTAGTTCTGATGCGCCTCCGGGCTATGGGTTGTATGATGTGTTTGAATCTTTGAAAACCGAAGAGGGCTGGTCACCGCCAAAAAACTTGGGCGCGCCTTATAATTCCGGTTTCAATGATATGTATTTCTTTGCTTCCGCAGAAGGAGAAACGGTGTACTTATCATCTGACCGGCCCCGTTCAAAGCGCTTCGATGAAGCTATTGATGCCTGTTGTCAGGATATATTTACCGGGCAGCGGCGGCTGGATCGGGAGCTGTACGTAGAAGTTGTACAGTGTGACCAAAAACCCAGGGGATATAAAGATACACAGCTGAAGGTCATTGATGTCTCAGATTGCCGACAGTTAGACACTCTCCTCAATACAGCCACTATGGACGATTTCGCAGAGATGCTGGCTGTCAGGCAGTATCGGCAATACCGGGTGATTGCTTCCAATCCATCAATCGGAGCCATGGTCGATACGGTTATTGATTTGAGGCTTGCCCATTTCGATACAGCTCAAACCGCTAGTGTTATCGTGGACCTCCTGCCTGATTATGTGGAGTTGGCGGTTTCCACTGGTTTCTTTCTGGAGGGAGAGTTAATTGAAATTGGCGATGTTACCGTTGAAGACCAGAGCGGCAATCTCCTAAGTGCAGTCGAAGGGCAGTCTGGCCTTTACCGGCTGGCTTTTGATCGGGCTTACAATATTGGTATTTCAGTGGATTCTACAGAGCGCACCATTCAGGGCGTACTCCCTGGTGTCGTCACTTTATATCCGGATACGCTTGAGGGGGTTTTCTTTCCTAAAGCGCAGTGCCAGAAAGTCTGTTACCAGGAAATAGACATTCCTCTGCCTGCTGATCAGCGCCGGGAAGTCCGGGTTTATTTCCATAATGATAAACCAAACCGCGCCGGGCGTGTAGAAGGTGGCTTCCGGGGCTATACCAGCGTTACGGATCAATCCTTTGATGATGCTATCAGGGAGTACCTGGCTCTGGATACTACTTATTTCGAGAACAACCCCGACAGAGATACTGTACAAAGCCGGATCCGCCTTTTCTTTGAAAGGGATATCGAAGAAGGCAGGGATGCTCTGCTAGAGCTGTCCAAAACATTGATTGTGGCTGCTGGTGAACTTGAACCGGATCAGCATATTCAGGTGGAAATACAAGGCTTATGTAGTGCCCGGGGTAACAAGGTTTACAACGACAGCCTGGCACTGCGGCGAATACAGTGCATTCAGGAATACATGGAAGAACAGGAATGGAATGGCGTAAGGCTCGGTGATTTGATGGGGCCTGATGGATCTGATGCCAAGGTGCGCATTCTTCCTCAGCCTCTGGGTGAATCTAAAGCAAGTGGTAATGTTCCGGGCGGAGATGAAGATGGTAAGTACAATATTGCTGCTGCAACAGATCGCCGGGTAGAGCTCAATGTGGTATTACCGGAGCAAAATGCTCCAAAACTTTCCCTTTTTGACCTGGATGAGAATTGTACCCAAACCAATAACGAAACGCGAAAAAATCCCGAACAATGATACATATCGGATTCGTAAACCTTAACCGAAGCTGGCTTTTGGTGTTGCTCCTTGCCATAGGGAGCAGTACATCCGGAGGAAGCAAGTCTTTGTACCCCTGGAATGATGCCAGTGCACTTTGTGAATGGCAGGCAACATCAGGTTCGTATGGCTTGCAGTTGCCATATTACGGTATAGAGGAAGATACCATTTCTCCTGCCCTTCCTGACTTTGTTTGTGATGTTGTTTGCCCGGACTTCCAGGTTACCTGGATTTCCATTGATGCAGACTGCGGGCAAAGCAACGGATCGGCTACCGTGACGCCGGTAGGCTTACCTCCGGGAACAGCCTTTGTTTACAACTGGGAAGGAGGCATCAGCACGGGTCCCACCGCTGAAAATCTTGCACCTGGCGTTTACAAAGTGACCATTGGGATTAGTGAATTGCTGGAAGATCAGTCGCTACGGGATTGCCTGATCGAGACAGAAGTAGTCATTGATACCAAAGATGGTCCAGCTGTAGAGGTCAGAAGCATAACGGCAGGCAATTGCGCCACGCTTTCGGGCGGCGTCAAGCTGGATATAAGCGGAGGCGCACCGCCCTACCAAATTTCATGGGGCGATGGTGGCAGTAACACATTGAGTGCAGATGGTACGGTCAGTATTTCAGGGCTCGCCCCTGGCGATTACACCTTTATAATTACAGATGCAGCAGGCTGCCTGACCTCTTTACCGGTTACCATGCCACAGGCGCAGGAGCCGATCTCTTTGACAGGAACTCCACCTTCCCTCTGCAGCAGCGATGACGGAACAATCACGGTGACGATGGAAGAGGGTTTCCCTCCATACACGATCACCTTGAATAATGGACTGGAAATTATCACCAATAATAACCCCTATACCTTCGAGGGGCTGCCTGTTGGCTTGTATACCGTAAAAGTGGAATATGGATTTGTCTGCGAAGCCGAAGCTTCGATCGAGCTAAATACGCCCGGCTTTGAGTGCAACGAAGGCTGGTCGGTCTTTGACCCGGTTTGCCCGGGGGATCCGGCGTATCTATACTTTGATGGTAGCGGCACAGCTGATGAGACATATCAGGTCCGGCAGGTCAATGCCGGCTTCCTATTGGCTTCGGTACCTGGAAATGAAGCCGTATTCATCGAAGTACAATATGGAGACTACGAAATAAGACGCATCAGCTCGGTGGATAATTGCTTTTGTGAATTTATGTTATCTGTTGAACCGGTAACACTGGAAGCACAGTTGACGGTCATCGACGGCACCTGTGAGCCCGGGAACATTATCCCCGGTAGCATTGCCCTGAACGCAGCCACAGGCGGAACACCTCCTTACACCTTGGAGATCACCGATCTGAATGGCAATCCAGTTGACGCATCGAACCTGGACGAGGGCAGCTATATTGCCACCGTACGGGATGCCAACAATTGCCCACTTTCGGATACCGTTGCAGTACAAGGCGGTACTTTGTCCGGAGGTATCGAAGAGCAGGAGGTAGTCGTTTGCGAAGGGGAATCCTTCCAACCTTCTTTTGAGAATGCAGGTAATCCTAACCTGATATTTAGCTGGTCACCTACTACGGGGCTTAGCGACTCCACGATCGGCAATCCTGTGATTACGCCTACAGAGGATATTACTTACGTCCTGAATATCACCGACCCCAACTGCGGCTCGTTCTCGGATACGCTGATGATCGATTTCGTCCCAGGGTTGAATCTGTCTGTGGATGGGAATGCTTTCCAGTTTGGACAGGATGACATCACCATCACCGTTTCTTCCGATAGCGATGAGGCGGTTTACACCTGGTTTCAAAATGATGGTACGGTCGTTGATGACGATGGGAATGACACCTTTATATTGGCGGCTGATGACCTCGCATCTCCTTATACGGTTGTAGGCGAAGTCAACGGTTGCCCGGATACCCTCACCTTCCCGGTATTGCCCCCACCTGAAGCGGACTACACCATCAGCGTGCCGGATATTGAAATTTGCGAGGGGGAAGACGGAACATTAACGGCTACCATTATCCCGGACACTATTCTAATCGACAGTATCGTATGGAATGATCCGCAGGGTCAAACCGTAGGTCAGGGCCCTGAGCTTGTGCTTAGTGGCTTGTCCGCTGGCAGCTACACCTACACGGCTACAGCATTTAGCCCGGAAGGTATCACTCAAACCAACGCTTTGGTAACAGTGCTGCCGCCCCCGGGGATTGATGCACAGCCAGACGGCGTGCTTTCCTTATGTATTACGGATCAGGGCAATCTGGTAGAATTGACCGCCACGACAACAGGATATCCGGATAGTATGGTTGTATGGACAGCCTCCGATGGTGCTGTTTTAGGTAATGGTGGAATGGTCATGGTGCAAGCCGGGGCAGGAACGAGCCAGTACATAGCTACGTTGGCTTCTGTTTGTGGAGAGGTAAGTGATACGGTAACTGTCGAGGTGGATACCGAGCCTGCACTTCCGGCATTACCAGACACGCTCAAGCTTTGTATAGGCGATGAAGCGGTTATTGAACTTAGCGATTATGCATTCCCTTACACCTGGTCCGATTGTGACGGTCAGGCCATTCCGGTATCAGGGGATAGCATTATTGTTTCAGGCGATGTTGTTGGAGAGACCTGTTTCCGGTTCAGTGCGTCTAATGAGTGTGGTACGGTAGAAGCCGGGGTGACAGTATACGTTCTACCTGAACAAGTTGTAGATGCACAGCCTAACGATACGATTCAATTATGCATACCCACACCGGATACCTGCCTGTCCGCAACAGTAACTGGTTTGCCAAACGACTGTATAGAATGGACAGATCTTAGCGGAAATCTTTTAGGGACCGGTAGTGAGCTCTGTGTAACACCATCGGAAGGGATAAGCCAATACATTGCCAATGTACCCGGCCTCGATTGTATCACTGCTGATACCGTTACCATAGTTGTGGAAACGATGCCACCGCCGCCGCCTGATTTGCCTGATACACTCACCATTTGTCTCAACCAGGATACTGTATTGGACCTGAGTAGCTACACTCACCCTTACACCTGGTCCAGCTGTGATGGTCAGGTTATAGCTTCCGATATTGACGAAATCCAAATCTCCGGTACCCAACCAGGAGAAGATTGCTACACCTTCTCCGCTTCTAATATTTGCGGTGAGGTGGAAGAGCAGGTGATCGTTTTTGTAATTGCAGACCCTGAAATCAGTGCCCGGCCCGACACGACTATCGAGTTATGTGCTCCTGTGACAGATAGCTTAGTTTTGACGGCTACCGCACCAGGTTTTGCTCAGAATGCTATCGCATGGTTTAGCGAGGATGGGGATGCATTGGGTACGGGCGCTACGCTTAGCGTCTTGCCTGCTGTAGGGACGAGCCACTACATCGCCAGCATTAGTGCAGCTTGCGGTACCGCCACTGATACCGTGACTATAGTAGTGGATGATTTCGTGCCACCGTTGCCTCCGGGGCTTCCGGATACGCTGAAAATTTGCGAGGGTAACGATATTGTCATAGACCTTAGTACTTACGGTTATCCTTATGTATGGTCGGACTGTGAAGGGCAGGAAATTGCAGTGAGCAATAATACCATCGAAATCAATGGCAACGAAGTGGGAGAACAGTGCTTTAGGTTCAGTGCATCCAACGCTTGCGGCGCGATTGAAGAGCAAATCATCGTTTTCGTGGTCCCTGAACAACAGGTGGATGCACAGCCCAATGACACCCTGCGCTTTTGTGCACCGGCTCCGGATACCTGCCTGACAGCTACGGTCACCGGCTTGCCTGATGACTGCATAGAATGGACAGACCTTGATGGGAACTTCCTTGGGACCGGAGGCGAGCTTTGCGTGACACCGGGCGTTGGACAAAGCCAGTACATTGCGAGTGTCTCAGGCCTGCCTTGCGTAACACCAGACACTATAACGGTTATTGTAGATAGCCTGCCTATGGCTCCTCCTGCACTGCCGGATACGCTTACCTTGTGTATAGGGCAGGATACTATATTTGATGTGAGCAGCTACGGCTTCCCTTACATCTGGTCTGTCTGCGATGGTCCGGTGATACAGGAAAACAGCAACGAAATTGAAATAAACGCTGCCACCTTAGGCGAAGCATGCTATACCTTCAACGCTTCTAATGCCTGTGATACGGTAGAAGTGGACGTGATTGTATACGTTATTCCGGAACCAGTAATAGATGCACAACCAGACTCTACTATTGCTTTATGCGGACCGGTCAACACTGCCATAGATATCTTTGCCTCTGCTGTTGGATTCGCAGATAGCGATATTGCCTGGACAAGCGAAGATGGGACCGTTCTGGGTACAGGTGCTACCTTGTCTATACTGCCTGTGGAGGGCGTAAATCAATATATTGCAAGTACGCCACAGTTGGCATGTGGTAGCGCGAGTGATACAGTGACAATTGTGGTGGAGACGCTTCCGCCGCCCCCACCGGTTGCTCTGCCGGACACGCTGAAGCTGTGCGTGGGCGACGAAGCGGTGATCGACCTGAGCGGCTACGGCTTCCCGTACACGTGGTCAGCGTGCGGCGGCGCGGAGATCCCGGTCGCCAATGACGAGATTATCATTTTGGGCGATCAGGTTGGCGAGTTCTGCTACGAGTTCGGCGCGTCCAACGCCTGTGGGATGACATCCGCGCAAGTGATTGTGTACGTGGTGCCGGAGCAAACGGTCGATGCCCAGCCCGACCTGGACATCAAGCTATGTGCGCCAGTGGACACCGA